>Ga0325400_1002357_pt1 | contig 16517 bp, 15 predicted proteins | sample PopdelMetagenome_2_FD_205662 | JGI IMG/M metagenome (GOLD analysis project Ga0325400, IMG submission 205662) | Populus deltoides microbial communities from Bellville, Georgia, United States - Xylem-PdKOR-R1 | ecosystem: Host-associated > Plants > Phyllosphere > Stem > Wood/Secondary xylem... | reverse complement strand
GTTATTTGCATGAAATGATTGCTTGTAAGTGATGAAGATAAAATACTCTTAATTTCTTAAACCAAAACCCTTTTTTTATAGCACTACATCCACGGTATCTCTTTACCATTTCCCCTTGATGGATCTATGTTAAAAAAACCTTCTCTTTTATTGCACTCCATACAAAGTGCCTCTTTGCATTTCTCCCCTTGATGAATCTATGAAGCAATTGATAGTTTTAGACTTCCAGGATCTTCATCTAACTATCTAACTATTCATGCTCGTGGTGTTATTTGAAACATTGCCAGAAGACGTCACACTGGAGAAAGCTATGGAGCTTTTATCGGGTAAAAATGTTGGTTGATCCGGCCAACCTAAGAGCAAACCGAAAGTCAAAGAAGCTGTTGAGGCTAGGGAGAGTGGAGTTGGTAAATAGTAAATACATGGAATCATTTTTGGCTAACACCTTGACACAATGAATGGATCAATGGATCTGTTGAACGAAGGCAGCTTTTTAGTTTCAACAGAAGAAAGCATTGCTCTTCTGAGAAGGGTTCCAGCCCCTGTATGGACAAAAGAGAGATTCTTCTTACAATATAATTTTGTACAGCAGTGTAAGAATATGCAAGTATATTGTAAGGTAGCAATTGAAATGTCTTGTTGGGGTTTTTTAGGACAGTCTGGTTGCCGGTTTCACAACATTCAACAGACTGGCCATTGCTTAAAAATCTTGGAAAGCTGCTGTGTGGTAATTTAAGTTTAGAAATGATGCGCTCACCATGGAAATTCTTCTTCTGAATATTTTTTTTGGGGCATGTCTATATTTATGCGTTATATTATTTAACTTGGATGTTTTTATCTTTGTAATTAATTGAAGCTTTGGAATTTGTTTTGGAAACAAATTGGTGATAAATACTAAAAATTTGTGTTTTAATACATCAATAAATATAGAAGATCCAACTCCAGAAAAAAAGTGTGTTCAAGGAACAAAAAATCATTTTTTATATTAAAAAATAGAGAGAAATATGTTTTTTCAAAGAACTAAAAACCATAAAATCAATTTTTATATTAAAAAGTAGAGAGAAATATGGTGTTCATTGAAAAACATTTAAAATATTTTTATTTCAATAATCAAGAAATATCAAATAACATTTTGATTCTTGAAGGTTTAATTAATGGAACTAAATTATTAAAATCGAAACCGAATAACTAAATGCCATGGAGTTTAATCATTTCCATGAGGGATAATAATAATAATAATAAACTTAAAAAATAAAATGGTTGGAGCAGTAACATAAAAATATAAATTTAGGGATCGTTGATGTAGCTGCTGAAAAGCGGGGCATAACGTAACCGAGGGAAAAAAAGGTTGGAAGAAAAGGAGAGGGAGAGCGAGAACCGTTGTCCCCGTCACTGTCGTCATCTCGAAGAGCGTGAATGCAACAGCAAGCACTGCTTCAACATCATCACATGTATCATCATCCTGCTCTCGTCGCTTCTGCCATGTCTCAGGTCTTTCTCTCCCTCTGTTAAATTTTCAATCTTTGTTTATTATGTTTCTTTTCCGCTTCAATCACTTTTTTTAGTTCATTCATTCATTCTTCAGTTGATTAAATTCAAATTTTATTATTTTTTCATTTATTTTAATATAAATATTTATTTTATTGTGCTGGGTTGGTGCAGATGGAGCCTATCCTTGGTGGTAATCTGCCTCGTGCTTTCGATCCTTCTTCTTCTTGTCGCAGAGTGTAAGCCTCTTTCATTTTCTCCCCTTCTTTTCTTTCATCTTTATCCTAATTTCCCTTCCCTTGGATTTGAATTTTTTTTTTTTTTATTTCTAACACTCTTTCCTTCCATGGATGATCAATTAGTTATGTAGGAAATATTCATGTAAACGTCACTGACAAACTTCTTGCTGAAGTTTTCGCAACTGCTGGCCCTCTTGCTGGATGCAAGCTCATCAGAAAGGATAAGGTTTCTTTCTTTCTTTCCTTACCGATCAATTCAACTCCCCATTGCCCCAGCCTCCTGTTTTTCCGACATTTTTCGTTGAATTCTTTAAGTGTTTTGCACTTCCTAGTATTATTTCAGATGGGAAGGAAAAAAAAACAAACAAAGAAAGAAACTTTAGTGTTAGAAATAGAGGATGACTTGTTCTAGATATTGTATTTCTCTTACTCTGAAAAATTCTTCTCTTCTGATTTTGTGCTGGTTTTGCCTGTTGTCTTCTTACAATATTCTTTTCCATAATGTTGCCTGCACTTTTTTTTTAATGGTTCATTTGGCTTGTGCTAATTGCAGTCATCATACGGTTTTGTGGACTACCATGACCAATCATCTGCAGCACTTGCAATAATGACATTGCATGGACGCCAACTGTGAGTTTTTGTGTCTCCTTGATTAAGCTTGGCTAATCTTGTACCTTTAGCCCAATGGATTCGTTCAGCTGACAATCTAAAACAAGTGCAAGGAAATGATTTTAAATGATATGGTTTGTACCACTGAATCTTTTTTCCTAATTTCTATCATTTTCTTCTGGACTAAGCCACTTATTTATTTGTCGAAATACTGATTTGATTGCATGTTGTGTATTGAGTAATCAAGATTTGCAAATAATCAGTATGACTTTATTCAATTTTTGCTCTGTAGCAAATGCTACCTTATTTTCAATGTAAACTTTTTTTTTTTGGACATCATAGATTTTGTGCTTTATTAATATAATTTTCCAGTTATGGTCAGGCGCTTAAAGTGAATTGGGCATATGGCAATAGCCAAAGGGAGGATACATCAGGTTATTTTCAGTTTCATTGTTTCAGCTGTTTTTTATTTGGTTGTGTCTTGCTTGTTCACGGTTTTTTATGGGTTTATTCTTTCATCTTGTCAGGGCATTTCCATGTATTTGTTGGTGATTTGAGTCCAGAGGTTACTGATGCTAATTTATTTGCGTGCTTCTCAGTCTTTCCTAGTTGCTCGTAAGTTCCTTGTTTTCTGTTTATCATTTTTTTCTTCCAAAATGTTTCGGGTCAAGTGCAAACAAAGTATTTTGTAATTTGGCCATTTGCACTTATTTGTGTTTTATTCTTCAAGCAATGCTCTTAAATGTGTCAATACTATAAGAAAAATAAGGCAAAGGTAATGATGCCCTTTTGCTATTTGTGACACTTTTAAGTAAACCCAATTATGCTCATCCATTTAAGTAGTTGTTAAATGCAGTGTCAGGGACATATTTCTTGCTTCTAAAACAGTTAATGACACTGTTGAGGAACAAACACGTCACTCAAGTGGGAAAAGAAGATATCACTGAAATATAAATGGCTAAATCACACTGTACTCTTATGCACTTTGTCTAAAACTCCAGATGTTTTTGTTACAACACGATTTTTCTCTTTAATTGATGTTAACAATCTTGGTTAACATGTTAAAGTGGACTGCTACCATCTCTTTTATGTTACTCATGTCTTATGCTCTTTTTTGGCTGTGTAAAAATACCAGGTTGTTGTTTTTGTTCTAAAAACATTATGTTTGTTTTCACAATGTTGTTTCATTTCCAGCAATGCAAGGGTCATGTGGGATCACAAAACTGGCCGCTCGAAAGGATATGGCTTTGTTTCATTCCGTAATCAGCAGGTACTGCTTTCCAGTTATGAGTAGCTACTGAATCAAGTTTCAGGGTTGTGGATTTATTTCTTAATCCATTTTACGCTTCACAGTGTGTTCAAGTTGATAGAAGATTTTATGAGTTAACAATGTTTTGCTTGGAGCTTGAAGTATTGAGTCCCTCTGCTAGTATTGTTTGTACTTTTCTATTAATTGGGGATATAAAGATTCAAGAAGAAATTATTTGCTTTTATTTTCCATTTTAATTTCTCTTTGACGAATCTATTTTCAATGTTTTTGAGTGAATAATGATTGGTTTCCAACAGCAAATTGAAGACTGATTTAGATGTCTGGTGGCATGGCTATCCTTATGCTCTGATTTTTCCATTTGGATATTGACTAAAATTTCTTAAGAAGTTGCTTAAGCCATAAACTAATTTTCTTATGATACTAATCTGCAGGAGGCACAAAGTGCTATTAATGACTTAACTGGTAAGGCACATAACTTTATCCTTGGTTCCTTGGTTTAACTTTTCTGTGCTTTCTTGGAAGAGTTAGTGCATGATTTTGATGTTTTGCTCCATTCTGAACTGTAGGTAAATGGCTCGGAAACAGGCAGATAAGATGTAATTGGGCAACTAAAGGTGTTGAATCCAATGAAGATAAGCAAAACAGTGATAACCAAAATGCAGTTGTACTTACTAATGGATCTTCAGGTAGCATAAACCTTTTCTGGTAATTCAGCCCACGTTATGTAAAATAATCTCTTTTTTTATTTGCTTGATCCAAAAGGTCATTGAGCCTTGCATAACACCTAGAAAGGGGGTAGCTCTCTCCCTCCTTTTGTCCTTTGTATCTCAACTATGAGATGGATTCAATCCGATGCCGATGCCACTTGAGAAAATGGCAAATGACTTTAAATAAGAAAGCAAATGACTTTAAATAAGAAATTGTATTCTTTCCATATTTCATATCTGCACTTATGGTTAATAGGTTATTTACCAAGCATGCGTAGATAGGTGACTAGATTTCAAAGTCCGAAGTATTTTGCTAGTCCCTGCTTTCATGAAGTGGACTCAGGTGTGTGTATATATATATATATATATATATATATATATATATATAGAGTGTGTGTGTGTGTTTGTGTGTGATCACTATCAGTTTGATTTGCCATATGTGAGCTTCATTTTGGCATGAATTTATTTCAGCTGTAATCACTATTGAACTTCATTTTGGCATGAGTTTATTTCAGTTGTAATCACTATTGAACTTCATTTTCCACTCCAGAGTTCTGAATTTGACCTGAGCAATTTCCTGTTGTATTGAGTTTGTGAGACAGATATCTTTTGTAAATGCATGGTTGGAGAGTTGAATGCTGACAGAGTTTTGCTTTTGTCTCTTGGTAAGCAGAAGGAGGTCAGGAAAGCACAAATGAGGAGGCTCCTGAAAACAATCCTGCATACACCACTGTCTATGTTGGCAATCTTTCCCATGAGGTAATTAAAAGACGAATAAGGAATTTACAGTTATCTTACTGCTTTCTACATGTTTAGGTTGAACCCTCTTTTGTTTTGGAAGTGGTAACTTTTATCTCCAATATTGCATTTATAAAATAAGTGCTTTATAGGCAACAGATTGAATAAAAAGCATGCTATCTGTTCAGGAGATTCTGATTTTGAGAGTGATTGGTTTTTTGTTATATTTTTTTTATCTTCTTTGATCGCTCTTACTTCTGAATGGAAGTGATAAGATGTTGGCTCCTTGGCTCTGTACTTTTTGCTTGACAATTTGGTCTGTTTGATCAGGTCACCCAAGCTGAGCTGCATCGTCATTTTCATGCTCTTGGGGCTGGTGTAATTGAGGATGTTCGAGTCCAGAGAGATAAAGGTTTTGGGTTTGTCAGATACAACACTCATGAAGAAGCAGCCTCAGCCATTCAAACGGGCAATGGGAAGATAGTTTGTGGAAAGCCCGTGAAGGTCAGACATGATATTACTTGATGGGTTTTCTTTTCTTTGTTTTTGGCTTCCTTTCATGTCAACATTGGTGTTTTCATGTGCAGTGCTCATGGGGTAGCAAGCCAACTCCTCCTGGAACAGCTTCAAATCCATTGCCACCTCCACCTCCAGCTCAACCATATCAAATCGCTCCATCAACTGGTATAAACCAAGGCTACTCTGCAGCTGATTTGTTGGCCTATCAGCGCCAACTTGCCTTGAGCCAGGCTGCTGCATCCGGCCTTTCAGGGCAAGCTCTTCTCCAGCTGACCGGACAGCATGGCCTAGCTGCTGCTTCAATGGACTTGAGCGCTGGTGGGTCCCAAGCTATGTATGATGGATATCATAACGGTTTGGCAGCTCAGCAGCTCATGTATTACCGTTAGTTCTAGGACCATTTTTGGATGATTTTCTTCTGGACACCTTTTCTTGTTTGAGATATGGATTTCTCTGAGATCGAATGCGTCATCATTTAACTGAGTTTTAATTACCTTATCCGAGTTGTATATGTAACATGTAATTCAAACTTGGAATTAATTTCTTGAGTTTTCTAGCACGTACTTCAAAACAATGTCCATCTCCTGGATTAAGTTTATTTTAATCTATCAATCATTTAACAAGCCTCGTCTAGAATAGTTGAGGGTTACCATAGCTTCAAGTTATGGGTGTCCTCGCTTCATTGTTTCAGAAAAGCAGAGCACTCTTGTTACGTAAATATGTTAATCTTGTGGTCAAATGAAAGTGTAGTGTATGCATGCAAGTATGCTTTCATCTCGAAGAAGAAACAGAAATATGTTTGCCATTTAAATTAGGGTTAAAATTATTAACTTTAGCTAGTAAACAATTCAAAACAATTACTTTCGGGTTAAAATCAAGCTTTGAAAGGTAATAATTCCCTTAATGGATATTTGCTTATTTGACTCGTGTCAGAACACTTGTTTGCCAAGACATCTAATAACTAAGTGGAAGCTCTTATGGATTAAACATTTATAGTGAATAAAAATAAAGTCTAAGCATACCTAATATAACTTAAACTTACACCAAACTCATACAAAATATTACTACTTAGAATTAGAATTCACTTGACAACTTAAATTTTAATTTTTTAAGTTATGATATTTATTTGAAATGATATTAAATCTTTGTTGACCACCATTTTAATTAATTAAATTAAAAACTAGATAATTATGAATCTACATAAGTTTGAAGACGTATGGTTCTTTGACATGATATAAAAATTTTAATAATTAAATGATTATGAGTTTGAATCTCATAATTTTTATTTTTTTAATTAAAATTAATTAATAAATCAAGGTAATATGAGTTTATATAAGTTTCAAATTAAAAGAGTTTTTAAGGGATGTATTGAAATATTTTTAAAGGACTTTCACTTGAAATAATATGTTAAAAAATAATATAAATTATATTTTAAAACTTAAACATTTCAGCCATGATAGTTTTTTTAATTATAAAACTAAACCACCAAGTAAAAAGGGAAAGTCTAAGCAATTAAAGCGCCATCTTGGGAGTTGATAGGCTGAGAAACATGGAGCAGAAGCTGAGTAGGAGACCTCATATTCAACGGAGAGCACATCGCAAATTCATGGGAGTATCAAAATTTGATGACATAACATCTATCGGTAAACAGATTCTTAGGTATTATGTGATTATGCTTGTACCCATGTGGGGTACCTTTACAGCAAAATCAAATTTCAGGATTTTTGCAAAAAGTTGTAGTGACAATCTACAAATTTAATTAAGCTCTTTGCTAGCCACTTCCCTTGGCAATTCAAAGAGATGGGACGACTAATCCGTGACAATATTGAAACACAGCACAAAAGGAGAGAAAAACGTCAGAGGAACTTCTGACCTCATCTTGATTGATTATATCTACACAGTATAAAAAAAAATAAAAAAAATCAATGGAACTTCCATTTTAATTTCCTTAATTATTAACAGTCCTGTTTGTTTTTGACATTTCATGCATGGGCTGAAGAGCTTCTTGAGCTTACTTCGGATCTTGAAGAAGGAAGGTCACTCTGCAAAAACATTAAGTATTTGTTAATGTGGTAATTTGTAGCTATGCATACTTGTAGATTTTTATGCAGAATTAATTCTGGCGAGCTTACTGCACTTGGTGTTGACAATGAGCGATGCGTAGTTTCTTCTGCGATTGCTCTCAATCTCTTAAGTTCTGGCAGGACAACCTTTCCGAGGTCAGGCCTGTCTTTACGCCTTAACTCTGCGCACTTCAGCGATAGCTTGGCAAAGTATGTTGCCTCTTCAATCGGCCAATCAGGCACTGCTGGATCCAGCATCTGAGCAAAAGTACCCTTTTCAAGTGCCCTTTCAACATGGTGAGTCAATCCCATTGCCGGTTTCGCTGTTAATATTTGTAGAAACATGATCCCTAGAGAGTATATATCTGACTTTATACCTAGCATGCCTGTTTGCTGATACTCTGGATCTATATAGCAGAAAGTTCCAGCCGTGGATGTCATGCGGTACTGCGTCACGTTGTCAGCAACTGATGGTGGGACTAGCCTGGCCAACCCAACATCGCTGATCTTGCTCACAAAGTTGCGGTCAAGCAAGATGTTGGCAGGTTTTAGATCACGATGTACGAGTGGCTCAGGTTTCGTTTGGTGGAGGAACAGCAAACCAGTGCCAATTTCAGCTGCAATGCGAAACCTTAACTGCCATGATAAAGGTGGAGTGTTTCCCCTGCAGAAGAGACGATCTTCTAAGCTACCGTTAGCCATAAACTCATATACTAAGCATCCATACTCAGGGCAGGCTCCCAGGAGGAGGACCATGTTAGGGTGCCTTATGCAACACAATACCTCAACCTGAAAACAGTTCTCACCAGGTTAATCGAAAATTTAATAAGGTAATTTTCAAGAGTTGTTTAGTGTAGTTTCAGAAAGGCTTCTGTTGAATTGTTGTAACCCATGAAGGGTTAAAATCTTCAAAGGGGGTCACTCCTAAGCTGCTTAATGAATTTAAAATTGTGTTTTTGGAGAAATTTCTTTCTGAAAAGTTACAATACCTATTTTTCCTTTTGAGAAAGTCGTTCAGAAGTAAGAGCTTGAAAATTTTTAAAACTGAAGCACTTGTAGAGAATCTTTTTGGCTACGTACCTCTTGCTGAAACTGTGACCTTCCTTGAGCTGCATCCGGACGTAAAACCTTAATTGCTACGGACGTGTGGTCCAGATAACCCTTGTATACAGGACCATAACCCCCTTCACCAATCTTGCGTGATTCTGAAAAGTAATCTGTTGCAGCTTCAATTTCTTCGATTGGGTATCTCCTGTATCTGACATCTGAATTTGCTAGAGCATCAAGAGCCTTTCTCTTCTCTTCTGCTTCTCTGTGTGCTTTCATTTCTGCATTAATCCTTTTTTGTGATTCCAGCTCAGCAATTCGCTGAGCTGCTTCTGCAGCCTCAATTGCTGCTTTGGATTTGGCTTTTTCCCTTTCTGCAATTGCCAACGCAGCTTCCTCGGCTAATCGTGCTTCTTCTAATCTCTGCTCTTCTTCCATTTTCCAGCGCTGGAGCTCTTTTGCCTGCAAAGACGTTAATCTCGAAACTCATTGTGGAGTTCTTAAGGCCACATGACAAGAAGATGAAATTTCTTATACCTTTTGTTTTGCAGTGAGTGCTTCTTTGCAAGCGGAACTGTACATTTCCATTGTTTGCTTGAGCTCCAGCTTTAACCTTCTCATTTCAGCCTCCACATCTTCCTGAGATTTTACAGAATATTGAATGTAATTGTTAGCTCTCACAAATCACAAACACTAATGTAGACAGTGGATTATTTGTCATTTCAGAAAAGTCAGAAATTGTTGCCAGCTTTACCGGAACGTGCTTTCATCTGCGTGGATTAAACTGGAACTTTTCACAGATTAGTTTATTTCCAGGGCGACAATGTTTAGATCTATGTTTATTCATTGTTACACTAATTATGAAAGATACTATTATAGATGTATGCTTATTCATCTACAGATAATGCAGATGCTACTTTTATATATTTCTGCTATTGAAATGAATGACTGCACGCTCTTACCGCGGCTGATGGCAGCTGGTCACTTTCATGTGAGAAGGGTGATAATTCAGGTGAAAAGCCACCTTGATCCATTGATCTCCTTCCATAATGCAATGACTCAAAGCTATAGTTGCTGTCAAAGTCAGACATGTTTGACAGCCGTGGAGGGGTGCGGCTTGTTTCTGTGTTGTCATAGAATGCTGGAAATATGCTGTCGATGCTTGCTCTGCCAGAGCTGACAAATGATATATCGCTATCTGGAACCGAGAGTTCACCATATGACTTTCCATTCAAACCTCTCCTAGTGAATGGTGACCTGTTTTCAGAAGCAAATTTTTTTATGTTTGTTCTTCAAGAGACTGATAGATTTTCCCTTTTCTCATTTGGGGACTATAAAAGACACAGTAGGTCATCGATAGGAGTTCAGAACGATTTTGATGAAAATTTCAGGTCTTCCTTCACTAGAAAACTAGCTATATAGATAATTTATGTTTTTCACAGTTTTATTGTTCTTCTCATACAAAACAAGGAAAATGAGCGCTGAGCATCACTTGCCTGAAGGATTCTGTCTCACCAATTGATCTTCGGGGTGGTTCCAGTGGTGGCTTCTCAGCTACCGATTGAATACACATTATTAATTTTATGATCAATGGGAGTTTACTCAGAGCATAGAAAATAAAAACAAAAACAAAATCCCCAACCTCTTTTAACAGGAGTTGGAGGGATATGCGTGTCCATTGAAGCTGGCATTGTGCCGTTTTGGTTAAGAAGTTGGCTGTGCACTGAGGTAACTGGTGCAGGACGGGAGGCAGGTCGCATGGACTGAATCTTTCCTTTGGATATGACATAAACAGTACAAAAATCCGGTGCCCCCCTTGACACGTTGCCTGCTATATCTGCTGCTTTGAATCTTTTGGGAAGAAATTTTTTGGAGGTTAGGGAACTCGGAAGAAATTTATGCTTTCATAATATCATTAGCTTTACATTCTACAGAAACACAAAAACACTCATACGGATTATTGATATAAAGGTTGTTAGCCATTTTCACATGCCTATCATCACATTTCAACATCCTGGATATATAAGAAATTTGAACAATTTATCATAGCATCTGATGTCAGTCTGTCTTGTCTTTGATAGCATTTCAGATGCATTTGTTACATGCCATTTGAAGCACCATGTTCAGAACTCTAACTTCTAAGCACTCATCTTCTCATCTCTCACCAACATATGACTTTTTTTCTATCTGAAAAGGTTTTGCTAGATTTATTTTCCTGCTAGTGACTTCACAAGAGAGGTACATACCTCAGAAAGCCTCCTTTCGTCGACCCACCAACAATCAAAGTCTCAATTAGAGTCTGGGTAACATATTCAATTAATGCTTTTGCGACATCCGTGTCTTCCAACGTGACATCTTTGCAGCTAATCTGATGTCAAAATTGAATGCAGAAGCTTAAAGACTTGAAAATATGAAACAAGTATGGTTAACTATAAATTTAAAGTGTAGGCATCCTTAGAAGGCCTTAACGAATTCAATTCATAGAGAATTTCTGGACAAGTATGCATATGCTCTTGATAATTCCGTAACTCAATATTTATTGCAGGATAGGCTTTTCCATTCAAGTTCACGTTGAAAGAAAATGAAGATTTCATCTTCTACACTTACATCTTTACGTGTGCAGAAACAGCGGAAAGGAAGGAACAAATCCTTGGAATCAGGATCTTTGGAACCAACAAATTGGTTCTTCTCTGCATCGAAAATGATTATGCAAATTTCAATAATATGATCAGTAACATGGTTAAGAAACTTCTCCTATACGAGACTACGATACAGAAATATTGCTTTCATCTCAAGGCTAAAGCTTTACTGCTTTTTGCGCGGCATCTTTCTGTTAGCATGCAAATCCATGACATGTTTTCATTTGTTTCCAATTTTCCATCCCTTTTTTATGTAAGAATTTCTAAGGGAAATAGAATTTCCTGCTAAGATGATGCTTTCAGAAAAATATTATGAAATCAAGCTATTAACAATTACAAAATGGAATCCACGACAATTTTCCATTTGCATCTGCAATATGTATGCAGGACTATGGTTGCAAGGGAGATGCTTACTTGGTGAAGAAGAATGTGAAGAAAGAGATGATTTGAGATTGACATGGATGAGAATAACAGTCTGCCCTTTAACCAAAAGATTGTCAATAGCCCATTTGAGGGCAATTTGACTGCTTTTATCCTTGTCTATTGCCACTGCAATTAATCCATTTCCTCCAACCCTTTTCTCTGGCAAAGACCTGGGCATCCACATCTCTCTCAATCAACAATTTTCTATCCTTGAAACTAATAACAGAACCTTCAAAACGTTCAATGGATTGATTTCTCTTCTGGTATCTTATCAGAAGCTGATGAGAACCTTTTGATCAACCTTTAACTTTCTCTACAAGAAACTCAGAAATGCAATCTGCATATCAAAATTTTATGCAAATGGGAATTTTTCTCTTTTCTTTGATTATCTATTTCCCTCTCTCTAGAAGAAGAGAGCCAGGAAGGGACCTTTACCTCTTTGTGGTTCCACTGCAATATCCTTTTTCCTCAAGTTCCACAATCCTAGCTGTATCTTCCTAAATTAGGCTAGTTTTTTCTTTTTTCTTTTTTTAACCTTTTATTTTCTCTCTTCTAACTAAATTAATTAATTAAATTCATACCCTCTAAATTCTCTCCTCCACAAATTGCTCTCGGGTGTTTGAGCTTTGACTATAAATACTCAGCTGCCATCAGATTTATGGTTCTGTTATCCTAAATGGCATGCATAGGATTAGTGAATTGAGGCCTTGTGACTCAATCAACTAGTCTTAAATTGATGCACCCAATTGGTCTGTGGTATCAAAAAAATCAGTTTGTTACATTAAATCGATGGACAAAGAATTTTTTTTTCTTGGAAAGGTAATGTATTATTCATTCAAGTATTTCAAGTACTACATTTAAGCTGTTATATTAACATCTTCCACTCCCACTAAACACTCTGAGCATGCCTCTTCTACACATGCTAGATGAAGGTCATAATCACAAAAATCACAAGAGAATGCCCAGAACTTGCCTTGCCCTTTGAAACAGTCACTCACATATGTTTTTGCCATGTCCAACTTCAGAGCATGTTGGTGCTTTATATTCTTCACTTGCCGGGGCAATGCATCTCCTTTCTTTTTCAAAGCTGCTTTCATCTCTGTAATCCTTGACTCTGTAAGTGGGAAAGCCTTAGCACTATACAAGGAAATCATGGCCATCCCATATGTGCTAATGGTCTCACCATCCTGTCCTATAATGAACAAAGCTGGAATCCCTTTAATGTTAAAGATCCTGCAAAGGCCTTGCCATGTTTTATCCTTGTATGGAATAGCGAGCTATGGCATGTTACTTAGGTTGGTATTAAATTCATTAAGGTCTCGGTCTGTAGAGACTAAAATAATTTCAAAGCATCCATCTTTGGTGGTTATGATCTCGTTGTAAGCCTGGATAAGTTGCCAGTGAAGACACGGCTTGGAGGGCACAAGTGGGCACCAAAGTAAAGGCCTATTGTCTTGCCAACAAGTTCAGATAAGGTTAAAAAATGTCAAAGCTATGACTGGCATGCCATTTGCAACAACAGGGATAAACTTAAATCACATTTCTAGTATCTCTTGATAAAACATAGTTTCGTCCTTCAAGTGCAAGAAGTTGTCCTCCCTGGAGCTTTGCATCACCGATAGACCTCAACTCCTCGATTTGTTTCCTAGTGAAGGGAAATGCTTCAACACCATACTCTTCAATCAAACCAATCATAACGTCCTCAACTGATATTCCATCAGAGCTCAATGAGATAAATGACGTAATGTGATTAAAGTGATAGATGTCATTCAAATGTCTATGGTCTATGCAAGTATACTTCAAGTGGGACTGCAAACCGTGGCATGCACTTGAAGTGTTCCTTGAATCAATCCTCGTCACGATCAAAGGAGGTGAGGACAATCTCTAGTTTTTTGCCAGTAGCTCTTAGGCCATTATAAATTTTCACTAGCTGGGGAGCAAATGATTTACATGGCCTGCACCAGTTTGCTGAGAAGAGGAGGTAAATTACCTTACCATGACATGATGACAAGGGCACCTAAGCTCAATAAAAACGAGATTTGGCATTTTAGTTTCTTCGTTGCATTGAACAATTCCTTTTTAGAAGCTAAATAAACCGTAACTTTTCTTTTTTCATCAACCTTTTCAGTAAGCAAACATAAACATAAACATAAAAGCTCTGCAGCAAGGATATAATATCTGCAATTAAGAGAAGGAAAAGGGGGAAAAAAAGAATTACAGAAAAAGGGAGTTCCACAGGAAAAAAGATAATCTATCCCTTGTGCTGATAAGATGGCCACAAAAGTATGTAATATTTTGAAATAAAATAAGAAGATTTAATAGGAAATGATAACAATACCCTTAGAAGAGTAAGTCTTAGGTATATATATGGATAAAGGATATTTTAGTAATTAAAAAAAGTTAATAAATAGATATAAAAAAAAATAAAGAAGAGGATAAAAATAGAGAGAAGACTCGGATTTAAAAAGAAAAAACCCTAAAAAGAAGAAAATAAAGGAAAGAAAAGTGAATTTGAGAAAATAAATTTAAAGGTAAGATTTATGTTTTGATATGTATAATTATTGGTATTAATTAAGATTATAAATTTGTTGAAGATTAGTGTTTTGAAGATTTTGATTTGGGTACGATTGATGAGTTGATTGAAATATTATGAGTTAATTGTTATGGTAATATTTTATTTAGTTGATTTTAAAAGATTTTGGGTAAGAATAATGATTTTGAGTTATGGTTTGTTTAAATAATAAATGTGAATTAGATATTTTGGTAGATCGGTAGATGATCTATAGAAATATCTGGGTTTGAGGTTGATGATGATGCAATTTCAGTTTGGTCCCTTAATTTGTAAAAATTATAGTTTAGTCCCTGAGCTTTGAAAAAATGACAGTTTGGTCCCTAGAGCAAAATTCAAGATTTTGTACAGAATTAAGGATGAATTATGGGCAAAATTTCAATATAGTTATGAGTTTATGACATTTTCAGTTTGGCCCTCCCATTTGATAAAATTACAATTTAACCCCTAAAAATCTAATAAAATTTTAGATTGGTCCCTAGTTGTAATTATAATTTTTCATATTTTTTTGATAAATAATTGAGGTTTTTTTGATGACTTATTATCAAGTTTTATGATTTATTTTCTTTTAAATTAGATTTCGAGAAAATTGTTAAATTTTTAGGTTTTTTTAAGAAAAATGATCAGTTTGGTTCAAAAACATATAGGATTATCAGTTAGATCCTTAGTTAAGTGTATTAAATAGATTTTATATTATTTTTTAGTTTTTTTTTAGTATGTCTCCTTTTATATTCAGATAATTTTGATACTCTTCATGCGGCACATCAATAGAATTGCCTTCAGTATCTGCTTTCGTGTTGTTTCTATTTTTAAGTCGGGTGAGTGGATAATTTTCAATATACTAGATAATTAATATAAATACTTAAATTGTTAATATGGAATTGATCGTTCTTCTTGGTTATTCTTATAATGTTATTTATTCCTTGTTTATGATTAAGTATAATCACTTATTGAAATTGAATCTTTGATATAAATCATTATGTAGTTCAGAATTGATAGCTTCTTATTTGATTGATATCATGAGCTATAAACTTGTCTGTTTGATTTTGATATGAATATATGGTATGCTAGTTAGAATATCAATGCTAACAAGGTAATATTAGTCTTTGTGCACATCGTATTTGAACCCTAGTTGGTCGAGGAAGTCACCAACTTGTGGTGAGTGATCATCCCACAGTATGAAGCGTCATGCTCATTGTATTTTAATTTTATGACAAGCTTTACTTTATGATATTCTTGTTATAGCCTATTTAAAAAACTTAAAATTTCATATATATATATTTCTCATTGTTGTATTACCTGGTATACATATATTGAATGGTATGCGGAACATCTTCTACCTTTCGAGGAGTGAAAGGTGAAGAGAGTTATTCAAGGACTCAAATTCTCGATGTATGTCGTGATGGTGTCACAGGTGTTTCCATCCTACTTCTCAGCTATTGATAGTACTAGGTTGATAGAGGCACGAGAATTAAAGGACATGGCTGCAGGCCAGTCTAAAAGGCCTAAAAAATAGAGTTATTCTTTCTTGCAACAAGGATCGAGTGCAGGTCCATCTAGGGGACGAAGTAGCCATCAGGGTTCATGGATTTGTAGGAGGTTTAGACAAAGACCTTCAACTAATAGCTCATGGGTTTATAGCTCTGAGCACCACTACTGCCACTTTGACTGTCTGAGCCACTAGCTAAAGGTATTTGTCTAAACCTCTTATGAATCCATGAGCCCTGATGGCTACTTCATTCCCTAGATGGACCTGCACTTGATCCTTGTTGCCTAAAAGAATAACCCTTTTCTCTAGGCCTCTTAGACTGGCTTGCAGCCATGTCCTCTAATTCTCGTGCCTCTATCAACCTAGTACTATCAATAGCTGAGAAGTATGATGGAAACACTTGTGACACCATCACGACATACATCGAGAATTTGAGTCCTTTAATAAATTTATTCACCTTTCACTCCTCGATGGTTAGAAGATGTTTTGTATACCTAGACAGATAAGTGAACTTTAGATCATACTCATCCACTGTTATGCTACTCTAAGATAGCCTCTCAAAGTCATAAAATCAAGCATCCCTAACACTCTAAGGGAGAAACCTATCTAAGAACTCAGTGTTAAACTCTTTCCATGTCAACTGAGCTTTTGTTGGCCTTGTTCTCTCCTTAAACTCAAACCAAAAGATTGCCACAACTCCCTCTAACCTGAACGATG
>Ga0325400_1002355_pt1 | contig 16520 bp, 7 predicted proteins | sample PopdelMetagenome_2_FD_205662 | JGI IMG/M metagenome (GOLD analysis project Ga0325400, IMG submission 205662) | Populus deltoides microbial communities from Bellville, Georgia, United States - Xylem-PdKOR-R1 | ecosystem: Host-associated > Plants > Phyllosphere > Stem > Wood/Secondary xylem... | reverse complement strand
AAAAAATCTAAAAAGCAATGTAAAAAGAGGTAGGTGAATGGGGCTAGAAGGGTGGGCCAGTGTGTTTAGCGTGATATAAGGAAGTCTAGACGTCTATAGAAGGCTAGGCCAGCACGTGTCTTTCCCCCTTTTTTTATATTTTTTAAAAAAGGCTAACAAAATAAATGTTGTCTGCCGTATATATATTATTATAGAATACTCTAAAATACGTGGGTTTTTCACTGAACCAGCAGTTTTTTTTTTCTTTTCCTTTTGTTTCTTCTGTTTTTTATATATAATGTATTATTGTGCACACAGTGAAACACTTTACTTTTTTTTTCGTTTTTGTTTTCCTTTTCTTTTTGTTTTTTGCCTATGGATTTTTTTTCTTTTGTGTTTTTTGTTCCTTTAATGAATTTTTTTTGTTTAATTTAGTTTGTTAATGGGATTTTTTTATTTAGTTATCATATTTTTATTACACGGATCTCGGGTTTGACGAGTTAACTTGAATTTTTTTTGTTTTTTTCCTTTTTAATCATTTTTTTTGTTTGATCCATCGAATTTTTTTTTCTATTTAGTTATCAAACTTTTATGACGCGAATCACAGGTTTGGCGGGTTAACTTGATTTGACGGGTTAATTCAATTGAATTAGATTTTTTTTTATTTTTTCTCATTGGTAATATGCTTATGTCTTTTGTTTGTTTTTGTTTTTTTTAATTATTTTTTTTTCGTTTAGTTTAGGTAGGTTGTTAATGTTAACATTTTTCTCTATTTCTTTTAATGAATTTTTTTTTGTTTAATTTAGTTTGTTAATGTGAAAAATTTTTTTTATATAGTTATCATACTTTAACAACATGGATCTCGGGTTTGATGGGTTAACCTGATTTAACGAGTTAACCTGAATTTTTTTCCTTTTTAATTATTTTTTTGTTTAGTTTAGTTTGTTAATTTTTTTTCGTTTGATCCATTGATTTTTTTTATTTAGTTATCAAACTTTCATGACGCGAATCCCAAGTTTGACGGGTTAATCTGATTTTACGAATTAACTCAGTTGATTCAGATTTTTTTTCTTTTCCTCATTAGTAACAGGCTTATGTCTTTTGTTTGTTTTTGTTTTTTATTATTTTTAATTAATTTTTTTTTGTTTAGTTTAGGTTATTAATGTTCAATTTTTTTTATTTAGTTATCAGACTTTCATGACACGGATCCCGGGTTTGACAGGTAACCTGGTTTGACGGTTAGCCTGGTTACTTCTGGGTTAGCCCGGTTAATCCTGGATTAACCTGTCAATTTTTTTTTTCTGTTTAGTTATCAAACTTTCACGACACGAATCCAAGATTTGACGGGTTAACCCAGTTAATTCAGATTTTTTTTCTTTTTCTTCATTAGTTTTTTTTTTCTTTCTATTGGTTTTTTTCTTTTTAATTAATTTATTTAATTATCATACTTTTATGACATGACTTTGCAGCCAGATCCACATCCAAGGCTATCGGGTCTGGTATTAGAGCTAGACCTAAACCTACTGGGTCATGCAAGTTTAATATTATTATTATTATCATTATTATTATTATTATAAATATTACTTTTGGGTCAGGCATTATAACCAAACTCAAGATTGTTGGATATAACTTTGCAGAAAGACTAACACTTTTAGATCTTAGTTTTTTTTTTATATTTTTTATATAAAAAAATTAACCCGCAGCATCACGCGGGTTATGTGACTAGTAGAATACTCTAAAACGCGTGGGTTTTTCACTATAGCAGCAGGTTTTTTTTTTCCGCTGTTGTTTCTTCTGTTTTTTACATATAATGTATCACATAGTGAAACACTTGATTTTTTCTTTCTTTTTTTTCCGTTTTTGTTTTCCTTTTTTTTTTGTTTTGCCTATGGGTTTTTTTTGTGTTTTCTTTTCCTTTAATGAATTTTTTTTTGTTTAATTTAGTTATTATATTTTTATTACACGGATCTCGGGTTTGACGAGTTAACCTGAATTTTTTTTGTTTGACCCATCGATGTTTTTTTATTTAGTTATCAAACTTTCATGACGCAAATCTCAGGTTTGACGGGTTAACCTGATTTGACGGGTTAACTCAGTTGATTCAGATTTTTTTTCTTTTTCCTCATTGGTAATATGCTTATGTCTTTTGTTTGTTTTTGTTTTTGTATTTTTTTAATTAATTTTTTTCATTTAGTTTAGGTTAATGTTCATTTTTTTTTCTTTTTCCTCATTGGTAATATGCTTATGTCTTTTGTTTGTTTTTGTTTTTGTATTTTTTTAATTAATTTTTTTCATTTAGTTTAGGTTAATGTTCATTTTTTTTCTATTTCTTTTAATGAATTTTTTTTGTTTAATTTAATTTGTTAATGTGAAAAAAAAATTTATTTAGTTATCATACTTTCATGACACGGATCTCGGGTTTGACGGATTAACCTGAATTTTTGTTTTGTTTTTTCCCTTTTTAATCATTTTTTTTCATTTAATTTAGTTCATTTTTTTTCGTTTGACCCATCATTTTTTTTTCTATTTAGTTATCAAACTTTCATGGCGCGAATCCCAGGTTTGACGGGTTAACCTGATTTGATGGGTTAACTCAGTTGATTCAGATTTTTTTTCTTTTTCCTCATTAGTAACAGGCTTATGTCTTTTGTTTATTTTTGCTTTTTATTATTTTTAATTAATTTTTTTCGTTTAGTTTAGGTTGTTAATGTTTAATTTTTTTTTTTCTATTTAGTTATTAGACTTTCATGACACGGATCCCGGGTTTAACAGGTAACCTGGTTTGATGGGTTAGCCCGGTTAATTCTGGGTTAACCCGTCAATTTTTTTTTTTATTTAGTTATCAAACTTTCACGACACGAATCCAAGGTTTAACGGATTAACCCAGTTAATTCAGATTTGTTTTTCTTTTTCCTCATTTGTTTTTTTCTTTCTATTTGTTTTTTTCTTTTTAATTAATTTATTTAATTATCATACTTTTATGACATGACCTTGCAACCAGATCCACATCCAAGGCTATTGGGTCTGGTATCAGAGCTAGACCTAGACCTACTGGGTCATGCAAGTTTAATATTATTATTATTATTATAAATATTACTTTTGGGTTAGGCGTTATAACCAAATCCAAGATTCTTGGATATAGTTTTATCGGAAGACCTAACATTTTTAGATCTTAGTTTTTTTTTTGTATTTTTTATACAAAAAATTAACCCGCGGTATCGCGCGGGTTATGTAACTAGTATATAAAGATTTGTCGTTGACTGGTGAAGTGGTTGAAAAGCTGGGTTAAGTTTTTAGAATCTAGAAACCTATTTTTTAAAAAAGAAAAAACTTGAAACACACAGTAAACTTTATTAGAATTTTATTAAATTTATTTTCAAATTCAAAATATTCTTTAAAAAATAAAAAAATTCTAGAATGAAATTAAATAAACAAAATCTTGAATGAAAAATGAATTTTAGGCAAGATACACCTTTTAATACCAATTTTATCCTTTTTTTTTTTTTTTTATCTAGAATGTGGTCACCTTCCCATTAATATGACCTTTTCTCCTCTATCCCAAAACTAAAAAAACTAAAACTTAAAAAAAAAATTAAAGTTTATAACCTAAATATAAAATCCTAAAATCAAAAAAAAAAAAAAGTGTAAATGTAGACTCTTTGGATGAAAAATGAATTTTTTGCATGAATATGAAAAACTACTTATTTGTTTTATTTGATTTTTTTTCTTTTAATTGTTTTTTTATACTATAAATTTAATTTTTATTTAATTAAATTGGCCTCTAGTTAAGTTTAAAAAGTTGTCAATCACTTTGAATTTATTGAATGTGAAAAAAAGAAGAAGAAAATCTCAACAAATGAAATATCACCAAACAAAACATGCAAGGATGAATTTAGAAAAAAAATAAAGTTCATTGACAATAATGAAAAATTTTAAAAATAAAATTGTTCATGGAATAATGTTGTCCACGGTGAGTTTAGGCAAATGAACAATAATGCATAACAAAAATTCCTTTGTGCTTGTTATTTTCCAATGTAATGTTGTGAGTGTGTTGTCAAAAAAAAAAATTTATTTAGTTATTTTACAATTAAAATAGATATTTACACGGAAGACAACAATTTAAATTCTAGACAGAAAAATACATTTTGTAACATGAATTATTCTTTTTTTATTCATGTATTTATTTATGTTTAAATAAAATATTTTTTATTAGCACCACATTTTTTTTGGAATTAAAGGCAACAAAATTAAAATAAAGGTTCATAAAAATTTGAAATAATTGAAATAAGTAGGGAAAATGAATCTCTTATATCTAAACTCTGTAACATAAACTTGTTTTCTTTAAAAAAAAATTAGAAGCAATATTTTTTAAATACAAATTTATAATGATCTCAAAAGCCAATTTTAATAATAAAAAACATTAGAATAATGCCTTGATATATTGAATAACATTGAAAGGAAAGAAATTAATTAACATGATAAATCATGCCAAAATTCTATTAAAAATAACAAAAAAGGATATTTATTTTCATTTAATGTTGATGAGCAAATTTTTATTCTTCTCGCATACCAAGTACATAACAATTAAAAACTAATTAATTAATATTACCATAAAAACCTGTAATATTTTTTAAAAAACAATAACAAAAATAAATAATTATTTTAATGATTTTATTACAATGCATTTTAATGAAAATTAAAGAAAAAAGATTAAATGGCTAAGAAAAAGGTCAGTGCTTGACCCTAAAAGGTTGGGCTAGTATGCCTAGTCTAATAGAAAAAAAACAAGCTTGCACACTCGACCAAGAATAAACATGCAAAGCATATTTTGTCTACTAGTAAAGTTTTTAGTAGTTAGAAAGTTAGGTTACAAGTTCTTAGACTCTAAAATCCATTTCTCAACTATTCTTTCATCTAAAAACACCATAAGTATCTTATTAAACCCATTTCCAACCTCCAAACACCCTTAAATTGATCAAAATTAAAAAAAAATAACCAAGTCAAAAAGTATATTTTGAGCCCTAATTTACTTTTTCTAGTAAAATGAAAGACCTAAATCATTCCAATAGCACTCCTCTAGTCAAGAGGAACTTATTTTTTTATAACTGTAATATGACCAACCAACTACTTTCTCATCCTCCCTTATTTTTGATTATTTTTTCTCTGTTTTCTAAAAAATTAGGGATTGGAATGTAAAAAAATGAAGCTTGGAACCTAAACTTAAAAAACTAACATTAAAGGTGTTATAATCTGAATTTTTTTCATCATTTTATTAACAGCTTTCAAGAAAATATATATATTTGATGTATTTGTGTTATTTTCAGCATTTTCAATATCTTTTAAAAAGAATTCAAAATTCAAACTTATTTTCAACGTGTTCAACTATTAACGCATCCATTTCAAAATCATTATTTATTTCTCTTATCGAGTTGGCTTTGACGTTATCTTTTTTAAAAATATCAAAATACAAAAAAAAATAAAAAATATATGGACAAGGGGGATCCTGGAGAGAAAAATTACATAGAAAAAAAAAAATAGAAATCAATACAATACTTAGAATACAATTGAAGCAAAGGTGAAAGATTGTGTTTTAAGAAGGAATGAGGGCAATGTAAATCAATTTGTGATACAAAAGAAGTTGAAAATCAAGAGGAAAAAAAACAAAGAATCCAAAGAAGGAATTAACATTCTCTTTACAAGATAAATGTTCAAACTTCGATGAGGAGGTAAAGCTCAATGAGCACACCCCTTCCTTTTTTATTTTGCCTTTTAAATTGCCGCTCATAGTGTTTGTTAAGCATCTTTTAAAGTTATTTCACTGTTTAAAAATCATGTTTCTTGTTTTGAGATGTTTAAGCATGTCTTGAATATAACTTGTATATGTTCAAGTTTTGTTTAATTGCTCTGTTTTGATGTGTTATAATATGATAATGGAATGACAAATTAGTATAGAATGTTGTTTTGCATGCTTATGTTTAGTTAATCAATTTTTTAAAGTCATGATAAGTTCTTTCAAGTCTTGAAATTGTTGTGGTTTAGGTTATTTTAGGTTAGCTTGCTGGGTTTGTTTAAGTTGTAGATATGTTGTTTAAGCTTCAAGACAATGAGTTTAATTAATAGAACAAAACATGCTTAAGAAAATGTTATTTTTGCTTGTTGTCATTATTTAACTTTGCTTACTATTTTGTCTTTAATTCTCTATTTTGTTTTGTTTTGATGGCTCAAACAAATTGTTTTGAGCATATTTAAGTTTTGGTTGCTAAGTTTAGGTTAATCTGTAGGCTCCTTTTACTTCTCTTCTAGATTTTGCTTTTACTAGACATTTATATGTTTGATAACATTTCTAGTTTGACATTCATTTGTTGAACTTTTTTTTAAGTTATTGATTTTTTTGTCTTTTTTATTAATTGATGGTTCTTACATATATACATGCATACTTATTGATCATTAATCTAGGGTCTTTATGGCTTTAAAATACTGATTTAATAGCTTTTGATGTTCGTTTCTTTTACTTTGTCTTTTGCATAAAATTGATTAATTGTAATAATTTTGTGTTTGTTGTGATGATCCAGCTTTAAAATCTTGCTTGAATGTTGTTTTCACATATGTATGTGTTTTCAGTTTGATGTGATCTGGTATGTTATTGAGATCATGTTTCTAGAGTCATTCTTGTGTTCTTCATGTTCTTAAGCATCTTCAAATGTTTTTTTCCTTTTTGATATTTGTTATTTCTTTTCTGATTTTGGATCTTGTTTGTGGGCTTAGGCTTTTGGGTTAGGAAGCCCAGCCCATGTAATCAAGCTAATTTCATTTATGCTAAGACAATGTTTGGATGCCTTAAAGTTTTCAAAAGAAAAAACACAATATTTTATCCTTAAAGTATTTTAAAGCCTTTGGTTTTTAGTTAAGAACATATTTGGCGAACATGTCATACTGATTTTTAATTAATGTTTATTTTTTTATTTTTTATGTTTTCGTCAAACAAACCCTTAAATAATTTTCAAAAGTTCTGAAAATATTGGGTCTCTTGCATGTTTTCCAAGCATTTTATTTAATATTTGGGTTGTAAGCTTACATTGTAAGATACTGATCTGATATTAAATATATATATATTTTTAAAATTTTAGAATAAAAAATAAAAAATTCTTTATTTAAAAAATAAAAAAAATACATTTTTATTTATTTACATACAATAACCTAATTCTAAAATTTTCATTCATATTTTATAAAAAAAAGATAAAAATTGAATTTTATCGTACTTCGAAAAATATGAAAAAAATAACTCAAACAATGGCATCACAACAAGTTTGTGATTATCCATTAAGATTTGACCAGAATCTATAAAACACCACAAAAATCATTTTGTTTTAAATTTGGGATATGTATTTTACATAATTTTTTAGTTTTAGAATAGTTAAGTTTTAGCCTGATAAGATAAGGACTTTATCATCGAAAAAGACTTGAACTTTAGAATGATCAACAAATAAAAATATAACATTAGAAAAAAACAATCAATAAATAATGCAGCTTATTATAGATAGGGTGCACTAATGATGATGTTTTTTTTTCTTATACACAACTAGTTCTTTTATCCAAATTCTCGCAGACCATTAGGTTTTCTAGTAACCATAATACTAGATAACGACTCCTGAACCTTTCAAATCATATTTTTATTATTTATCCTAACATATCTAAAACTCCATTCGATTCATGAGCCAGATCTGCCATATGATATTGTGAACGCAACAATAAAAGGGACCAAATATGCATAAATGAAGTCTTTTAGGATGAAAATAATATTTTTCACGCAAAAAAAGCCCTATTTATTTTCAATTTTTTTTATTTTGGTCTTTCTTCTTTTAATTATTTTTAATACTACAAATTTAAATCTTATCTCATCATGTTGACCTCTAATTTAACTATGAAATTTCATAAAAACACATTTACTTCTCAAGAACATGTATAGAGAAAACAAAATATCATAAATATCACATGTCATGTTGACCTCTAATTTAACTATGAAATTTCATAAAAACACATTTACTTCTCAAGAACATGTATAGAGAAAACAAAATATCATAAATATCACATGGAATAATGAAATTAAAACATAAAGTTTAGTAATTATAAAAAAAATGGCCATGTTCAATGAACAATGCCAAAGGAACAATACATTATAAGCAAGTGAAAAATAAGCTATAGTGAAGCATATATCTTCTAGTTTTTTCAGGTAATAGTAAAAAATAGTGTTAGTTCGCTTTATTTTTTATTTTGTGTTTAAAATGCACTTATATTATTTTCAATCATGATAAACCTCATACAAGTTTCTAATCTTTAACTATAATTTCAATTAGATCCATAACCTATTTTTCATCTCAATTAAATTCTTAATATATTAATAAAACTCTTAATTAGATCTTTGCTTTTAGATAACAAAATTGTTAAGTAATCACATCAAGCATACATGATTTTTCTTTTTCCACAATAAAACCATTGGATTTTCTAAGATTCTTGTTTTGTATTGTATTAAATTCATGTAGTAGATCAAACTAAATAAAGAAATAAAACGCCTTTACATTTGTTTACGTAGTCAATTTTTATCATATTACATGGAAAATTTTAGTAAATTCATGGATTTTAATGGGATAAAGAGCAATCACATTATTTTCACACTACTTGTAAAACCTCTAGGCGAAAAATTATAAATTGACTAGTTTTATGTAAAACAAAAAGAAAACAATTCATAACTCTCGATCGGGTTATCAGAAAATTCTAAAATTTTGCGTGGAGCCTTCTAATATGATGCCTTAGCTTGGGTTAAAATTTCAGAATTTTTAGAGAAATTCGGAAAAGTTGACGAAAAATTACAATTTGACTAGTCTTATGTTATTGGGCGTAATTTTAAATCCGGCCATCAGATTGAGCTGAAATTTTATGAGGAACCTTAAAATATATTGAATAAAATCTGGTTAAAATTCTAGGATGAACGGAGCTTGGTAGTACTAGCAAAGAATAAGGACCGTCAAATGGAAGCAAAAAGGCTCATTAAGGGTAATATGGTAATTTTCCATTAAAACTAAAACAAGGCAGCCCCTTTTCTGTTATAAAATGCCGACTGGGCAGTAACAAAAGTGGAAAGAAAAAAAACAATAAGAGAAGGACGTGAGAAATCAAGAGAAAAACAAGAAAAAGTGAGAGAGAGCTTTGAAACTTGTAAGATTAAAAGACTTAGAACATTAAATTAAGGAAGAATCAAGTGAAGGAAGACATAAGGAAAGTGAGGAGGGCTGGCCACACTAGGAGGAGAAGAAAAGTTGGGAGAACTTAGCTTGGTAAGCATGAAAAATTTAGATTAATACTTGAATGAAGTGTTTTTGGGTTTATTTGAGTAAGTTATCAAACAATGACAATTAAATTTGATTTAATTTCTTATATTCTTGATTTTTGTTAAATTAGGGTTCTTATGAGAATTTAGGGGTTTTGAGAAAAGTAGTAAACATGATGGAATTGAGGTAGAATAGTATAGAAATAGTGAATGTAAGTAGCAATAAAGAAAGAAATTGAATAATTTTGAAGAAAAGAACTTGTAATTAAGGATGAGGAAATATAGGGATGAAGTTTTGATTGTTTTATGTTTGAGAAATGATGTTCTTTATCTTATGTGAAGTATTCAAAATATGAACAAGTGAAGAAACATCATGAGAATGTGAAAAGAAGGAATAAATAAATGGTGGAATAGTTCATGGGAGAATTCTTTAAGTGAATTAAAAGAAGAAAATTGATTAAAACTATATGTTGAAAATGAAGTAATAAATGAATGAAAATTTTGGTGTAAACCCCAATTAAATAATAAAAAAAAATATTACGTGCTTCAAATTTAGGCACGTAGGAGAAATAATAATGTAGTGCAATTTGATTTATTTAGGAGTTGTTTCGGGAGTAGGGCATCAAGCAGGAGGAGCTGGGCCATCACGAGCAGACGGTGGTGATTCATCTCTTTCTTTAAAATTCAAAGTTTCATTATTAGTTATGAGTTGTTTATGACATGTTGATATGGAAGAAGTAGAAGAAGAAACTGTTGGTATTATAATGGGGATGTCGGGTGGTTAGTATAGAATTACCGGTTGGTATAGAATTACCAGTTGGTTAGCATGAATTACCGGTTCGTATAGAATCATCGGTTATATTGACTATTGATAGAGAATAGCCGGATGTTGGGTAATTCGTATGGAATTACCGGTTATATTGGCTATTGATAGAGAAAAGCCGGATGTTGGGTAATTCGTATGGAATTACCGGTTATATATTAGCTATTGATAGAGAAAAGTCGGATGTTGGGTAATTCGTATGGAATTACCGGATATATTGGCTATTGATAGAGAATAGCTGGATGTTGGGTAATTCGTATGGAATTACCGGTTATATATTGGCTATTGATAGAGAATAGCCGGATGTTGGGTAATTCGTATGGAATTACCGGAAATATTGGCTATTGATAGAGAAAAGCCGGATGTTGGGTACTTCGTATGGAATTATCGGTTATATTGGCTATTGATAGAGAAAAGAAGTTACCGGTTTGATTATTGGCCATTTAAGAGGGTTAGTCGGGTTTGAGGTAAAATTTGTGAATTACCAAATTAAAAAAATATATATTAAACAATGAGTGTTGGTTACAGAGGTCTTATAAGTATAATATTAATAAATTATAAATGAGTTATTAATGTTGATATATTTTGAAGACTTATGCACATAATAGCTTTATCATTTTTAATGTGTTATCTTCCTTATTTCTTATTAATGTTATGTATACAGGTTGTTCACGAAGTGATGCGGAGCGTTAGATATAGGCTTTGTGTTTTAATCTGTTTATTTTGTGGGATGTAATATATTTGCTTCATATGTAATTTGTATTATACGTAGATTGTAATATATGTGTCATGAAGATGTTTGCTTTTGGTACTTATATATTTAAAAAGTATGAGTAAGGAATCAATATTATTAAACTACTCGAAAAGAATATTTATTAATTATAATCATGCATGTTTAAAAGATGGATGCATGTTAATGTGATAATTAGTTTAATATGAATCTTTTGAATTTATAATTGTTTGTAATTAATGTTTTATATGTTGAAGATGTCAGGTTGAGAAACTACAATGAAGTATAGTTATGTGGAATATTGTATGATGAGATGAGATTAGATATGATCCAGAATGGTTGGATCAAAATGAAAGTTTTGAGTATTGTGATTGAATGAAGTATAGTTGATAACTTGGTATCATCAGAAAACAAAGGAAACTCTGCCGAAATTTTCAAAAAAAAAAAATTTCCCACAATCTTCGACATATTATTCAATACTTGATATTAGTAAAGAAATGGTTGAGATTTCATGACATTATAATTTGAGGGTGTTACACTACTAAACCATTTTGTTAACTTAAACTAATGGAAGATTTAGATTAAGAATTCATTAACATATAGGGGACCTAATCAAGATGAAATAGGTTGGTAACCTGACTAAGTTAATCTAATAGATTTATTTATTTATTTTTGGTTTGCTTTTTTAGTTAATATCATCTCCATGTGTTATGATTTTGTTTATGTCGGTGAATAATTGTATTAAATGCATAGATGATATTAGTAATATAAACCAATGGTTAACTACTTACATTGAATTGATTGGTTAAACTTTTTTTATTAAAAATAGTTATGATTAATTAATATAGATGAAAACACAAGAAAGACAGTAAGCACAAACAATACAAAATTATGTCGAATATGATCACCACATAAAAACTCTAATTTAAAATTTTATTACTAAATATTTTATCTTTAAATAGTCTTTTGAAACTCAAACTAAACAATAGTATTTATACGAGTCATAGGTCTAAACCACATAAGAAAAAATAACATTCTTAAATTGAGTGATTTTGATTGTAAATAAGAAGAATAAAAACATCATAAAGAAAAATATTTTTCTAAACTAAATAAGAATAAAAATAACTAAGGAAACAAATAACTTCCCTTAAAAATCCTCTTGCATAAGTCTTCCCTAGTTGAAAAGAACTTATCATTGAGTTTAAATTATTCTTGTCTCAATCTCGTGGATATCTAATCAATATTATTTAAGCTCTTTTCTTTATTTGCTTCAAGTGTATAACAATTTTATATATCAATTTCAATTCTTTCACATTAAATTTTGCATAAGAAACATCAATTGATAAATGACTTCTTTTCCTAAAGCAATGAATTAAAAATCTCAAACTTATTTCATCAACATGTGTTATATCCACAAAACCCTTGAATAAATTTACCTTTGTGATAATAGTAAACTTGTAATTAAAAGGATCATCATAACCTATATTAATAATGTTTTTTTTGCTGAGCACTTTTCATATTTTCTTTACACTCAACCTCTAACTTATCAATAAAAATAATATTGATGATATCATTATTGTCATTATTTATGCTGTCATTACCAAGATAATCATCACCAAAATAAATATTATAAATTGGTGGAGAATACCAATCCACATATATCTCAACATAAAAGAGATTACCAAAATCTCTATAGTATTCATCTCGGTAAAGAAGATGCCTTTTATAGTCATGCTTCTGAAACAGGTTCTCAAAACTAGCTATGGATTTGTGATCACGATCCTATAATTTTCTCTTTTCCATCTCTACTAATTGAAGAGATAATTCTTCAACTTGCCTCTCCAACCTTATCATCACTAAATGACAAGTTAATTTTGTAATTTATCTTTGCATGTCTTTTATTACCGGTTCCTAAACAATTATTTTCCAAGGAAAAACTTCATCATCCACCCCCTCTTGTATGAGCATGTCATATTCTATGACATCTTTCAATCATAGTTACTTAACATCACATAACAAATAACCACTAGGAATTATTTGGCTCTGATACCAACCGACATAAATAGAAACAACATAAGAAAGACAACAAACATAAGCAATATATAATTTTGTTGAATAAAATTACCATATAAAAACTCTAATTCAAAATTTTATCATTGAATATTTTCTTTTCAAATTTTTTTTTGAAAATAAAACTAAACAACCATATTTATACTAGTCATAGTCCAATATTGTATAAGAAAAAAAATTCCTAAATTGAATTATTCTTATTTTAAATAGGAAGAATAAAAACATCATAAAGAATAAGATTTTCCTAAACTAAATAAGAATAAAACCAAGAAAAAAAAATAATTTCCCCTAAAAATCCTTCTACATTATTGATTTTAGCTATGTTTATTGTTGTGATTTTTGTAATAATCTAACAATAATTGAATTGAGAGAATAATCCACTTTATGCTTTAAGAATGTTCATTTTTAAACTCTTGTAATGGTCACTAGTTTGAACGACCGAAAATCAAACTAGTGGACTAGCAAAAGTGGCCATTTATGAATTTTGTTTTCTAAAAAATAGCATTTTTTAAATTATTAGCAAAATAACATAATTTTAAAAAATATTTGGTGAAATAACATAGTTTGTACATGTCATAATTATGAACGTGATAGTCAAGCTTGTTGCTATTTAAAATCATGATGCTTCAAAAAAATAATGGAATGGATTGCACATGAAAAGAGATGAGAGGAAACAAAAGGACTCTAGAGACATACTGAAACTCCGATAGCAACACAACCAATTTCATCTTAAAGATTTCAATAAGATAAATCCAATGACATCAAGAAAGGTCACCAGCGGTGACCCAAGTGTTCCACATTTGTGGTTTAAAGGTGGCAGGTGGCTCACCATTGGTGACCTTTTTTGGTGTTATTTGATTCATCTTATTAATATCTTTTCAAAGGTACCAATGGGTTATAATCGAAGTTTCACAACCCAATTTATGCATATCATAATAAATAAAATTTCTTTGTACACTGGTGCTCAAAGAGAAATTGCAGTAGAGATAGTAAACCCATGGTAAAATCTTATATTATTGTCTATTCTAACAATTATGTATCATTTTCTACTATTATTACTTTAAAAAATCATGTCCATTAAACCAAGCCGGATAAAAAGAGACTTAATAAATGGATAAAAAACATAACAGTAATTATCCAAAACTAAGAGTAATTTTAAAATGAATGTAAGGCTATTTTAGTAAAAACAAAATAGCATAAACGTACACTTCAAGTCATAGTTATCAAACTCAGCTCGGAAGTTGATATTGACAAGGAGCTGGGTCTCAGGTTACATGGGCTGACTAAGGTCAACTCAAGAAAATTAAAAAAAAAATATTTAAGGTTTTAATATTTCATATGAAAATTTTTAAAAATAATTTATGTGGATGTAGGCTATGTATATTGTACATAATAAAGTTTTAGAAATTATTTTAAAAAGTTTTTTTTATCTCATACTGGAAAAATATTATATTTTTTTTAAAGTTATTTTATCTCATATTGGTATTTAAACCAAAAAGGATTTCTTATTTCACATTGAAAAAACATAATTTTTTTCTTATGAATATTGAGTATATATATTAACAGGCTTTCAATCCCACATTGAAAAAATAAAACTTTCTTCTAGTTGTTATATAGTGAACTTTAATATAAGCTAGTAACCAACAAGAAAAAGATGATAGGTTTGCACGCATAAGATTGGATCGAGTAAAAGAAAAACCTTTGATTGTCTTCCATGCACCCGAAGTAATACCTATGCTTTCTCGACCTTATCTTTTACCTTTATTTATAATTTGTTCTTGTCCCTTTACAACTAAACCACTATTTTTTTTAATAAATTGTTTTTGTTCCCTTTTTTACTAGAACCACTAATTGTTTATTTTGTCCCTCCTTTAATTAAAACTGCTATTATAAGAAAAATAAAATAAAAATGTCAATTTGATAAAAAAAAAAATTGACATAAAAAAAGGTTAATGACATATTTCGTTGGGGAACTCAAGTCACAGGTTGAACTGATGGGTTAGGTAGAATTCACTACCCAATTGCATGCCCAGTTTTTATCTTCTTCAGACCTAGCCGGTCCATGGGGTTACCTAGGTCCTAGGTCAACATCCTAAGTCGAGCTGGGTCTAATAAGTATACATAAAGTATGACTTTATTTTTTTTTTCTTTCTTTTCCTTTTAAAAGATTTCAAATTTTTCATGGGGATTTTGATGTGGTTTGCCTCTTTATTGATAAAAAAATATTTTATATTAGGTTCTTTATCAATATAATATATTAAATCACTTTAATCAAAGTCTTATTTAATCACAAACCATTCAACTGTTAACGCTATTAAGACTTAATGAATGAGCAATGAAATGACAACACATGGAAAACATTACTGTCAAAAAAGTTTATCATGTTATTACATGGAAAAAATGAAATTTATATTGATAAAAAAATCTAATAAATTATTTTTTATTAACAAAAAAATGAAGTAACCAAAGCTAAAACAAGAATGGAAAAACATTGTATTATATGAATGAATACACTGTTAAAAAAACACAATGTTTCCATCATTTTATTCTTCCCACTTAAATAAGTTGAATTTAAGGTCAGATAGTTTTTTCACGAGAACCTATTAGTCATTGTTTATTTGTATAAGAGCAATTGGTTTTTATAATTTAAAAGTGCATAATTAAATGATTGTATTATCTTTGAAGGCAAATAAAAAATAACTTATATGGAAGGTTTCTAAATCATTTTTAATTTACAATCATAATAAAATTACTCCAATGCTATTTGAACTAAAAATTTTAAAACTATCATTCAAGGGTTTTTTAGACTTTTTATCTTGATTTTTCTTGTAATAACCAATATAAATAAGAGTCAGTTTGGTCTTTTCAGGATATTAAAATAATTAAAAAAAAAGGGGTTGATGCTTGAAAATAATGTGCTAGTGTGTGTGGGAGGGTAGTGTGTGTATGATGGTTCACGTAGGTTGGGTAACAAAATTGTTTCTATCTCATAGCCTTGGGATTCACGTTGGCCCAATCAAATTTAAAAGGTTTCCATTTATTTGCTTTGTTTTTCAAATATAGTTTTATTCTTTTAATTGCACTTTGTTTGTTTTAAATCTTTTTTTTTCTTTTTTGCATCTTTCTTTACAATTTCATCCCTTGGAAAAATTAAAAGGTCCTTTTATTTTATTTATTTATTTCAATTATAGTCCTTATTCTTTTAATTACTCCTTTTTTGTTTTAAATTCTTTATTTATTTATTTTTCTTTTCAATGTCATTCATTGACATTTGATTTAATGGGATTTCTATATCAATTTTTATTTTTATTTTTTTGATTGCTATTTTTTGACATTATTTTTCTTAATTAACTCGAGCCACGGGTTTACCATGCTAACTCGGATTAGTATGAGTCTTGATTAGTACATAAAAGTGCATTTTTATCAAGGTTTTATATCATCATTTTTGCACTTGAAGTATCAATAAATCCTTAACTAGAGCATGTTTTATAATAACAGATCTGATAATATAAGATAGCTTTAATTTATGGTAAATGTTCATTTTAAATGCAGGCATATCTCACAATTCAAAGGATTGATTGATGTGATTAACT
>Ga0325400_1002350_pt1 | contig 16540 bp, 7 predicted proteins | sample PopdelMetagenome_2_FD_205662 | JGI IMG/M metagenome (GOLD analysis project Ga0325400, IMG submission 205662) | Populus deltoides microbial communities from Bellville, Georgia, United States - Xylem-PdKOR-R1 | ecosystem: Host-associated > Plants > Phyllosphere > Stem > Wood/Secondary xylem... | reverse complement strand
TACTTGTTAAGAAAATATATTTTAAAATTTTCTCTCTTATTTTTATATTTATCTTTCTTGTATGCGGTAAATATCCAACAATTACAACACAGGTAAAATAAAATTTATCTACAAACAATATCAAAATAACATGCCATCTATTTTCATCACATGCTTCAACTTTCAGCTGCAGATACTTATAATTGCAAAACAACAACAAAAAATGAACGGCGGTTATTGTTTGCTGTTTACGTGAACCGTGAACCACCCGTTAGTGTCAGTATGTTATTTTTTATTATTTTTCGAAATTATACCTTTCAATATTTTATTAATTTTAATTAAATCATTGTAATTTATTATGGCTTAATTTTTAAGAGGTTGTTACATTTTTAAATAAATATTTTGGTATTTGGTTAATACTAGATTTTTAAAAGCAACTATTTTGTTATCATATTGATAAATAAAAAATATTTTTTAAAAAAATTAAGGTTTTTAAACCTATTAGAGTTATAGGATAGGATTTTGCGAGTTAAGCCACAAAACGCAGGTTGATCTAATATTGTCGTCTCAATGTAAAAAAAAATACCATGTTGTAAAAAACATTTAAAGTCAAATCATGCTTTTACCATTCATTCAGGTTGCCTCTGGACATGACAAGTCAACAGTGTCTCCTAATATCAACTATCATGTGTGTTAATTTTAAACTCAGGCTAAGCAAGAGAGTCGGGTCGAAATATTTTAAAGTTGACGCACTAGGTCGGGTTTAATAACAATGTATATAGTTTTCTTTTTTAGAAAATCCATCTTCCAAAATTTTTTATTCCAATTGAATTATTTTTTGCTTTTTTTTTATTAATTTTATCCTTCAATATTTATTTGTTTTTGAATTGATATTCATGATTTATTTTGGTTTGTCTTATATGAGGTTATCGCAAGCTCAAACAAACATCTTAGTATTTGGTTCGTACTCAATTTTACGAGTGTTTATTTTTATTATCAAATTATTGAGTAAAAGAATAGTTTAAAAATCTTTTCAAACCCAATGAAGTCCATGATTTAAGTCACGGGGTTGACGAGTTAAGCCACAAATCCAGATTCAATTTAATATTTCATCATTTCAATGTTAAAAAAAAAATATTGATTTTTTTAAGCCAAACAATGTTTTTACCGATCCTCCGAATTGTTTTTTTTATCCATCAAGCCTATTGAATCACATTAATATAATTCTCATATGATTTAACTTGAAACACGCGCTGGATAATAAGTTAAGTAAGGAGTTTTTAAAATTAACTCGTTGTGTTGTGTTTAATAACAATGTCAAAAATTCTCCATTGCCTATATAAATTTTTAGATTCATATTTTTTAAATCTATCTCACAACATGGTGCGAGCGAGAAAGCTAATTTACTCTATTTGTATGTTGAAAAATACAGACAACATTTGACATTGTTAATAATAAATTTATGTACCATATTAACTATGAAAAATAACAATTTTAATAACTTTTTGTTAATCAGAGTGTTTTTTGAATTGAGGTGTGATTGAGTTTTTTTACAAGATAAGAAAAGCAACAAAAAAAAAAAACATATATTTTTAGCTTTTAGTGAGAAATGATTTGTACTTTAAAAAAATTATATTTATTAAAAAACCTAACTACACCTCACCTTGCCTCAATGCCAAGCAGACTAATGGAATGTAGACATATAAAAAATCATGGAATTTTGTTGTAAAATTAGCACAATAAATTAAAAAAACTGATGAATTGACATAGGTTTGAAAAGATTTTGTGAGATAGCACAATTTGATCATGTCGTGCTTGTGAAGCAACAAGGTCAAACTCCATTTTTTTGTCTTAACTAGGTGACTAGTTAGATCCAGTTGTATTAACTGGTCGATCGTTTCATACAAAAACCATGATTTTTTGAAAATTTTCTTCCAAGTATGTTTTAAGACTCGTTTGGGAACGCGGCTGCGGCTGCGTTCCCAAAAATTTTGAATTTTTTTTTTACTAAAATTTAATATGGTTTGTATGTTTTGATGTGCTGATATCAAAAATGATTTTTAAAAAATAAAAAAACATCATTGGCATGTATTTTGGCACGAAAAGTTATTTGAAAAGCATCCGCAACCACACTGCCAAACACGCTCTAGACTCCAGTTTATTGACTAAAAAATAAACTCCAATTAAAATCTCAAAGAATTATTGTTCACATGGTAGTAGGCACTCTAAGTAGTCATGTATATGTCTGTCATAATTAAATGAGGATTTGCCACAAACATATAGATGAATGGCCTAGCAGATGCATTTATGGATTAATGGGACAAGTTTAGACCCAAGAAAAGGTTTGGTCATAACTTTTGATTTTATCGTTGGATCACGCTCAGATCTTCACAAGAGTTTTTCGAGGTTATTTTTCCTCTAGTAAAGACTACGTCCTTATATGGACCAAGAGATTTTTAGATATAAAAAATCTAGCTGAGGCACTAGGTTTTGATATTTTTAAGATTTTTCTTATTATTTTCAAACTAATCAACTGATTTCACTGATCATTACGAACCGGTCAACAGATTTACATGTGAAACTATACTATTTCATCAAATTTTGTTAAACCTATATCAATTCACCAATTTTTTAATTTACTGTACTAATTTCACAATTTTTGGAGAAATGAAAGGGGTTATGGGAATGCAAGTTGCTGACATTCTTGAAGAATGAGGAGATGATGGGCTTTTGGAGTAAAATAATGTAAGCTACGCTGTCAAAGGTTGACTGCCCAAAGCTGAACTCCATTGCCACTAGAGACATGTGATGTTCAAAATATAAAAGAAATCAACGTGGCTCAAGCATCCTTTGGTTCTATCGTCGTGTACAAATCATTAGGTCAGCATCCATTAATGCCCTGTCAAATGATGTCCGCACTACTCTGCTTGAATTCTCTTTTTTCTTGTATATTTCAAATTCATGAAAAAGTGTATCCACACACGACACTATTTAATTTGGGGACCATGTGATATTCTTGTGTCGGTCCAAAGGATTATTTAAGAAAAACTGCAAGAAATTATTTTTTTTCATAAATACATTAGTCTATTTACCTAAAATCTAACTAGTTTTTTCGTCAAGCTCGATGGATTATAGATCAGAATCTTGTTTCATTAAATTCCTTTTTTTTTAATCGAATACTCACAATTCTCAAACTAAACCTGTTCATACTTGTTTAATTTTAGTATGCAAAGTAATTAATCATAAAAATGAAAATAAATTATAGATTCTAATGTTTATAAATTATGTAATATTACAAATCATAGATACTTGATATGGTTCATAGGTTAATTTTTTTTGAAATTAAATTGATTTATTTTGTTATAACAAAACATCAATTATTTATAATCAAATACATTTAAACATACAATTAAAATAAAATGATTAAGATAAATTGCACCGCAACACTTTACAATGAAAACAAAGATAATTCTGATTCTCATTTTTAATTTTAAAAAATATTTTTTTTCATTTAAAATGTTTTTAAAATTATTTTTTATTTAAAAAATATAAATTAATATTTTTTTAATAATTCTAATATACTAATATTAATAATTAAAAAATATTAGTTTTAATTAAAAGATACTTGTGTAAACTGCATCGCCAAGTAATCATTTATTTTCTTTCCTAGTTTCCTTGTCACTTTCTTTTTTTATCTCAAGAAGAGATGTCATGTCCCGAAACAGGTCCTTTTTGAACAGGGTCCCCTGTCTAGTAACTAGTGAAAGTGAAACTACTAGCCTACTAGCTAGATCATAGATGGCTTCACTTGGCTCCTAATAAAGGAATAAATAAAAGATAAATTAAATTTAGCGATAAAACAAAAAATCCAAATTTATTAGAATAGCTGAAGGAAAATCCCACAAAACCCTTTTCTTTCTCATGACTACAGTCTTGCTTTCACACTCTTCCATTTCCCTTCTCTCCTCTCCAATATCTTCTTCCTCTTCTTTGGCCACTCCTGTCAAAAAAATTTCAGGCCACATTTCCATTTCCAGGGAAGAAAAAGAAGAACCTCCTTGTTTGAAAGAACCACTTATTTCCTGGTTTCTTTTTTACTTTGAAAGTGTATTTGGCCTGTACTTTCTATAAAAGACTAGAAACCCTCTTCATTTTTCAGTGAGTTGGTCCCAATCTGTGGTTTATATCTTCTAATTTATCAGCTGTTGATTTTCAAAGATGGATTCTTTTCAATACCCAATATCTAGACCCTACTCTGTTTTTTTAAAGCCCTGAAAGTGATTGCATTGCCAGGAAGTTGTGATCCATTGGCCTAATTTTGGGTCCCATCCGTGTACCTGCATAAGTTTCAATATTCAACTCCCATTTTTCTATTCTTCTGTGCCATCAAAATTTATTTTTTTGATTAGGCCTGTGATGTTATATTCATCGATTTTGCCTTCCTAGTCAAATATAAGATGCTCCTATGTTTCTTTATTTTTTACTTGTATTGTGGCCTAAAAGAGAACAGTTGATACTTCTGCTGAGGTCAAGGTGGTACTCTTAGCCGGCTTCTTGAATTATAATCTCCTTTCCTGCCCTTTTCAGGTACTAAAGTTCGAATCTTGAGACCATTCTTGAATTTGTGGTTGCTTCATTGTCATTGTTTTCTGCTTGATCATATCATACAATCCTACAAATTCCTAGATTTGGTCCTGTTTTTGCCTAATAATCATTGAAATGTGATTCACTAGCTTTGATTTTGTGTCAATGATTCTTCTAGTCTTGAAGGGGTCATTATCTTGAATCTCTCCTTCCGTAAGCTGCATTATGCTTATTTTGAAAATCTTGGTAGCTGCCTAATTCTTTACTGTACCGTGCCTCCAATGTGTAAAATGAGATTCAGTGGATTTAACCTCTCCTGATTCTTTAGGGGCTTATTCACTATATTTGCTTCTTGTTTTTTTGCATATCTAAGCATTTCAAGTATGCTTGAGCAGGGCAATTTTTTGTTCAATTCGCCTTTCCTTCCGTGTGTCTTTTTTTGGTTCTTTCTCTTTCCTGTTGTTGCTTCACAAATTCCCTTGGGGTCAAAGCTTTCTGTAGAGGAAAACAACTTGTGGGTTTCCCCCCGTGGTGATTTTGCTATTGGATTCGTTAACCGTTCTGATCAGCCCTATCAGTATAGTGTTGGGATACGTTTCAATTCGAAATCTATTCCTGTTCCCGAACAAACTGTGGTTTGGGTTGCTGGAGCTGATGTCACTGTTGGTAACAAGTCCTTTTTCCAGCTTTCTCAAAATGGGGAACTGGTATTGGTTGATTCTTTGAAGGGAGTCACTGTATGGACCAGCAACACAAGCGAATTAGCTGTTGTTTCAGCTCTTCTTCGTGATGATGGCAACCTTTTTCTATTGAATAGAAAGCAAGAGGTTGTTTGGCAAAGCTTTGATAATCCATCCGACACGCTTCTTCCAGGCCAGAATTTACCTGTTCATAAAACACTAAGAGCAGCAAGCAGAAATTCTGTTTCAAGTTATTACAGTCTTTACATGAATGCTTCAGGTCAGTTACAGCTAAAGTGGGAAAGTGATGTCATTTACTGGTCTAGTTACTGGTCCAGAGGAAATCCATCAAGTTCGAATCTTGGTGCTGTCCTTACCTCTGGTGGAGTCCTGCAACTTGTGGACCACAATCAGGAACCCGTTTGGTCTGTTTTTGGGGAAGACCACAATGACAGTGTAAATTTTCGGTTACTTAAATTAGACATTGATGGTAATCTGCGGATGTACTCATGGGTAGAAGCTACAGCGTCATGGAGATCAGTTTGGCAAGCTGTTGAAAATCAGTGCAATGTTTTTGCAACCTGTGGCGAGCATGGCATCTGTGTTTTCAATGCATCGGGATCTCCCGAATGCCAATGCCCTTTCAAGACAACATCTTCTCCCAGCTCGAAATGTTTTGCACTGAATTGTGAATCTAATTACAGTATGGATACTTATGAGCATACTTTTCTGTATGGGATTTATCCACCAAATGAATCAATCACCATTACTAGTTTACAGCAATGTAAAGAGTTGTGCATTCAGGACCCGGCCTGTACAGCTGCAACCTTCACAAATGACGGAACTGCTCAGTGCCGCATGAAGACAAGTCCATACTTCTCTGGGCATCAAAACCCCTCTTTAAGTTCGATATCTTTTGTTAAGAAATGCTCAGACCCCATAGCAGTTAATCCCCATGCCTTTAGATCTTCTCCAGCACAATCTCCTGTCAAACGGTCTCATGGGTTGTGCATTTCTTGTCTAATTGGAGCAGCCTCTGGCACATTTGTTTTGTTTGCTATTGTTCAGATGGGAATCGGCTACTTCATCTATAGAAGAAGATATCAGATTTTGAGGAAAGCTGCTTTAGCTAACCCGGGCTGGAACTCAAAGGGTTTGATGATGTTACCATTTACAGAAATCAAGGACATCACAGGGAATTTCAAGCACCAGATAGGGCCAGGTATGTATAGAGGCGAGCTTCCAAACCATCAGCCAGTAGCAGTCAAAGACCTTGAAAACGCTATTGAAGAAAGGAAGTTTCGAGCTGTTGTTTCAAAGATAGGAAGTATACATCACAAAAACCTGGTGAGGCTTGATGGCTATTGTTTTGAGTTAGGTCATAGATATCTGGTCTATGAATACGTCAAAAACGGTTCTGTGGATAAATATATAGAAGACGATGAGTTGAGTCAGAGACTGACTTGGAAAAGGAGAGTTGACATATGCATAACTGTGGCAAGGGCCATTTGTTATCTGCATACAGGATGCAGGGAGTTTATAAGCCACGGGAATTTGAAATGTTCAAATGTAGTCCTGGATAAAAATTACGAGCCCAAGGTCAGTGAATTCGGGTTGGGAACAGCTCATCTCGAGGCATCATATGGTGGGGAGAAAGATGTGGAGGATTTTGGCAAGATGGTGCTGATATTGATAACCGGGCGTCCAGAAGTCCAGGATGCCTGGGAATGGATCTATGAGGAATGGATCCAGCGGCGTCTAGAGGGGGTGGTTGATAAAAGACTTGACGACGGGGTGGATTTAAAGGAGCTAGAGCGACTGTTACGAATTGCATTTTGGTGTCTTCAAACAAATGAACATATGAGACCTTCGATGGGTGAGGTGGTGAAGGTATTGGAAGGCACATTAACCGTTGATCCCCCGCCGCCTCCTTTCAGCCATAGGTTATCAGAAGAAGACTCCTTGGAGTCAGGCTCCAAACCTCCAAGTCCAGTGGAACCATGAAGATCAGTCAAAACCTTTTCCACTATAATTTGTATAGTAGAACTAACACTGCATGGTGGTACAATTTAGCACTTCCTTTGATATACACCTGCTTCCCCCAACTGCATGAACATCGATTCTGTAAGAAGAAAGTTCCATTGAGATCTAGTTGAAATTAAAATGCAACTTCATATGCATTCTGGGATGCCATATTTGCAATGTGAACTTTGATTCGGATGCAATTGATGTAATGGCTAATGCTTTTCTTTTTAAGCTGTGGCTTTCGCATCATTCTTTTCTCTGATATGGAATATGCCGGAAAAATCAAATCATTGGGGTAGTCAACCTTTGAAATCTATGCCGTGCGTGGCACTTATCTCCTCACGGTACTTGAAGTTTGTTAAATATTTTAGGATGCTGAAATATGTTAGAAAAATATCATATTTTTTAATATGATTTTTATTGGCTGTTTAGTCATGTTTAAAAATGTATATTATTTGTAAATTAATTAACCTAAATAGGTTAAGAAAGATGAGATAAAAAGTAAGTAATAGGAGAGTGAAATGAGAAAAAAAAAACATTATCGAAGATATACCGGGATTCTGTTTTTGACATACTATGTATCATTAAAAAGATCTCGATGAGAAGATTCTAACTACACATTGAAAGACTACTAAAAGCGATCGTAATTAAATCTAAATCAAACTCGAACAATTTTTTTAACTAATTATGATTTCATTTGGTGCTCTTTCAAGGTGTGGTTACAATTGTCTCGTCGAGATTTTTCTAACAACACAGAGTGTGTAAAAAACAGAGTTTCGGTGTTTTCAGTGACCCATTCTTTCGTTTCTTTTCTTTTTCCTTCCCTCTTTCTCTCTTATACCACATCACCTTATCTCTTATTTCTTTCTTAGATATTAGATTTTGAATCTCATTTTTTGGCCATAAGATCTTCATAGAATTTTAGGTTGATTTTTGTATATATTAATTATTTTAAATGCGATATAAATTTTAAAATAACTGTTATTCTCAATGTTCAATCACTATTTCTAATATTAGGTGTGTTGAGAATTGAATTCCAGTGTGAGAATGTTCTAGTGTATTCTCGATGACTTATTTTTTTTTCCTTTGTTTTTCTTCCATCTTTCTCTTTCATGTCACAATATCTTATTTTATTTTTCTTTCTTAGACATTATATTTTAAATTTTATAACAGTTGTGTTTAAACCATGTTATTTTTCTAATGTTTTTAAAACCCGTCTCATCTATCTAAATTTTTTTATCAAACTGTCCTCTAATGGTAAAAGATCTACGGTTCTCGGCCTGAAACTTGTAAGCAATTGCCTAATCCAAGACTTCCATGTACTTTTTCTACCAGCAACTGCCTGGACTTATCTTTGGAGCGAAGCATGTGAAAGGGCTTGAAGCTTGGCCCATAAACTTTTTGTTGATGACTGGCCCATTTTAGTTCTTTTTTCCGCAATATCCAAGCTATTTCATCATAATCAGTGGGCCTTCTTACCAACATTCAAGCAGACCTTTGCCGAAAGCCTGAGATTCTGGGTTGCTTTGAAGCAGCCTAATTATTCAGTTGTCTTTTTGGAGGGAAATAATTTCATTGTTTTTCTTTATTTATTCGATCTGCTTTCCCTTCTATCTACAAGTCCCTGCTCTCTTGTAACCAAGAAAAAAGACGGTATTTTACTATTAAGAGTCTGAGTAATGTTAATGGGGGATTAAAGAGCTACCTCCATCTTCCATTTTTTTCTTTTTTGGAAAAGATAAAACAGAAATAAACGTAGCAAGTTGTTGAACATTTTGCTTTTAAATCATTGAGGTTATGTTTTGGTTAGTGCAAATAGATACGAAAGAGACATATATAGACATGTTTGATTAAAGAGATAAAAAAGTAAAATAAATTGTTTTTAAATAATTTCTGTGAGAGAAACTTATAGGCACCCGTCAATCTTTGCGTGGATAAATTTTGTTCGTCCTTCATACGCAGGATTCAGTAAGGAGGGCAGCCAATTCGCCACAGTACACACGGCACGATTACGCGTAGCATTTCTTCTCAAATGCATTAATAAATTGATTTGATGCTTTAGAAAGAGGAAAATGCTGACACACTTTCACCCATGCTGAATTAAGCATAAAGTGAAGGGAAGAACAATAATCTCAAGCACCTCCCATTGTCCCACATCAAATAATACCATTTGATTCTTTACTACCAAAGCCTTATCTCTGTTATTAAAAGTTGCAAGACTTTATACATAGAAAATTAAGCCTTACCGATTCTCCTTCAGTACGCACTGAAGTGTCTACAAGCTGGAGCTAGATCATCTATAAGAAATAGATAGCGAATTGCAAAGATTTATTTCTTTAAGTTCTGCCGAGTTTTTTCCTACTCCAAAAAAGCGTCCAATCCTATCATGATTTGGTAGAGGTTTGAATAAATCTCTTCCTCAAGTGGCAGTGGTTGGTATTTGCTGCTGTAGTGTTATTTTGGATTTACTTGATCTAGCTCACAAACTTTTGAAGTTTTCAAATGGTTATTGATAGTTGTTTTGGAATGTTTCTGTTGCTGTCTTGCAAGTCTTGAATGCCTTTCAGGTGAGAGCTTCTGTTAGCTAGCCAGTGTCTCTTTCTTAAACTTCCTCGTCTGTGACACGCACAAAGCCAAAAAGCAGTCTTTCTATCTATCTATCTATTATATCCACCTGAAAATAACATCTATAGCTAGCTGCTACATTCTTTTTTGCCCTTCTTATTGGACTTCATTTAGCATTACAAGATTATTCATCAAGTTCTCAGATGGCACCGTCAAATAATACAAGAAGATCAACAAGATACAAGAGGCAAGAAGTTCTGACAAAACGTGATGAAACATCAAGGGATCTCCATTGTAGTCACAGCACTACTGCTACCAGCTCCAAAGAATCATGCAACGAGGGCATTGTTGGCTGTTCTACACCAAAGGCGCAAAGATTCAAAATACCCGAGACCCTATCTTGTCCACCAGCTCCGATGAAGAGAAGGGTAACTACAAAGTGCTCATCAAAGAAATCTCCCATAGCATTTTTCGCTTCTCCGGAGATAGAGCTCTTCTTCTTCCTAGCATTTCACAATATCCCAACTTAATTAATGTACTTACATCGGGTCTTCAGGGGATGGCTTCTATGTATTTAACTATATTTGCAACTTAATGATCACTATTTAAGTGTTCAACTAGTCAGGGTTTGAAGTTTGAGCTATCAACCTTGGTTGCAGTTTGTACTGGTTAATTTCAATAGCGTTTTGTTATATTTTATGGTTGTGTGCTAAATTAATGATCATTAATGCTTAATCTTCACCTCTCCTTTTGCTAATACATATATAAAACTGAGTACTGCTTGTTAATCTGTAAGACTATCTTGTGCATTAGTTTTGATTCTTGCTATATAAATATTTACTTTTAAGATGTGAAATAGATGTCTGTGGATTGAAAACAGCCATAGCCAGCTCCATCAGAAGCCTTTACGGAACTGTGTTTTCTTTTCTTCCTTGCGAGCGTTGCTTTGCAGGGTCAACCAGGAAAGAAAAAGAAATAAAGAAAAGCTTCTTTTTCGTGTGACCTTGATGATTGGATATTCTTCTTCCTTTCCACTTTCCTCCACCAACAGTTACTTGTCTAATCTTGGCATCTTGATGTAATAATCATAGTACTGCTCAATTCTCTGAGTCCTCATTCTCAAGTTAACATGTAAACATGCAGTTTTCCGTAATTTATTAGTTAAAGCACCAGTCCTTGTTACGGTGCTACTGCACCATAATTTGATCGGCAGAGCAATGGCTAACACACTCACACAACAAGATGTCTGTTAATAAGTCCAGATGTATCTCAAGGTATCAAATCCATTTATATATATAACCCCCATGAAGTCCGAATTCTTTAATTTGTGTTAGTTAGTTTTCGAGAGGTAATATAATATTTTGAGATCAGTTTTCATACATGCAAATTCAAAACTATGCTTACTTTATCGTCTGATGAATAATTAAAGTATGATCACGTAAAATTTGTTTCTCGAATCCAACAAAAAAATTGAATTATGGTTAGGATTATTCTAAGATTTGACTGGTAGATAATCTATGATTAAAGAAGTTAGTAAAGAGCTAACCAAAGTCTTGTTTGATACAGTGAGTGAGTGAGTAAAAGGTGAGAATCAATCGATCTAGTCTGTGTTCAAGGCTCTTCCACCGCTAGCAAAGTCATCATAGAAGAGAGAGGCTTGGGTGGTGGATTGGATCATGGTGTCAGGTGGAAGTGGAACCAAACCAAAGCATCCAAAACATGGTAAGTTGTGCATGGATTCCATAGAATCCAACGAGGAACCTCGTGCGTGTTATCGTATCATTTCATTGACAGGACAGGACAGGACAGGACACGTGATGGGAATCTCCACATTTTCTCGTGAATTTGTTTTCCTCGCGGAATGAAATTATTTCTTTCGCATGTCTTGTGTTAAACTTGATCGGTGGGTTAGATCTGAAAAATTCCAGATTCGGGGGAGCTTGATTTACACTTTATTTTTAATTGAATTGAACATTACTTTGATTAGATGAATTTTAGTACACTCGATTTTAATATTTTTAGTGATTTGGTTAGCTCTATGTGGATTTAGGATATGCTTGGTAATATGGTGTAAAAACTTGGATTCTTTATTAAATTTTATTTTTTTAAAATAGATTTTATTTTTTAATTGAATTTATTTATTTAATTAAATATAAACATAAAACACTCAATTCATAATATTTTGTTTAATATGCTTCACAGTCGTTGTTTTTACAATGCGTGCGACCTCTTTCGTTGTTGTTGTGTAGCCTTTTATAACGGTGTTAGAACCATCTCAATGAACTTTTTTTTATAGTAAGATTATGACGAGTTTGTAACAGATTTTTCTTTATTTTTCTTCTAAGTATGATACTAATAACTTATTTTTTTACGGTTAATTATTATTGCTAAATTTTTTCTTTTTATTTACTATCAATATTTTTTAATTATATCATTAAATTAGCTAAGTTTATTAAACTCATTTAAAAAACAGATTAGAGTCTCAGATTTTTTTTATTTTCTTAAATGACCTCGACACAACACTTGCCACGTTTAGCTCCAGATTAGGCTATGAGAACTATGATTTGTTCAACTTAATTAGCTCCAAGTTTTTAGACTTGATTAGCTAATCTTTGAGAGCAATATCCATGGAAGAATTGGCCTTCCATAGAAGACCAGCAGATTTTGGTACATTGGATGCTGAGAAAAACGTCTTTCTTGAATTTGCTACTCACACTTATATCGAAGAGGTAATTAAGCAATTAGCCCAAAGTACCTATGGACCATCACTCTACAATCTTTTCGGAGCCCCTTTCCCCTCCAAAGGCCTACCAAGAAAAACGATCCCTTTCCCCCCCGCTTTTTATTTCTTTTCGGGGTGTTTCTGTGACCTGCTACTAAGAAATTAGGAGCCTAAAGGACTCGGCTGGAGGATGAATCATGACGAATCCAGCCTCTTCGGGGCATGTAGTCTATGCTTTGGATTGTTCCACCAGCAGGACCGTACGAGTGTACTCCATGAATGAGAAAATGGCTTCGTAATTTAACATATTAATCTTAATTAAAAATTAATCTTTATAATATGTTTTAATTAGTTTTTATAATTTAAATTAAAAATTTAATATATTAATCCGAGTTGATGTGTAGTGTCATCATTACAATAATTTTAAATGATATTATTTAATATATCATTATTTTAATAATTTAAAAAATAACTTGTTTCTGGTTTTGAATTCATGAATGATTTTTTATTAAAAATAAATTAATGTTATGTAAATATATTTATTTTATATTAAAAAAGAAAATCTCACCTGCAGACAAATAATCTGATTAATTCTATTCTACTGAATTGTGGGAGCTGAATTAACACCCATAAATGTTCATCAAGACCATGAGCAAAAGATGTCGCCTGCTTCTACAAACATGCGATGGGGCAGGTCATAGGTGTAAACAAACGCAAGAAGCAGATCGGACTGGATTATTATAATATAGAAGCACGTCGATATTTTTTTTTAACTCCGCGTGATATAATGAAAGCAGATTTATTTATTAGTAGATACACACAATTCTTTTCTCATTAAAAAGGTTTCCAGCAGCTCCTTTCATGCTCATAAAAGCACAGAGAGCTTCAGTTTGAGGCCAATATCTATTCCATTGTAGGCCAGAGGGGGCACATCCATGCATGGATCATCCGAGCTCAAAAGCTGCAAATAATTATTGAGATTAGCAAATGTATTTGGCAGCGGCAACAGCTTAATATGAGCTTTTTTTTTTTAATTATAAGTATTCGTACCAACTTATACACACCAAATTAATAATAAGATAAAATACTCGAATTAAGGATCGATCTATGAGCCTTTGCCTTGATTTGAAGCTGCAAAAACTTTTACATAATGGGCGGGCTGCCTCTTCTAGCATCGTGCTGACATCAACCTTGGCTCCATTAGGGCCAAGATTTTCAGTCTCTCGCATCTATCTATCTATCTGGGTGCGTCTCTGTCTCTATTCAATTCAGACCCTACACATAAAAAATGTACGTGTACACTTGCCATGGCAAGATCTGATAAGTGCTACACAATTATCTTGTACTTCAAAAATTAAAATATATAATGACATCACCTACATTTGGACCTCTCTGAAACTATTTAATGAACATTATCTAGGTGTGTTTATTTCTATGAACTCCACACGGGGGGCATGATAGGGTTTAAAGCACTCTAAACTTCAATTTCATAAGATTTTGATGAAATCCAAACGAAAACTCAAGAGACCGATTTGAGAATGTGGTTTTTTAAAAAAGTTTAATGTTTTTTTTTGTTAAAAATTAATTTTTTTATGTGTTTTGGATCATTTTAATACGTTGATCTAAAAAATAATTTTTTAAAAATAAAACAAAAATATTATTTTGATATATTTCAGTATGAAAAATATTTTAAAAAACAATCATAATCATACTTCTAAATAAATTCTCATAGAACGTGGGTGAACGGTGTTTTGTGTGTGAATATATGTAAACCAAGTTCATGCAAATGAAAAAAATTTGCCTGGGTGAATTTTGATTTGGATTTAGCTTTATTAAAATTAAATTATTAATAACTATTAAATCATGTAGTTTATATTGGTGGTTTGGATTTTTTCAAGGATAAAAATAACTATTAAATCTTTAAAAGTATATGATCACACACTGAGTTTTTTATTTATTGAATTGATGTGATCCCATAAAATAAGGTCCATGTAATGCTTTTTAATCTTTATCATGATTTCTGACCACATGCAAGATGAATGGATGATGGTTCATGGGCGAGGTGTTTAGATTTTTTCCCACTTTTATAATCAACCCTGCAAGCCCATAATTTAGTACTTGAGGAACCAATTCTTATGTCTCCAATGAGCTGTCTACTTTTACCTTCCCAAAGCCTCCACTGCCTACCACGTGGCTCCTCTCTAATGGATTTAGAAACGGCTAATAATTGACCCCATGTCTCCAGGAGGACACGTGGAATTTGACGGTCGCCGTCATAGAGATCCGTGCTTGTCGTGTAGCTGGACCACTCACTCACCTCCCCGGTTGCCTAACTCCACGACAGCGTAACGGCGCAGTGCAGTTAAGTGTGACGTTAATTATCGCCATCAAAAAATGGAAAAAAAACTGTTTGCGTGGACTTGTTGGACCACGTGGAGTTTGATCCGGTGCTTAATTGGGGCCCACTTGCCAAATTTTCAAATTTGCTGTGCTTTTGTGGGGCCAGTAGTGGACACGTTGCGGATTTGTGTTGAGTGAGTGAGGACATGCAAACTTAAAGTTGACGGTCAGGAGAGGAGACTGGAAGTTCTGGAACCATAAGTCTGCGTCACTGGATGGTTTGTTTTTTGACGAATATGCCCCGGTCTTTGTTTTTAGTGGCCATTGAGGAGACCAATACCATGCATTTTTGCTCACGAACCTGGAGATTCGTGGCAATCCACGTCAAAATTTTGTAACTCTTTTTTTTTTTTTTTCCTTGAGCTTTTCTCTTCGCACTTGAAAAAAGGGTTGAAGCTGGCAGCATTTTTCTTACTAGGTTTCGAGAGGGTAAAATGTTATATATATATATATATATATATATATATATATATATTACAATTTAACCATAACCACATATTGGACGTATGTTTTTAAAAATTATTATATATACAATATGATTAATCCCCTAATCAGTTAAATATCAATTAAAAAATTTTAACTCTACAAAAAAAAAAAAAATACTCCCAAATTATCTTCTATACTAAAAAAAACCTGGATTCTCGAACTTTAATATTAATATTAACAACCAAAGCTTCTCTTTATTTTATTTTTTTTCAATTGAGCACTTTTGTTTTTCTTCTTCTTCTTCTTCTTTCTAATTTCATATTTAGATTTTTTTAATAGTTATTTAGATTGTTTTTAAATCAACTCAATTAACTAGATCATATTTGAACAATTCCCACACGATTTAATAAATCCAAGCTAGGCAAGTAGTCGAGTTGCGATGATTTTTTTTTGTCAATGTCATCTTTTCTCTCTAACAATTTCATCCTCAAATATTTTTTACAATCGATTAGGTTACTCTTGAACATGATAAGTCTACTAGATGATCATGTCTATAAAACTTTCATACAGTTTAAATTTTAAATCTAGATCGAGCAATAAGTTGGGTTAAAAGGTTTTTTTTTATCAATTTCATCCTTATATATTTTTTATTAATCAATTAGGTTGTCTTTAGACCAATCAAGTCAATTACATCACAACAAATTAATTTTTACACGGTTTAATTTTAAATCCGGGTTAGATAAGAAGTCAGATTAGAAGGTTTTAAAATTAACCTATTATGACAAATTTAACAACAATATTAAATAGTTTTGTTACGGCGTGAATATTTTATATAATTAAAAAAAATTAATCTGATCTGTATCATAATACAAACGTGTAAAATAGTAATAAAACTATAAAATCGAAGGACTCTTTGATTTTTAGAGTATAGCTTTGAAATCTAATTTGGCTCGTGACTCACATCGTTAACTACGTAGGTAATTTAGATTAATTGTTTTTTTTTTTATTTAAAATGGTGTTGTTTGGAAAAAAAACTGGAACATTAATCTTGGACTTGGATAGAGTACTCCTCCCTCCAATTTCTTAGTGAATTTGATGTGTTGTAATCTTGATTTAGCTTTGATCAATAAAACTTCCTCCGTTACATTTTATTTTTTTT
>Ga0325400_1002348_pt1 | contig 16542 bp, 10 predicted proteins | sample PopdelMetagenome_2_FD_205662 | JGI IMG/M metagenome (GOLD analysis project Ga0325400, IMG submission 205662) | Populus deltoides microbial communities from Bellville, Georgia, United States - Xylem-PdKOR-R1 | ecosystem: Host-associated > Plants > Phyllosphere > Stem > Wood/Secondary xylem... | reverse complement strand
AAAAAAAAAGAAGAGAAACCACAAGTAACTAGTTGAACCCCCATGTCCTGACAACATGATTAAGTGAAAAATAAGTCATGTACATCCTTGACATTTAAATTTGTACAATCATAATGGGTGGTGGATTGTATCTTCTATGTTATAGTTACATAGAAGTAAATGGTGATAACGACATCAACTAGTGTTGAGAGCAATTACAACTAATTAAAATCCTTTACAATGTGGTGGATGCATTGTTTTCCAATTATAATAAAATATTTTCCTCTCTTTCTATAATTTATAATCTCACATTGTACATATTAGAATCTAAACAATCATATCAAATGACATCCACTTTGTAGGGTTAATAATCCAGGACAAGCAAGATTTGAAAAGAAGAAAAGGAAGGAAAGAAAGAAGAATGAAAAAGGAAGAAGTAGGAGCTCATGAATGAGAATGGAAAGACTCTGTAACTTTTATTAATTCAACAAAATTGTCTAACATATAAAAAAATAATAGAAAAAAATAGAAAAACAACTAATCACAATAAAATGGCTTTAATAACCACAAAATAGAATTATCCAATAAAATAACATAAATTAAGCATATTTAATAAACTCAAATAAAAATTCAGTAACATGGCTTAGACATGCTTAATTGCTTAATCAAAGTGGGTTGAGCTATCCTCCATTGTCTCCGCTCATACACATGTATAATTTATGGTATGAGTCTAGTGTCTGTGTCTTCACCAACTCTCCTAGAGTTGAAGAAACTCAATCTTGTTGATTTTAGTCACAGTTTAATAACATAAGTATTTGATCAAACTATTTGTAATACTATAAATATTATAGCACTACTTGCTTGTAATTTTTTATTGGTTTTCAAAGGATACCATTCGGATCTAATATGTATCATGAAATGATCTCTAACATTAAATGTGTCATGATACTTATGTAGATTAACTTACAATTTATATTTTTCATTACTCTCTCAAATTTGTTTTATGATCTTACCATGCAATTTATAAACTCTAAATATAAAAAACTCAATTGACTTAAGCATCTTAACACAATGAGATATAAGAAAAAGATTTGTAGGCTTTATAGGTTTGTAACTACAAATATTAAATGACTGGGGGTGTGGAAAGGAAAGAATATCATTTAAAATTTGAGTGGATATGGATTAAACATAACCTAGTAAATCAAAATCATCCTTATTCTCCTTGTCACACATGTCATAATCTAATTTTTTACCCTCAATACCAAGCTATTTTCTAAAAAATAAAGATAAAACAAATAAAACATTTTATGTTTTAGATGCATCTCAACCATTCATGCCTTTTTTAAATATAAATTTCAACCTTTTTGAAAATTAAAATTCAAAAATATGTTTTCAATGCATTTCAATCATTAATGCATTTCGATCATTTCATAATTCTGGATTAATTTTCTTATTAAATTGATGTTGTTTTTTTAAAGAAAAAAACAAAATCAAAATAAAGAGAAAAATGAACAAGTGGGATAAAGTGAAAAACAGGGAATAAAGAAAAAAAAATTGAATAAGAATATTCTTAGAATAAGGGATGAAAAATAAGAATATTCCTAAAAATAGTTGTTTAAATAAAGGAGGAAAGAAAGAGTGGGGAAACTAAAATTTTAGAAAAAAATTCCTAGCCTTTATAAAAACAATTAGAGAGAATAAAAGGAGAAAATCTTGGCGAGGAAAAATTAAAAAAAAAATTAATGTTACAAGAGATTAGAAAGAAAAAGAAGAAAAAAAATAGAGAAATTCAAAAATCTCTCTTTCTCTCTCTCTTTCTCTTAGTAAATAAAGAAAAATCCCATAGCTCTCTCCTTCCTCATAAACACCAACAACAAGCCACATCCACCAAGAAGTAGTCCAGCCTCCCACAACAACAACACCTGAAGCGTCGATGAAGAAGCAGCAACACTCCTAAGTAGAAGAAACTTGTTTAACTTAAATCTAACAACCTTTCTCTTTTTCCCCCCTATCATTAGCAGCATACACGACCATCATAGTTGTAGAAACACGACCATTGCTCCTCTAACAACACCATTATAGTAATAGAATTTGAAAGCAGCAACAACAACCCATATGGAGATGGAGAGAGAGAGAGAGAGAGAGAGAGAGAGAAGGAAAAATAAATGGTTAAAGCTTCTTATGACTTGTTCTCTCACCTCAAGTGGTGATGATTTACATTTTTGGTGTAAAACAAAGAAGCAAAAAGGAGGCTCTTTCGATCCACCAAGAAGCATCACCAATAAAGGCGTGCATGTCCCATGCATGAATGATAATAACAGTTCGTGTTCTCACGCGCCTACACTATCAAAATTGACCTAACTATCAAGATTATTCCAGTCACCTTTAGTCAACATTATCCATTTTAAAAGTTCAATTTCAAACACCAAATTAATTTTTGAAGCATTATTAATAAATTGTTGAATTTTTATGTAAAAAATATTGATTATTGATGATGATTTATGAACAATTTGATTATAGATTATTATGAATGATTGTGATATCTAAAGTGTTGGGGTCCACACTTATGTGTGACAACCCTAAAGGTATGATGCTATTGGGAAATGAATTTTGATGGTGGAATAAGGTTGAAATCAATATCTCATAATGGGATTGGAAGGATTGAATTGCAACATGTTTATTCGAGGTGTAATGACTTGGTCTCGGTGTGGAAACTTGATGTTATGATATTGACTGCAAATATTGTGTTTGGTTTGTTTATGTTATGAAGTTGTTTTATTATATGAGTTAAATGATATAAACCCTATGGATATAGAAATCCAAAAACCCACAGTCAAATTGACTATTTTCAATAAAGCTAAATTTAGGCTTTTAATTAGGTTTAACACAATAATAACTTGCATCGAGGCACTAAGATTATAGTAACCAAACTCCCATCTAATATCTATGAAGAGACACAAATAATAAGTATAGAAGATGCCATGATATTTGGTTAATTTTTTGATAAATCAGAGTAGTTTAATTAAGAACCAAAAAGTATAAGCAATACATCTCACATATAGTAATAATTGTTGAAATCAAAGTTTGAAAAAAAACAAAAACTCTAAATACAAGTTAAATAACCATATTTATAACAGGTGAAAAACATCCTAAACAATTCTAAAAAATAATAAAAGAGTTCTTAATAAAATAGAAAAAATAATCCTAAGTTAACAATGATACTAATACAACTCTCACACAGTATCTTCTAAACCTTATTATAGACCCTTTTTTTTTTATGTATGATCACTATAAAATTTTTAAAAATATTTTAATAGCCTATGAAATCTTTTGGTAAGATTTTAGCCTGATCCAATCATCAAATAAAAAATTATACTTGTTAGAGTGAAATTATACATTAGGATAAATAAGCCCAAAACCATTTCTAATGTCCTTGAATGATAAGAAAACCTTGCCAATGTGAATATACACAAAATAAAAAGGAAACACAAGTTTCTAATATGGAAACCCTTACAAATATAATCTCAATAGCTACCACATATTCTTTCTTTATAGAAAAGGAATTATTGCTAAATACGAAATCTCAAATCACAAGGAAATAAATAATAAAACTCGTACAAAAACTTCTAGAATGTATCACAATGCCTTTCCAAACTTTGATTGATCTATTATTTTATCCTAATATAAAACAAGACCTCTAAAAACTTCTGGTAAAATCTTGTCCCGATCCAATGATCGAATTGAGAGTTATGTTTGTTAGAGTAAAACTGCATATTATGAAATATTAAGCAAAAGTTAAATCTGATTGTCCAACACTTGCATAGATTGTATCATTCCCCCTCTCTTTCAAATAATTCATCCTCGAATCAACAATAGTAATAATGGTAAGATCCGGAGCAATAATAACAGCCACTTCATTAACTTTTTATTTAAGCCTTCAAAGCTCTTTTGTGCTATTTTTTTTTTTGCCTTGAATGACACTGTATAAATAAAACAACTTCTCTCTTTTGTTTTGCATCCTTTTAGCACTGATTTGAAGTTTCCTGATCATCAATTAGTTTACTTGTTTATGCAAATAACATTGTAATTTCATTGCATTGCTTTATTAAGTTCATAGAAGCCCTTTCACCATCAGATTTTGGAGTTTAAAACCTCAATTTCTATTGCGTCCTAACATTAGAAACCCTTTGGGATAGTTTCTTTCGCAATTTAGCATCTATTTTTTTGCTAGTTCTAATCACTTATCAAATCTCATATTTGTATTATCATAGTTTTAAAACTCGACTAGGGAGTCAACTCGGGAAAGGCTAGGTCATAGGTTAGAAGGGTCAACCCAAGTCAATATAATGATAAAAGTGGTTATTATCATAATTTTAAAATATGACTCGAGGGTCAACTCAAGTCACGAGTCCAAAGTGTCAACTTGGATTGACCAAAGTCAATATATGTATAAAAATAATTATTATCATAATTTTAAAATCCAAGTTGGGAGTCTACCTGGAGCAAGGCTCAAGTCACAAATTAGAAGGGTCAACCTGAGTTGACCAAAATTTTATTATAAGAAAACTAAATCAACCTCGTTTTGATTAAAAAAACAGTTAAAAAGTTAATTAGTTTTTTACCTGTATTTTATCTTAAGTCAACTTGGGTTTTGATTGAGTTAAGTTAGATTAATCATTTCTCTGTTTTATCTTGAACCTGGACTAGTACAGACCCAAGGTCAACCTGTTAGGTCAATCCTTATTTTATAGTTATGGTTATTATAATATTATTAATTTCAACACTCAATATAAACTAAATTTTTAAAAATAATATCTAATTATTTTTTAAAAAATATTTAAGTTTGACAATAATATATATTAAGGGTAAAATTGATTTTTTTATATCTTGTCCAAACAGGATACACAAACAGTCACTGTGACTTGTACACTACTTCCAAACATAATTTTGTCTTTGTCTTTTTTTTATCTTGTCCCCTCTATCTCTATTGTCTCCATCTTTTTTGTTTTGTGATAGTAACTAAACGCTAGCAAAAAGAGCGTTTTCTAATAAAGTTGGCTAGTCTTGTTATGAAATCTAACACTCCACCCAAATACAAAGACCCTGAAGGTTCAACCATCTCTATTTTCATAGGAAAGTATAAGGTGAGGAAAGCCATTGTGCCCTATATCTCTATTGTCTCCATCTCTTTTATTTTGGGACAGTAACCAAACGTTACCAAAAAGAGCTTTTCTAATAGAGTAGGCTAGTCCTGTTATGAAATCTAACACTCCACCCAAATACAAGGACCCTGATGGTCCAACCATCTTTATTGTCATAGGAAAGTATAGGTGAGGAAAGCCATGTTTGATTTAGGTGGTAGTGTGGATTTTCTCCCATACTTAGTCTTCAAACAACTAGGATTTGGTGAACTGAAGCTTGCTCGAATGACTCTCCAACTTGATGATAGGAGTGTCAAAATACCTAGGGGAATAGTTAGGGATGTGTTGATTTTAATAGATATATTTTACTTTTTTATGGATTTTGTTGTGTCTAGACACAACATGTTGCTAACCTAAAGACCTAAATTCCAGTTATTCTTGGTTGACCATTCTTTGCTACATTTGATGTTGTAATCTATTATAGGAATAGGATTTTAAAACTTTCTTTTAGGAGTATGACTGTTGAATTTAATGTTTTCAACATTAAAAAACAGATAGATTTTAATGATAAAAATTTAGGAGGATGAGGTGCTTGAAATTAAAATGATTGATACCATTATTCATTATCAATTCTCCATGTCATCTTGTTATGACCTATTATAGGCATGCCCTATGCATCCCCATAAGAGTGAGGCCCATTTAGATCTTAAAATAAAATACTTGAGTTCTATTCTTGATTCTACCAAAGTCATGGCCATAAATGAGTGGACTTCTTTAAAAGCTTACACTAGTAGAGAAAAAGACTTTCCATTTAGTATACAACCTTTGAAAATGGACTTGAAAGCTTTGCCTATAAATCTTAAATATATCTTTCTAGGCAAATATAAGACATTTCTCTTTGTCATTTCTTTTATCTTAAAAGGAAGACCAAGAGTCAAAATTGCTAAAAATCTTAAGTGCTTATAAGTCTATAATTGGATTAACTATAACCACATTAAAAGAATTGATCCCTTAATTTGTACTCATATAATTTACCTTGAGGATGAGTTTAAACCCTTTCGCCAACCACAATGTCTTTTCAATCCAATCATAAAAGATGTGGTTAATGTGAAAGTGTTGAAACCCCTCAATGTTGGCATAATCTATCTCATTATAAATAGTGTATGGGTAAGTCCAATTCAAGTTTTCACATAACAATTTGTAGTTACAATTGTGAAAAATGATAAGAATGAGTTTATCTCCACACGCGTCGCTATTAGTTGGTGTGTTTATATTGATTATAAGAAACTGAACACTTACATCCGTAAAGACTATTTTCCTCTTCCTTTTATGGATTAAATTCTAAAAAGAGTGGTGGGAATGCCTTTTACTACTTCCTTGATGGTTATTTTAGATATAACCAAATTGAGATTGCTTTAGAAGACCAAGAAAAGACCATATTTATTTGTATCTTTAGCACATTTACTTATAAACAAATATCATTCACTTTACGCAATGCACTCGAAACATTCAAAAAGTGCATGATAAGGACATTCAATGACATGGTGGAATAAATTATTGAAGTTTTCTTGAATGATGTTTTTGTCTTTGAGGATTCATTTGACCAATGTCATGATAAAATCTCTAAAAGGATATGAAGAGAAGAGTCTTGTCTTAAATTGGAAAAAAAAAATGTCACGTCGTAGTGACTGAAAACTTACACTCAGGACTCTTAATTTTCTATGAGGGAATCCAAGTGGACAAGGCTAAGGTTAAACTGATTGAAAAATCACCCACTCCTAAATCTGTTAAAGATGTTTGATCTTTTCTTGGTCATGTATGTTTCTATAAGCGATTCGTTCAGAACTTTAGATCCATCTCAAGACCTATATATAATTTCTTAGGTAAAGATAACCTTTTTGAATGGAGTGAGGCATGTCAAAGAGCCTTTAATATGTTGAAAAACATTGTTGACTTCCATTCCCATCACACAATCATTATCGAAGTCTTACTTTTGAACTTATATGTGATATAGGTAATTATGTTATAGGAGTTGTTCTTGGCCAAAATATGGATAAAAAGCCATTCGTCATATATTATGCACGAAAAACTTGGAATGGTGCCTAAATGAACTACATCACCACTAAAAAGGAGTTGTTTATAGTAGTATTTGCCTTAGATAAGTTTTGAGCTTATGTCTAAAGACTCCCTATCATTGTATCCACTAATCACTCAACTTTTAAGTATCGTATTTTTAAAAAAAATACTAAGTCACATCTTATTCGACGGATCCTTCTACTCTAAGAATGTGATCTTTATATAAAAGGTAAAAAAAGGTAAAAAAATATGGTCTCTAATAACTTAACTAGGCTTATTTTTTACCATTCTTCTTACAATGACCTATCATAAATGCATTTCTTGATAAAAAATTAATTCATACTTTTAATTTCTCTTGGTTTGCTAATATTGTAAATTATCTGGTTGCAAGACAAATTATTTCCTAATGGAGCACACCAAAAAAAATGCAAATCTTTTTCAAAGTAAAGAACTTCTTTTGTGATGATCCTTACTTAAGTATTTCCCAGACCAACTCGTGCAAAGTAGTGTTCTCAATGATGACATCCAGGGAATAATCTCGTTCTACCACTCACCAGCTTATGGAAGGCATTTTTTTCTTCTAAAAAGACTTCTGTCAAATTTCTTAATGTGGTTTCTATTGGCCCATTATACACAAAGAAGTGTATGAGTTTTGTAAGAAGTGTGATAGATGCTAGAAGTTAGGAAAAGTGACCCGTCAAGATATGATGTCTCTCAATCCTATTCTTGAAATGAAGTTTTTTTTTATTGGTAGGGAATAGATCTTATGGGACCCCTTTCCAATTCATTTGGCAACCTATACATCTTAGTGTCTGTAGACTATATCTTTGCATTGATTGAGGCAATCCCATCAAAGCTCAATGACTATAAAGTCATCATCAAATTTCTCAAAGAAAACATTTTCTCTCTTTGGAATGCCTTGTGATTATAAATGATAGGAGGGAGGTCACATTTTCACAATAAACCTTTCGAGGCCTTAATAAAAAAAATATAGGATCACCTATAAGATTTCTACCCTGTATGACTCATAAATAAGTAAACAAGTAGAACTTGCTAATAATAAGATCAAATATATCCTAGAAAAAAAAGATAAATCCAACTTACACATATTGATCTTTAAGACTAGTAGATGAACTTTAGGCTTACCACATTGCCTTAAAGTCTCAACTTGGTATGTCATTTTATCAATTTGTTTATAGGAAAACTTATCACTTACCAGTTGAAATGAAGAATAGAGCCTACTCGAATTTAAAAACTCTAAAATTTAATCTTAATAAGGCCAAAATTTGGTGCCATTTATAAATAAATGAATTGGAGAAGATGAGATGAGAAGCAAATGAGAATTCCAAAATTTACAAAGAAAAGTTTAAATCATTTCATGATACAAAACATTTTTTGAAAAACCTTTGAACGTGGTAAAAACGTTCTCCTATATGATTCTCAAATATATATATATATATATATATATATATATATTTCTTAGGAAGTTGGGATCTCGATAGAATGGACCCTATATAGTTAGAAATTATTTTTTCACATGGTGTTGTGAATTTAAAAAACTCTAATAATGATAATATTCTCAAAGTGAATGGTCAATGCTTGAAACTATTTTTGGAGGATTTACCTAATGGGGAAATCAACGTAGACTTGGTCAATCAAGTATACTAACATCACTACTCATCTTAAATATCCAAAATTCACCCTTGTAAATATTGGATAGAAGTTTTTTTTTATCAAGTATCATATGCTTCTTTTGATTGTTTTGTGTACTTTATAGGTTAGTTGGTCATTCCTCCCATTCTATATTTTTTTTCCTTTGCCATTTCAGGTGCATTGCAGAAATTGCACAATTTAAGTTAGGGGAGTGAGAAATATGTTATTTTTTTGATGCACACAAAAGGAAGAAGGTAAAAGAGAAGCAAAAAACACAAAATAAAGATGGATATTTATTCATGGTAATAATTCCTTAAGTACATAAAATCATCACATGATGCAAGCACAAGTAGGGAGATTTAAGGAATAGTTTCTAAAAATAACAATCAACCTCAACTCAAAACTCTCTATGTTGTATATGCAGTCATTTGAACTCATCCTTTAGCTAAAGGTATCGTGTTGAGACATAATCCCTTTAGAACTCATTGCACTCCTCCAACTCTTTATTCCTCCTCTTCAAGTCCCCTATTTGACGCCTCTCCTCCCATAATCTGATCTTTATATGCTTTATCTAACCATGAAAGTCGACAACTTGAGTATTCAACTTAAATTGTCCTAGCATGAAGGTGCTTTAATATATTCATGATGGATGAGGTGGCCTAAAGGTTAAGAGTGAGTGACTCATTCACTGCTTTAATGTCAATCCTAGCCGCCAACATCATTTTCATAACAAGGAGTGAGCATGTCTCTAACAACCATCACTACAATGTCATTATTTCCCATCATGGTGTCTTTCCTTATGATAGGATGACCATCTATTTCAAAAAAAGTATGCCAAATATTCTACTGGAACATAGTCTTAGTTAACATGGTTCTAAATAGATGCATAAAAGGAATACATGGTTAAAACTTAGAGGATGAGAACTTTAAAAGAATAGGAGAAGAAAATATTGGAATTTTAGTGATCTCATATGCTAAGCACTAAATAAATTATAGTAGGCTCATTTCCCTCATTTTAAAGACAACATAGCTAATTTGAATTGCTTGCATGCTTCATTAGTCAATATGCACTAAAATCTCAACTATAATTTTCTTGGCTTTCTCAAGAAGCTTTCACTCACTTCATCATCAAAGGGATCGTGGTAAAAAAGGAAAGGCAAGATGATAATTATTGATAAGAAAATATCTATTGCTCATCATTTAATTCCACCTAAATGTGATATCTCTCCTTTTCATTTTCTTATTAAACTCTATTAAAAAAATTTATGATTTCCTTTTTCTCTTAAATATTTATTGCTCCTCAAAATATTAAGTTGAGTTTAGAAAATTTATCATAGTTATAAATAAATATAGCTTGAAAAGTGAAGGTCTAATCAAACTTAGAATTCCTACATTGTTTTCTTTCATTCAATTTATACACATTTTTGTTTAGTTTTGAAAATTAATGTTATTTATACTTAAGTGCCATGTAACTTTTGAATTATAATGCTCTGAAATTACTTTTCTTTAAGAAGATCGATGTAAAATCATTAGCATTCTTTAGTATTTCTTAAAATATCATTATAGTGTTTTAGTTCTAATTATTTATAGATTTTTATCCGGATCACATATAGGTTGGATGTATAATTCATTAAATATGTTCTTAAATGTCATATTTAACTAAAAATAATAATAAAGGTTAGAGCATTGGTCTCTTTACTATGTAACTAGACCTCATTCCTCGATAAGCATAGAGTGCACGTTAAAAGATGGTATTATCACCTAGGCCTTAAGCCAACTAGTTAGGAGTCATTAGTGGAATCCTCACTACAAGAACCATTTGGAAAGTAAAAAATCACTATATGTGTGTGTGTGTGAAGATGAAATTTTTTTTATTATACAACAAAATAAGAATAAAGAGCATATTATACATTTCTACCTTGATGTTTCATTTGATTTAGGTCTGGATGTTAGTATAGTATTGAATATAATGAATTTTTTGTTTTATTGTGGTATAAATCATGAGTGGAGGGACATGTAGAAGAGAAGTGCAAAGGTTAAGTTTGAAGATCTAGCTAAACTAGCTTTGGTGTTTGAATCATATCCTTTTTCACCGATCTCTAATTGAATAAAACTCAATGGAATTAGAAGTATAACTCAAAGTTATACAACTTTGCATTTCATCACAAATTCATATGCAACCATTTTCAATGCCAAATGTACTTATAATTTATCTTCTGAAAAATATGGTTAAAACATAGGGGATAATAACTTTGAAAGAATAAGTGATACGATCCAAGTAAGGTCAGATTTAGATTTTGGTGAAAAATTTTCTATTGTCCAGTTTTATGCAATTGAGCATAACTCCAAATCCAACCGTTGGATTGAATTAAAATTTGACATGAAGATTCCAGAGGTATTTATATAGGTCAGAACAAGCTGTACGAATTTTTTCATTCCTTTTAACTTGTGGACTTCTTATTTGGCATGGATCCTTTTCCTACAAATCTCTTAATTCTATAAAGATCTAGACAAAAATGTGTCTATAAATTGAATGAAAAAAAAGAGTAGGAATTCTAAGTTTGATAGACCTTCACTTTTCAAGCTATACTTCTTTCTAACTAGGATAAATTTGCTAAATTCAACTTTATATTTTAAGGAGTACTAAAAATTTAAGAGAAAAACAAAAACATCATCACCATTTTCTTTTTAATATAGCATGATAAGAAAATGGAAAAGAGAACACATGCAAGTTGCATTAAATGATGAATAATAAATACTCCCTTATCAATAATTCTCATTTTCCTTCCCTTTTTAATCATGATCTTTTCAATGATGAGTTAGGTGAAAGCTTCTTGATAAAGTCAAGAAGATTATGGTTGAGAATTCAGTTTGTGCTAACTAGTAAGGCACATAGACAATTCAAATTAGTTGTTTTGTCTTTAGGATAAGGGAAGTGAGCCTTCTATAAATTGTTCAGTACTTAGCGTAGGAGATCACTAGACAATTCAAATTACATGACCTCGTGATGATCACGTGGTCATGTAACCCACACGTAAAGACATCAATTCCTGAAAAACAAAGTAAATTAGGTTTGATAGGAGTGTGACATAAAGATAATTTGCACATAGGCACCAGCAATATTGGAAACGAAAACCCCCACCCAACAAATATTGATTCGGGAACGAGAAGTATAAGGATGATGCCACGAAGTCAGTTGTTCTTCGATAAGTTGTTTTTCAGTTCTTTAGAGAACCAAGGAAGGGAGATTATCTCACCAACACACACAAAGTGAGGCAAACAAGTTCTATTAATCTGAATTGTCTAACTTACATGTCTGGTTATGTCGTTATTTATACTAACTCTAGACTTAAATAAACTTTAAATGGACCCCCCGTAGGTGGACTTATATGGGCCCACTTACAATTGACCCAATATAAGTAATATTAACCCAAAGACTAAGAAGAAAATAATATAAATCTAAAAATTACTTTCCTAAATATGCTAGAATCAGATTTATCACCATTAAGAAGTCCCAAATAAACTTGAAAATCTGATTTGAAGGTAGAATTAATTCTGAAGTCTTCTTTCCTTATTGTAGTTAGGAAGAATAATGAATCCTTGTAAGAAAAGGATTCTGAAACATTTATGAATCATTGTCATACTTGGAAACTATGTTGTAGCCCATTAAAGATCTTTGTAAAATTAGGAGATTCCCAAAACAAGCTGCTACATCCTTGTAGGAAAAGGATCTTTGCCAAATAGGAAGTCCACAACTCAAAACAAAGTAAATAACAAAATTCGTACAGCCTATTGATGCGTACCTCATGATCACATGGTCACACAACCCACACACAAAGACAACAATTCCCGGAAAGCCAAGTAAATCAGGTTTGATAGGAGTGTGACACAAAGATAACTTGTACCTAAGCACCAACACTAATGGAAACGGAGACCCCCACCCAAAGAATATTGATTCACGAACAAGAAGTATAAGGATGACGTTACGAAGACAGTTATTTTTCGATAAGTCGTTTTCAGTCCTTTAGAGAACCAAGGAAGGGAGATTATCCTACCAACATACAATAAATACAGCAAAGAAGTTTATTGATCTAAAACTTGCGTAACCTTACATGTCTGGTTATGCCTTTATTTATAGTGACTACAAACTAAAATAAACCCTAATGGACCCCTTATGTGGACTTATATGATGCCTACTTACAATTAAACCCGAATAATATAAATAAACCCTAAACTAAGAAGAAAATAACAATAACAATAATAAATCCGAATTTAATATCCTAAATATAATAGTATCAGATTTGTTGCCCTTTAAAGGTCTCATATAAGCTAGGAGAATCAAATCTGAAGGTAGAATTAATTATGAAATCTTCTTTCTTTTTTTTATAGCTAGGATGATTAAGGAATCCTTGTAAGAAAAGGATTCTGAAACATTTATGAATCCTTGCTCTTGAAAACTATGTTGCAGCCCATTTAAGATCTTGTAAAATTAGGAGATTCCCAAAATAAGCTGCGACATCCTTTTAGGAAAAGAATCCTAGCCAAATAGAAAGTCCACAAGTCAAAAGGAAGTAAATAACAAAATTCATAAAGCCTCTGTTGATCCGTGTTTCGATACCTTCCCAAACTCTGATTGCCCTGTAATTTTAAACCAAGGTAGGACAACATGTCAGGAGACTCCACATAAAATTTCAGCTTGATCCAACAGTCGGATTGAGAATTATGACTGTTGCCGTAAAACTGGATAGTTGCACATTTTACGTCAAAATTGGAATTTGACCTTTCGTGGATCGTATCATTCCCTCTCTCTTCAAGATAATTCATCCTCGAAACACCAACAAGTTGAATGGACAATTCCTTAGCATCTTTTTGAAGCCTTTGGAGTTCTTTTCTTGCCAACAATCGTCGCCAACAACTTTGGATGAAAGTACCAGCCGTTCTATTTCGTATATCAGCATTGTAGCGTATTTTCTCCTCTTTTTCTGAAGCTTGCTGGGCATTGCCTGGTGCCGTTAACACATCAAGTTCTTGCTTCATCTCCCCTAGAATACGGGATAGACTCGTGGATTCTTTTTTTAGAACACTAGTCTCTTTATTTCTCTCCATTTGATACCACCTCTCCTTTTGAATCCTCATTTTCTTTTGTCATAATACCCCATCAAAATACATGAAATCCCTTCAGTTTCTAGGCTGCCAAAAACCTTCCCAATGGCATATGGTCTCATCCACATCAACAATATCATCAACGTCCACCTCAAAATCCTCATAATCAGCCCATCTTGGCCTTTCGGCCCCATTGTCATTGTTTGATTTCGGTTCAGCCCCAACCTTTCTCACATCTTGGGTACATGTTCTGGCCACATTACCTTATTTTCCCACCTTCTCAAGTCTGTCACCCACGTTCCCAATCACGGAATTCATTCTTTCCATCTTCTTCGTCATAGCTTGCATTTGGAATTTAAGTTCTACATCGGGAGAGGGGGTGTTGTTTTGATTTGACATGACCTATGGTAAAACAAAATCCTCACATCGCTCGTGTTTCGTTCAAACACTCTTAATAACCTCACACGCTCACATCTCTCGTCCTTCTTGCGGTTCTTCCGCAACTGAAACCAACACCAAATGGAACTAGCTTGGCAGTGCAATCCAAATATATATATATATATATATATGACCCAAGAAGCAATAAAAACCAGAAAACAAGCAAAACAAAACTGCGATGATAGTCTCGCAACTAGCGAGCAAATCTATCCAAAATATGAACGAAACTGAAGACTCGAATAAAAATAAAAACAAAATATGCAAAATGATGAAGCAACACCCAAATATGTTGGATATGATGAAAATAAATTGCAGGAATCGAAAACAACAGAAAAAAAAATTGAATTTTAAAAGTTGACGCAAAACAGACTTGTTTACCACGAGTTAAGTCGGAATCTGGAACCTAAAGTAAATAATGTCCAATTGAGCTAAAATTTCAGATATAGTGCGATATCAACCCAAATAGAAAGAATATAAAGTTTGTGCAATTTATGATAAGGTTTGATATACTGACGCAAAAACGTTATGAATCAGACCTGATTAGACCCGAAATTGAAATCCAAAGAAAACGATATGCAATTGACCCAAAACTTAATATGTTATGTGATTAGGTCCCCAGTAATAAGATTATCAAATTTGAGTTAATTCCAAGTTGATTTTGTCCAATTTTCCCTTGTTTAGTTTTCTACGGCAGAAACCAATAAACGTCTCTTTGAACGATTTTTTTCTTTTTTCTTTTTTCTTTTTTTTATGCTACTGCTATATTTTGGACAGTAAACAAATGAAATAACTAATTAATTCCGAGTTGATTTGGTCCAATTTTCCCTTTTTTTGTTTTTGATAAGTTGACGTATGTATTAAAAGAAGAAGTTGACGTACGTCAACTTACCAAAAAAAATAATAAAAGAAGAAGATACAAACATTATAAGGGGCATACCCCAGATTTACAATGATAACAGAAACATAAAACAACAGATGGCCTTAACTTTCTCCTCGTCCATCTAGATACCCTGCGCAATTACGACATAGCCAAGAAACACAATTTTCTCCATGCAAAAGGTACACTTCTTAAGATTTGCATATGCTCACTATAGAATACACTAAGTACATTACGCAAATGATCAAGAAGCTCATTTAAGTTTTTACTACAGATCAAAATGTCATCAAAATACACGACAACAAACTTACCTATAAACGCACGCAATACATGATTCATTAAATGCATAAACGTACTATTCGCATTTATAATTCCAAACGACATGACTAACCATTCATACAAATCATGCTTAGTCTTAAATGCAGCTTTCCACTCATCACCCTTTTTCATCCTAATCTAATGTTACCCACTTTTAAGTCAATCTTAAAGAAAATACATAATCCATGTAACTCATTTAGCATGTCATCAAGCCTAGGAATAGGATGTCGATACTTTACCGTTATGTTGTTGACGGCACGACAGTCGACACACATCCTCCATGTTCCATCATTTTTAGACACAAGTACCACTGGCACGACACAAGGACTCATACTCTCATGAATGTACCCCTTCATCATCAACTCATCTACTTGCCTTTGAAGCTCCTTTGTCTTCTCGAGGTTGCTTCTATAAGCTGGACGGTTAGGAATCGAAGCTTCGGGTACAAGGTCAATCTGATGTTTAATTCCCTTTAATGGTGGTATTCCACTAGGGATGTCTTTAGAGAATATATCATCAAACTCTTGCAACAAAGAAACAGCCACACTAGGAATACTAGAATCAAGATTGTTAGAGTTAAAATAAGCCTCCATATACACAAGTTAGATCATCGGCTTCTTAGTGAAAAACACAGATTTGATTTGAGCTTTTTTTGCATAAAAAATAGATTGTTTCTTTAATTTTTCTACACTATTATCATCACAGAAGCTTACTTTCATCACTCCTCGGGTTTTACCTCCACTCTCAACTGGTTTAATTAATGATTTAGGTTTAGCCGAATCTGATGGTCTTCTCTCACCATTTTCCTCGCGTGCATTTTCTTTTTTTTGATAAGTTGACGTATGTATTAAAAGAAGAAGATACAAACATTATAAGGGGCATACCCCAGATTTACAATGATAACAGAAACATAAAACAACAGATGGCTACAGGCTAGCCACCGACCCTAAAACTGAA
>Ga0325400_1002346_pt1 | contig 16546 bp, 17 predicted proteins | sample PopdelMetagenome_2_FD_205662 | JGI IMG/M metagenome (GOLD analysis project Ga0325400, IMG submission 205662) | Populus deltoides microbial communities from Bellville, Georgia, United States - Xylem-PdKOR-R1 | ecosystem: Host-associated > Plants > Phyllosphere > Stem > Wood/Secondary xylem... | reverse complement strand
GAGCAGCGCGGTCAGCATCCGGCTGACGGGGGTGGCGATGCCGTGCCGTTCGCCGGCCCTGACGACAATCCCGTTGCGCGCGTCGATCTCCATGGTCCGCCCGGCACGGCGGTCGGCGTGGATCGAGGAAGCGTTTGAGCGCCTCGCCGATATGCTCGTGCCACACCTTCTTCAGCGGCTCGCGGAAGAGCGTGTTCCCGACCAACTCACAGTCCGCCAGCCTGGGGGACGGCAGGGGCGGGGGCGCGAGGATCGATAGCCCTGGACGGATGGCTGCGTTGTCGTTGGCATCTGCGGCTGCACCGGAAGGAGCAGCCGCCGCCAGCTTGGCGGCCCAGTCATCGGCCGAGCCCCAACGCGCGTGTATGCGGAACTGAAGCTCGGCAGGCAGGCGTGTATGACCTTGGCCCTCAAGCTCTCGCGTCAGTCGTTCCAAGTGCCGTCGGGCATTGTGATGGGATCTGGTGAGCTTGATGTCAGATGATACGGCATCCAGCGACGCTTACAGCTTGTCACGGCGAAGTATCTTCTTGTTTACATCTCCGGTTCTCTGCGATAGGTGAACAAGATCATGGCATATACTGCATGCCCAGGCCGACTTGACGTAGTAGATGATCTGCCTGCTGCTCGCGCACACGGGGCATTCCATGCTCGTGCGCACGACATGGGGGTTCACCCTCTTGCGGAGCAGCCGCAGCGACAGGTGGCCCGTGCCGGGGTCTACGTTCGCCGACCCCGGAAAGCTGTACGCGACCACGGCGTGCGCCGCCTCGGAGATGAGGAACCTGGCTGCGCCGACCGACCGGCCCGTCTCGTCCAGCCACTCGCAGCCGACATCCTCCGGGCCGACACGGCAGGCGGCCAAGAGGTCCAGCGAAGGGAATGCTTCGCAGTGGGCCTTCCCCCGCCTGGGGGCGCCACGCCTGTCCTTGGGGAGCGGGGTGAGGCTCATAGCCAGTCTCTTTTTTATGCTCCGACTATTGGGCAGGGGGTCAATCTAAATCCCATTGCGGCGTACGAGGGAATGCCCTGCCCGGACAGACGTGGAAAGGCGGCGCGAGATGGGTAGCAGAGACGCGTGAACGGCGAGCGCGCGGGCAGTGCAGTATGCTAGGCGTCTATAGACGCGCTAAGCTGCCGCTAACGTCAGCGATGCAAGGGCTTTTTCTCAGGCTATCAGCGTACAGGCTGACGCCTTGGCGGAGCGGGAGGGATTCGAACCCTCGATACGGTTTTGCCGTATACTCACTTTCCAGGCGAGCGCCTTCGACCACTCGGCCACCGCTCCGCATCCCCTGAGCCTGGAAGCGCGGCCCTAGTCCGGTGCGCGGGCGGGCGCAAGCGCTTGCGCCGGTCGCAGGGGTGGGACAGGCTGCGCCGCATGCCCGTGCCTCCGATGCCGCCCGCGCCCGTCGTCCAGTCCGTCGCGGCGGCGCCCGCGCCCGCCGCTCCGTCCGACCCGCTGCCCGGCGACTGGCGGCCGGTGCCGGCGGACGAGCTGGTGGTGATGACGTTGAAGGGCGGGGGGGCGGGCGGGCGTCAGGTGGTGATCCGCCTGGCGGCGGCGCACGCGCCGCTGCACGCGGCCAACATCCGGGCGCTGATCCGTGCCCGCTGGTGGGACGGGCTGTCCGTTTATCGCGTTCAGGAGAACTGGGTGGCCCAGTGGGGCGACCGGACGGAGAAGCGGCCGCTGCCCGCCGGCGTCCAGGCGCGCGTGGCGCCCGAGTTCGAGCTGGCCTCGCCGCCGGCGCTCACGCCCATGGCGCGGTCGGACGGCTACTCGACGCGGTCCGGCGTGACGGCGGACGGGTGGCCGGCGGCCGGCGACGGGACGCGCGCCTGGCTGACGCACTGCTACGGATCGGTGGGGGTCGCGCGCGACGCCGCGCCCGACAGCGGCAGCGGGGCCGAGCTGTTCGCGCCCATCGGCCAGTCGGCGCGGCGGCTGGACCGCAACTACGCGGTGGTGGGCCGCGTGGTGGAGGGCATGGCCCACCTGTCCGCGCTGTCGCGCAGCGACGCGCCGATGGGCGTCTACGCCGACGCGGCCCAGGACACCGGCATCCTGACCGTCCGCCTGGCGAGCGACCTGCCGGAGGCCGAGCGCCCGCGCTTCGAGTATCGGGCGGCCGACAATCCGCGCTACGCGGCCGCGATCGCCCTGCGCGAGAACCCGCCGCCGCCCACCGTGGCGATCGGGGCCAGCGTGTGCGACCTGCCCGTCTCCGTCCGCCGCGCACCCTGAGCGCGCGGCGGACGGGACGCCGCCCGGTCATCGGGCGCGCAGAGGCGGGCCGAGGGCGTCACGTCACGCCGCGCCGCGCCGCGCCGGGCGCGACCGGCCGGCCGTCCCGATCCCCCGTCAGCCCCGCCCCAGCGCGGCTGCGGCGCGCGCGCGGGCCTCCGTCTCGGCCGGCGTGGCGCCCGGCACCCAGCTGCCGCCCACGCACAGCACGGCGTCCAGCGCCAGCCAGTCGGGCGCGGTCGCGGCCGTGATGCCGCCCGTCGGGCAGAAGCGGCACTGGAAGAATGGCGCGGCCAGCGCCTTGAGCGCCTTGATCCCGCCGCTGGTCTCGGCCGGAAAGAACTTGAAATGGTCGAGCCCCAGCGCCAGCCCGCGCATCACGTCGCCCGCCGTCGCCACGCCGGGCAGGTAGGGGATGCCGTCCGCCAGGATCGGCTCGGCCACCCGCTCGGTCAGGCCGGGCGACACCAGGAACTCCGCGCCCGCGTCGGCCGCCTGGCGCGCCTGGTCGGCCGATACCACCGTGCCGGCACCCACCACCGCGCCGGGGACGCGCTTCATCTCGCGGATCGCGTCGAGTGCGGCCGGCGTGCGCAGCGTCACCTCCAGCGCGAAGAGGCCGCCCGCCACCAGCGCTTCCGCCAGCTCGCGCGCTTTTCCGGCATCGTCCACCACCAGCACGGGGATGACGGGGCTCAACTGCATCACGCGGGCGATGTCGGTCACGTCTTGCTCCTGGAATCGTTCGAGGCCCGTCTAGACCGGGGGGCCGGGGGATCAAGCGGCGGTTCGAGCGACCGGGCCGCGCCGCGATCCGGAAGTCGCGCGCCGCCCCACGGCGCAGGCGCGCGTCCTCGCCCGCACGCTGGCAGGCAGAGACGCGTGACCTCGAACCCGGAAGAGGCCGGTCGCCCCCTTCCGGGCCGGCCGGAAGGCCTGGGGCGGCCTACGGCCGCCCCAGGCCTTCCACCAGCGCGTCGCGCGTGATCTTGTCGATGCCGGTGCAGCTGGTCAGCGCCATGGCGACGCGCATCTCGGCCTCCACCAGCTTCAGCATGTGGGCGACGCCGGCCTCGCCCCGCGCGGCCAGCGCATAGGCCCAGGCGCGGCCCAGCAGCACGCCCTTCGCACCCAGCGCCAGCATCCGCACCACGTCCAGCCCGGACCGCACGCCGCCGTCGGCCAGCACGGTCAGCCGGTCGCCCACCGCGTCCGCGATGGGGGGCAGCGCCAGCGCGGTGGCGGGCACACCGTCCAGCTGGCGCCCGCCGTGGTTCGACACCACGATGCCGTCCGCGCCCAGGTCGGCGGCCGCGCGCGCGTCGTCGGGGTCGAGTATGCCCTTGATGACCAGCGGCCCGTCCCAGCTGTCACGGATGAACTTCAGGTCGTCCCACGACACGGTGGGATCGAAATTGTCGCGCATCCAGGCGAAGAAGTCCTCCAGCCCGGTGTTCTTGCCCAGCACGGGCGCCACGTTGCCCAGCTGGTGCGGCCGCCCGCGCACCCCCACGTCGTACGCCCAGGCGGGCCGGCGCATCGCCTGCATCGTGCGGCGCACCGCCCCCAGCCGCCCCGACGCGCCCGCCAGCCCCGAGCGATAGTCACGGTAGCGCGAGCCGGGCACGGGCATGTCCACCGTGAACACCAGCACCGAGCAGCCCGCCGCGCGGGCCTGGGCCATCAGGTCGCGCATGAACCCGCGGTCGCGGATCATGTAGAGCTGGAACCAGAAGGGGGCGTCGCCCGTCCCCGCCGCGACCTCCGCGATGGGGCACGCCGACACGGTGGACAGGCAGAAGGGCACGCCCGCCGCCGCCGCCGCGCGCGCCGCCTGCACCTCGCCCCGCCTGGCGTTCATGCCCGCCAGCCCGATGGGGGCCAGCGCCACGGGCATCGCCAGTTCGCGCCCGAACAAGGTGGTGGAAAGGTCCAGCCGCGACACGTCGGTCAGAACGCGCTGGCGCAGCGCCACCGCCTCCAGCTCGGCGACGTTGCGCTTCAGCGTCACCTCGGCGTAGCTGCCCCCGTCGATATACTCGAACAGGAAGTGCGGCAGGCGCGCGCGCGCCAGCTCGCGATAGTCGAGCGCGGAAGCCGCGGTCTTGCGCCAGGGGCCGATCATTGCCTGCGCCTCACTGAAGGTTCACGAAGGCGCCGCCGTCCACCAGCAGCGCGGCGCCGGTGACGTAGCGCGCCATGTCGGAGGCCAGGAACACGATGGGCCCGGCCAGGTCGTCGGGCTCGCCCAGCCGGCCCAGCGGCACGCGCGCGGCCATGCGCTCGCGCTTCTCCGCGTCGGCCAGGTCGTCCTTGTTGATGTCGGTCAGGATGGTGCCGGGCAGCACCGAGTTGCAGCGTATGCCGTGCCGCCCCAGCGCGATGGCGGCCGACTGCATCAGCGAGTGCACGCCCGCCTTGGTCGGCGTGTAGTGCGTCTGATACTCGCCCCCCACCAGCGCCGAGATGGAGGACACGGCGACGATGGCGCCGCCCGTCCCCTGGCGCACCATGGCGTTGGCCGCCGCCTGCACCATGAAGTAGGCGCCGTGCAGGTTGACGCGGAACGTGCGCTCCACCGTCTCGACGGGCATGTCCAGGAAGGCGTGGAAGGGACAGATGCCCGCGTTGTTGACGAACACGTCCACGCCGCCCAGCGCTTCGCCCGCGCGGGCCACGAAGTCGGTTGCCGTGCCCGGTTCCGACACGTCGCCCTGTATGGCGATCCCGCGCCGGCCCATCGCCTCGATCTCGGCCACCGCTGCCTCGGCGCCTGCGGTGTCGCGCGAGTAGTTGATCGCCACGTCCGCGCCCGCGCGCGCGGCACCGATCGCGGCGGCGCGTCCGATCCCCGCCGACGCGCCCGTCACCAGCACCTTCTTGCCTTCCAGCAGCATCATCGCGTGTTCCCGTTCCTCTGTTCCCCGACCCATCCCAGGTCGCGGCTGATCGCCTCGGCCGTGCCGCGCACCGTGTCCGTCAGCTCGGCCATGCGCGCGTCGTCCATGTATTGCGCCGCGCTCGACACGCTGATCGCGCCCACGACTCGCCCGCCCGCCTCGCGCACGGGGGCCGCGACGCAGCGTATCTGGTCCTCGTTCTCCTCGAGGTCGTAGGCGTGGCCCGCGCCCGCGTAGCCGCGCATCCGGCCCAGCCACGCGCCCAGCTCGGCCGGGAACGCGCCCGCCGCCTGGTCGCCAGCGAAGCGCGCGCGCCAGTATTCCTCCGGATGGTCCAGCATCAGCGCCTTGCCCAGGCCCGTCGCGGTCAGCGGGTGACGGTCGCCCACCCGGCTGGAAATGGTGATGCGTCGGCGGCCCGCCACCTTGTCCAGGTAGAGCGCGCGGTCCGCGTCCAGCACCCCCAGGTGCACCGTGTCCTCCGTGGCGCCCGCCAGCGCCTCCAGGTGCGGGCGCGCGACCTGGATCAGGTCGGCCTGCGCGTGCGCCTGGAATCCCAGCTCGAGCAGCTTGGCCCCCAGCCGGTAGCCCTCGCGCGGGCGGAGCGCCAGGTAGCCGCGGTCGACCAGCGCGCTCGCCAGCCGGTGCGCGGTGCTCTTGGTCAGGCCGAGCCGCTCGGCCAGCTCGCCCAGCGACAGCGTACCGCCCGCCACCGCCTCGATCACGTCCAGCCCGCGCATCAGCGTCTGGCTGCCCGCGCCGATCCCGGCCCCCGGCCCAGCCCCCGACGATGCCCCCGACGACGCGCCCGCGGCTGCTTCCCCGACCGTATCCGGTGCCGCTGATCCCGTTGACGCCATGCCCCCCACCTCGTAGAACATCATCTCACAATATGGCAACCGTCGACGCATATCGGCGTCGGGCCAGGGACGGGGTGTGACATGGCGCTTCCGAAGATCAAGCACGTCCGCGCCTTTACCGCGCGCGGCGCGGGTGCGGACTATCACGACCAGCAGGGCGACCACTGGATCGACGATCATATCGCCACACCCATGGCGCGCTACCCCGAATATCGGCAGTCGCGCCGCAGCTTCGGCATCAACGTGCTGGGCACGCTGGTGGTCGAGATCGAGGCCGAGGACGGCACAGTGGGCTTCGCGGTCACCACGGGCGGCGAGCCGGCGGCCTTCATCGTGGAGCGCCACCTGGCCCGCTTCCTGGAGGGGCGCGACCCGTCCGAGACGGAGAAGATCTGGGACCAGATGTACTTCTCGACCCAGTATTACGGGCGCAAGGGCCTGGTGGTGAACGCCATCTCGGGCGTGGACCTCGCGCTGTGGGACCTGCTGGGCAAGCTGCGCCAGGAGCCGGTCTACCATCTGCTCGGCGGCGCGGTGCGCGACGAACTGCAGTTCTACGCCACGGGCGCGCGCCCCGATCTCGCCAAGGAGATGGGCTTCATCGGCGGCAAGCTGCCGCTCCACCACGGCCCCGCCGAGGGGCTGGAGGGCATGAGCAGGAACATCGCGCTGCTCGCCGACATGCGGGCGAAGTGCGGCGACGACTTCTGGCTGATGTACGACTGCTGGATGAGCCTCGACCTCGACTATGCCACGCGGCTCGCGCACCGCGCCTGGGACGAGTGCGGGCTGAAGTGGATCGAGGAGGCACTCTCCCCCGACGACTACTGGGGCTATGCCGAACTGCGCAAGAAGGCGCCGCCGGGCCTGCTGGTGACCACCGGCGAGCACGAGGCGACGCGCTGGGGCTTCCGGATGCTCATGGACATGGAATGCTGCGACATCATCCAGCCCGACGTGGGCTGGTGCGGCGGCGTGACCGAACTGCTCAAGATCGCGAACTACGCCGACAGCCGCGGCGTCATGATGATCCCGCACGGATCGAGCGTCTATTCCTACCATTTCGTGGTCACGCGCCACAATTCGCCCTTCGCCGAGTTTCTGATGATGCATCCGGGGCCGACCGAGGTGGTGCCGATGTTCGCGCCCCAGCTCCTCGGCGAGCCGATCCCGCGGAACGGCCGCATCAAGGCGTCCGCGCTCGACAAGCCCGGCTTCGGCGTGGAACTTAACCCCGACGTCCCCCTCCACCGTCCCTACGCTCGATAAGGAAGACCCCATGAAGCTCTGCCGCTTCGGCCCGAAGGGGGCCGAGAAGCCCGGACTGATCGACGCGGACGGCCGCGTCCGCGACCTGTCGGGCGTGGTCGCCGACGTCACGGTGGACGCGCTCGACGCGATCCGCGCCGCCGACGCCGCCGCGCTGCCGGTGGTCGACGGCGAGCCCCGGCTGGGCGTGCCGTTTACCGGCGCGACCAAGATCGTCGCCATCGGCCTCAACTACCGCGACCACGCCATCGAATCGGGCCTCCCCATCCCGACCGAGCCGGTGATGTTCATGAAGGCGCTGTCCAGCCTGTCCGGCCCCGCCGACCCAGTGGTGCTGCCGAAGGGCTCCACCCACGGCGACTGGGAGGTGGAGCTGGGCGCGGTGATCGGCCGCACCTGCCGCTACGTCGCGCGCGAGGACGCGCTCTCCCACGTGGCGGGCTACGTGCTGGTCAACGACGTGTCCGAACGCTTCAACCAGAAGGAGCGCGGCAGCCAGTGGTCCAAGGGCAAGGGGCACGACACCTTCTGCCCCACCGGCCCGTGGCTGGTAACGCCGGACGAGGTGGGCGATCCGCAGGCGCTCGACATGAGCCTCGACGTGAACGGCGAGCGGATGCAGACCGGCAACACGCGCACCATGATCTTCGCGCTCGACGAGCTGATCTCCTACGTCAGCGAGTACGTCACGCTGGAGCCGGGCGATCTGCTCATCACCGGCACGCCGCCGGGCGTCGGCGAGGGCAAGAAGCCGGACAAGATCTTCCTCAAGGCGGGCGACCGCATGACGCTTCGCATCGAGAAGCTGGGCGAGGCCACGCAGGACGTGGTGGCCTGGTCGCGCGAGGCGTTCGCGTGAGCGCCACCCCTTATGCCGGCCGCTTCGCCGGCCGCCGCGCGGTGGTCACGGGCGGCGCGTCGGGCCTGGGCCTGGCGGTCGCGCGGCGCATCGCGGCGGAAGGCGGCACGGTCGCGCTGTGGGATCTGAACGCCGACGCGCTGGCAAAGGCTGCGGCCGAGGCGGGCGCGGTCGACACCCGGGCGCTGGACGTGTCCGACGCCGCCGCCGTGCAGGCCGCGGCGGAGGCCAGCGCGGCGGCGCTCGGCGGGGGCGTGGACGTGCTGGTCTGCTCGGCCGGGATCACCGGCGCCACCGCGCCCGTCCACGAATATCCGCTCGACAGCTGGGAACGGGTGGTGGCGATCAACCTCCACGGCCTGTTCTACTGCAACCGGGCGGTGGTGCCGTTCATGCTGGCGGGCGGCTACGGCCGCATCGTCAACGTGGCGTCGGTGGCCGGCAAGGAGGGCAACCCCAACGCGTCCGCCTATTCGGCGTCCAAGGCGGGCGTGATCGGCTTCACCAAGTCGCTCGGCAAGGAGCTGGCAGGGAAAGGCGTGATCGCCAACGCGCTGACGCCCGCCACCTTCGAGAGCCCGATCCTGGCCCAGCTGCCCCAAAGCCAGGTCGACTACATGCGCTCCAAGATCCCCATGGGCCGCCTGGGCGAGGTGGAGGAGTCCGCCGCCATGGTCTGCTTCATGGCATCCGAGGAATGCAGCTTCACCACCGCGTCCACCTTCGACACCTCCGGGGGCCGGACCACCTTCTGATGGACATGGCGGACGTCCCCTTCGTCGACGCGCACGTCCACTGGTGGGACTTGGCCGGGGACGGGGCCGGGGCCGGGGACGGCGGCGCGGTGCGCTATCCCTGGCTTGAGCCGCCCTTCGCCGACGACGGGCCCAACGGCAGCGTGGAGGCCATCGCCCGCACCTACACGGCGCGCGACTGGCTGGCGGAGACCTCCGGCTGGAACGTCGCGGGCGCGGTGCACGTGGACGCGGGCGCGCGGGCGGAGGACGCGCTGGCCGAGACGGCGTGGGTGGAGGACCAGGCGGCGGGCATCGGCCTGCCCGTGGCCGTCATCGCCTATGCCGACCTGACCGCGCCCGACATCGACGACCGGCTGGCCGCCCAGGCGGTGCACGGCCGGGTGCGCGGCATCCGCCAGATCGTCAACTGGCATCCCGACCCGGCCCGCACCTATTCCGCCGCCGACGTCACGTGCACGCCCGAATGGGCGCGCGGCTTCGCGGCGCTGGCGCGCCACGGCCTGTCCTTCGACCTTCAATGCTATCCCGGCCAGATGCCCGCGCTGGCCGCGTTGTTCGCGCGGCACAGCGACGTGGCCGTCATGGTGAATCACCTGGGGATGCCGGTTCTCACCGACCCGGACGGGCTGGCCGACTGGCGCGCGGGGATGCGCGCGCTGGCCGCGCTGCCGCAGGTGGCGGTGAAGCTGTCCGGGCTGGGCTTCGCGCGGCGCGACTGGGACCTGGGGCTCGCGGTGCCATTGCTGCGCGAGGCGATCGACCTGTTCGGGCCCGACCGCTGCATGGCCGCCAGCGACTTTCCCACCGACCGGCTGTTCGCGCCCCTCGACGCGTGCCTGGGCGCGCTGGCCGAGGCGGTGTCGCCCTGTTCCGAAGACGAGCGCCGCGCGATCTGGGGCGGCAACGCGATCCGCCTCTACCGCTTGGCTGATCGGTAGCGCTCGCATTCGCTTTGACGGCGCGATCCGCGGCGGTATCGTCGGGCCGAGCGGGCCACGAGCCACGGGGGGAGAATGCTGCGGTGACGACGGGAACTGCTCAGCGACGGTCGGGAGCGCGCGCGTGACCGCGGCGGGCAACGGGGTCGAGCCCGCCGCGCGCGGGCGGGGCCGCGCGCGCGGCCGCGCCGCGGCGGCCGAGGGCGCCGAGGACCGCGCCGGCCCCACGGGCACCCAGACCCTGGAGCGCGGGCTGGCGCTGCTCGAGCTGGCTGTGAAGCAGCCGCGCCCGTCGGCCGATCTCGCGCGCAGCGCCGACCTGTCGCGCTCGGTCGCCTATCGGCTGACGGGGACGCTGATCGCCTGGGGCTTCCTGGCCTCCTCGGAGGACGGGCGGCTGCGCGGGGGCCCCAAGCTCCTCGAGCTGGCGCACATCGCCCAGTCGCAGACCGACCTGCTCTCCGTCTCGCGCCCGCACCTGGACGCGCTGTCGCAGGCTACCGGCCTGGCGGCCTTTCTGGGGCGGCGCGACGAGGACCATTCGGTGCACCTGCTCCGCAGCCAGGGCCTGGAACGCGTGGCCGTCACCACCCAGCCCGGCACGCGCCGCCCCATCGCCGAGACGGGGCTGGGCAAGGCGCTGCTGCTGGACGACGGCGAGGCCGTCTGGGCGGCTCTGCGCGAGCGGCTGCCCGAGCCGCACCGCCGCACCGACTGGCTGGACCGGATGCGCGAGGGGGCCGCCGGGGGCGTGCTGTTCCAGGAAGGACCCGCGCCCGACTCGATCAACGCGGTGGCCGCCCCGATCCGCGACGCCAGCGGCCGCATCGCCGCGGCGATCAGCGTCGCGGCCGCGGTCCAGTATCTCGACCCCGCGCGCATGGCCGCCATCGCGCCCGACGTGGCCGCCGCCGCCGCCGCCATCGGCCGCGACCTGGGCTGGCCCGGTCCGGCGGCGGCCGAGGGCTGACGCCCGCTCAACGCCTGCGTCGCTGACTGTCAGCGGCATTCCTCGCCGTGCCGGGCGTGGACGCGGGCGCCCCCGCTCCCTAGCTGCCGCCTTCTCGTGAGACAGGGAACAGGAGCCCCCATGCCCGTAGACGTCAAGTACCGCACCACCGCCACCGCGACGGGCGGCCGCGAGGGCCACGCGCGCAGCGAGGACGGCCGTTTCGAGCAGAAGCTGTCCACCCCGCGCGAGCTGGGCGGCGCGGGCGGCGACGGCACCAATCCGGAACAGCTGTTCGCGGCGGGCTATTCCGCCTGCTTCGTCGGCGCCATGAAGGCGGTGGCGGCGCAGCAGAAGGTCAAGGTGCCCGACGACGCCAGCGTCACCGCCACGGTCGGCATCGGCCCCCGCTCGGAGGGCGGCTTCGGCATCACCGCCGACCTCACGGTCAGCCTGCCCGGCATGGAGCGCGCGGCGGCGCAGGCGCTGGTGGACGCCGCGCACCGGGTCTGCCCGTATTCCAACGCCACGCGCGGCAACGTGGACGTTGGGCTGACGCTGGCCTGACCGGATGGGGCGGCGGGGCAGGCAACCCCTTGCCCCGCCGCACGTTTCTCCGCCTCCCCACCCTGGAAGAGGATGCGAGAATGAGCCTCGAAGGCAAGAAGGTCGCCGTGCTGATCGCCCCGCGCGGCACCGAGGACCCTGAGTTCGCCAAGCCCAAGGCCGCCGTGGAAAAGGCCGGCGGCGAGGTGGTCGTGATCGGGCTGGAGGATGGCAAGGCCGAGACGGTCAACCAGGACCTGGACAGCGGATCGAAGTACAAGGTCGACACCGTGGTCGACCAGGTGTCGGCGTCCGACTACGACGCGCTGGTGGTGCCCGGCGGCACGGTGGGCGCGGACAAGCTGCGCGCCAGCAAGGCCGCGGTCGCGCTGGTCGGCGCCATGCTCGACGCCGGCAAGCCCGTGGCCGTCATCTGCCACGGCCCCTGGGTCGTCATCGAGGCCGGCCGCGCGGAGGGGCGCACGCTCACCAGCTTCCCGACGCTCAGGACCGATATCGAGAACGCGGGCGGCACCTGGGTGGACCGGGAAGTCGTGGTCAGCGACAACCTCATCACCAGCCGCGATCCGGACGACCTGCCCGCCTTCTGCGACGCACTGGTCGACGCGGTGTCGGCCAGGACCCGGGCCGCGCCCGCGCTCTGATGGCGGACCTCGCGGGCAAGGTGGCGCTGGTCACGGGCGCCGCGTCCGGCATCGGCGAGGCGGTCGCGTGCCGCCTGGCCGAGGACGGGGCGAGCGTGGTGCTGGCGGACAAGGACGGGGCGGGCCTCGCCCGCGTCGCGGGCGACATCGGCGGGCGCGCGGCGACACGCGTCGCCGACGTGTCGGTCGAAGCCGAGTGCGACGCGCTGGTGGCCTTCGCGGTGGAGCGGTTCGGCGGGCTCGACGTGCTGGTCAACAACGCGGGCGTGGATCACCTGGGGCCGTTCGACGGCGGACCGGTGGACGAGTTCCGCCACGTCATCGAGACCGACCTGTACAGGCTGGTCTACCTGACGCGCGCCGCGCTGCCGCACCTTCGGCAGGGCCGGAGCAACGTGGTCAACATATCGTCCGTGTAGGGCCTGGGCGGCGATTGGAACCACAGCTTCTACTGCGCGGCCAAGGGTGCCGTCACCAACCTGACGCGCGCGCTGGCGATGGACGAGGCGCTGAACGGCGTGCGCGTCAACGCGGTCAACCCGTCCTTCACGCTGACCGCGCTGACGGAGGGGATGCAGCAGCAGCCCGACCTGGTGGCCGAGTTCGAGGAGCGCATCCCGATGGGCCGCGGCGCGGAGGCCAGCGAGGTGGCGTCCGTGGTCTCGTTCCTGGCCGGGCCGGACGCGGGCTTCGTCACGGGCGTCAACCTGCCCGTGGACGGTGGACTGTCGGCCGCCAACGGCCAGCCCCGGCTGCGCTGAGGAAAGGGCGGGGCCGGCGCGCCGGCCCCGCCCACCCGGTTCAGGCGGCGGCGAACGCCACGCGGCGCCGGCGCACGGCATAGCCCACCGCGAACAGGCCGACGATCATGGTCGCCCAGGTCGCGGGCTCCGGCACGGCGGCGGCGGCAGCCGTGGTGAAGCGGAAGTTCGCGTCGCACAGCGCGTTGCCCGTGCCGCAGCCGCCGATGGCGCGGCCCGCCACCATCGCGCCGCCGGCATAGACGGCGGTCGACGTCGCCACCCCGTCCTCGTCCACGTCGGGGCCGAAGGCCAGGCCCAGGTTGGCGGTGCCGGTGGACACCAGCGCCGTATAGGTCTGGCCCGCCACCACGGCCCCGGTCAGCCCCGTCAGGTCGAAGTCGAACCAGTTCAGCGCGCGGTTCGCGGCGCCCGCGACGGTGGCGGTGCGCGTCGCCACCAGCGCGCCGGTGCTGCCCGCGCCCTGGCGCAGCGCGAAGGTGACGGTGGCGCTGACCGCGCTCGTCGTCAGGCCGGCGAACTGGAAGCCGAAGCTGTTGAGCAGCCCCGTCTCCGCCACGAAGCTCTGCCCCACCGGCCCCTGCGTGGCGACGTTGGCGAGGCGCGCGCCCGAGACGTATTCGGCGGCCGGCGCGGACGCGGCGGCACCGGCGGCGGCCGCCACCGCCAGGAAATAGCGAATCATCGGTTAACCCCTTACCCCTGAACGATCTCTCCCATGCCACTGGCCGCGGATTATGTCAGTCCCGCGTCGGCCGCGCCGTTCGTCGCGCATCCGTCCCGCAGCGGGACGATGCCCCTGGCCCTGCTGCCACGGACGTGTCACATCCCCCACCTAGCGGCTGGCCAGAGAGCTGCCATCAAGGGGGAATACGACGTGAGCACGGCCTATTGGAACCTCGCCACCGATGACCTGCGCCAGGACTGGAGCAACGCCGGCCTCCTCACCGCCGACGACAACTGGAACGCCGTACCCAGCATCGTCGGCTATCGCGGCGACGACCTGACCACCGCCACGGGCGCGAACCCCCAGGGGATCACCGGCACCAGCACCGTGGTCGACGTGAACGTCAACCAGTCCAACCCCGGCACCTACAACACCGGCGGCGTGGCCGAGTTCGACGGCATCCCGAACCGCACCGTCGCCATCCAGGGCTCGGGCACCGCCGACGCGCCCTATCTCGCCTTCTACCTCGACGCCACGGGCCGCCAGGACGTGCGCGTGCGCTACAACCTCCGCGACCTGGACGGCAGCGCCGACAACGCGATCCAGCAGGTGGCGCTCCAGTACCGCATCAGCCCCACCTCCGCCTGGATCGACGTGCCCGCCGGCTACGTCGCCGACGCGACCGAGCAGGGCACGGCCACCAAGGTGACGGCGGTGGACGCCACGCTGCCGGCCGAGGCGAACAACGCCGCCACGCTGGAGGTCCGCGTCATCACCACCAACGCGGTCGGCAACGACGAGTGGGTGGGCGTGGACGACATCCTGGTGTCTAGCGCGCCCGCCGGCGGCGGCGGCGCGCCCGGCCTCATCCGCATCGCCGACGCGTCGGTGGGCGAGGGCAACGACGGCGTGAACGTCGTCTCGTTCGAGGTGACGCGCGTGGGCGGTGCCGCCGGTGCGGTGGAGGCGAGCTACACCGTGACGCTGCCCGGCGGCGAGCGCGGCGCGGACGCGGGCGACTTCGCGCCCGGCACCCCCTTCACCGGCACCGTGCGCTTCGCCGACGGCCAGGCCACCGCGCGCATCGAGCTGGCGGTCCAGGGCGACCGCAGCCCTGAGTTCGACGAGAGCTTCACCGTCACCCTGTCGAACGCCACGGGCGGCGCCACCATCGACCGCGGCACGGCGACCGGCACCATCCTGAACGACGACCTGCTGACGCTCAGCATCGGCCAGGTCCAGGGCGCGGCCCACGTCTCGCCCGTGGCGGGCCAGCAGGTGGCGGTGCAGGGCATTGTCACCGCGGTAGCGTCCAACGGCTTCTACCTCCAGGACGAGGGCGACGGCGACAGCGCCACGTCCGACGCGATCTTCGTGTTCACGGGTTCTGCGCCCGGCGTTTTCCGCGGCGACGGGCTGACCGTGCAGGGCCTGGTGTCCGAGTTCCGGTCCAACACCGCCAACCTGTCGGTGACGCAGATCACCGCGCCCGTCATCACCATCGACACTACGGGCAACCCGCTGCCCGCCGCCGTGCTGATCGGCGCGGGCGGCCTGCTGCCCCCGTCGGAGGTGATCGACGACGACCGGCTGGGGAGCTTCGACCCCCGCACCGACGGCATCGACTTCTGGGAGTCGCTGGAGGGGATGCGCGTGACGCTGGAGGCGCCGCGCGTCGTGTCCAACACCACCACTGACACCTTCCGCGAGACGGACGTGGTGGTGTCCGGCGGCGCGGGCGCGACCGGCAACAACGCGCGCGGCGGCATCACCATCTCGGACGGCGACTACAACCCCGAGAAGATCCAAATCCAGGGCAATTCCACGATCTTCAACGGCTTCAACCCCGACTATTCGATCGGCGACCGCCTGGGCAACGTCCAGGGCGTGGTAAACTACGCCGCCGGCGTGTACGAGGTGCTGGTGACGCGCGCCGTGACGCGCACCGAGGACGTGACGCTGGGCCGCGAGACGACGACGCTGGCGCCGGGTGCGGACCAGCTGTCGCTCGCCACCTACAACATGGAGAATCTGGACCCCACCGACACCAAGTTCGGCCAGCTGGCGCGCGACATCGTCACCAACCTCGGCCGCCCCGACGTGCTGGGCGCGCAGGAGATCCAGGACGCCAACGGCGCGGCCGCGGGCGGCACGCTGTCAGGCCAGGCGACGGCCGACAAGCTGATCGCGGCCATCCGCGACGCGGGCGGCCCGCTCTACGCCTACGCCGAGATCGCGCCGTCGGCCGCCAACACCACGGGCGGCGAGCCCAACGGCAACATCCGCAACGGCTTCTTCTACAACACTGAGCGCGTGGACCTGGTGGCGGGCAGCGTCGCGCTGATCGAGGGCGCGGCCTATAATGGTACGCGCCGCCCGCTGGTCGCGAGCTTCGAGCTGAAGTCCACGGGCGAGGAGGTGACGGTGGTCAACGTCCACCTGACGTCGCGCGGGGGCAGCGAACCGTTGTTCGGCGCCAACCAGCCGCCGCTGGACGCAGGCGACGCCGCGCGCACCGCGCAGGCGGCGGGCGTCAAGGATTACGTGGCCGCGCTGCTGGCGGGCGAGCCGGGGGCGCGCGTGGCGATCGTGGGCGACTGGAACGGCTTCGCCTACGAGAACGCGCAGACTCAGCTCACCGACCGGTCGCGCGGCGGCGTCTTCACCGACCTCGCCACCCTGCTGCCGGAGGAGGAGCGCTACAGCTACATGTTCGGCGGCAACGCACAGCAGCTGGACCACATCCTGGTCACCGACAACCTGCTGGGCGGCGCGCGCTACGACGCGGTGCACATCAACGCCGAGTTCGGCGGCACGCGCCCGACCGACCACGACCCGCAGCTGGCGATCCTGGGCCTGGCGCGCTCGGTTCCGGACGCGGCGGCCTTCTCGCAGGCGCCCGAGGCGGCATTCGCGACTGTCGATCACGACCCGGCCGTCCTGGCCTACACGCACCTCGCGACGGACCAGCTGCTGATGGCGCAGGTGGTGCAGCTGGTCTGAGCGCCGCTCTTGCTCCTGTCGCCCGGCGGGGCGACAGGAGGAGCATGACCAGACAGGCGGAAATGACGGCGCGCGCGCCCGAGCACGTGCTGGTGGTGGGCGGCGGCTTCTCCGGCACGCTGC
>Ga0325400_1002343_pt1 | contig 16554 bp, 12 predicted proteins | sample PopdelMetagenome_2_FD_205662 | JGI IMG/M metagenome (GOLD analysis project Ga0325400, IMG submission 205662) | Populus deltoides microbial communities from Bellville, Georgia, United States - Xylem-PdKOR-R1 | ecosystem: Host-associated > Plants > Phyllosphere > Stem > Wood/Secondary xylem... | reverse complement strand
ATGGGCTACGAAGGCCAGGATTTCTCGGACGTCGCGGGCGGGGTCAGCCCTGCCTTCATCGAGGCATTGTACGCGAAATACGGTGCCGATCCCGCCTCGGTCGAGCCGCAATGGCGCGCGCTGTTCGAGGGGCTGGGCGGTGCGCAGTCGCCCAGCTGGCAGTCGAAGCGCTGGCCGCCGACCACCACCGACGACCTCACCGCCGCGCTCGATCCCACCCAGATGGAGCCCGCGCCCAAGCCCCAGAAGGGCGGCAAGCCCGCGCCGGCCCCCGCCGCGGCGCCGTCGCAGGCCGACATGGTCAAGGCCGCCACCGACGCGATCCGGGCGCAGGCGCTGATCCGCACCTACCGGGTCCGCGGCCACCTCGCCGCCCAGCTCGATCCCCTCGGCCTCGCGCGCCAGGACCTGCCCGACGACCTCAGGACCGAGTATCACGGCTTCTCCGACGCGGACATCGACCGCCCGGTCTATCTCGGTGGCTCGCTCGGCTACGAATGGGCGAGCGTCCGCCAGCTCGTCGACACGCTTCGGGCCAACTACTGCGGCCATGTCGGCTTCGAGTACATGCACATCGCCGACACCGACGAGCGGCGCTTCATCCAGGACCGGATCGAGGGCAAGGACAAGGGTGCCGACTTCACGCCCGAGGGCAAGAAGGCGATCCTCGCCAAGGTCGTCGAGGCCGAGCAGTGGGAGAAGTTCCTCGGCAAGAAATATGTCGGGACCAAGCGCTTCGGCCTCGACGGCGGCGAGAGCATGATCCCCGCGCTCGAATCGGTCATCAAATACGGCGGTCAGGCGGGCGTGCGCGAGATCGTGTTCGGCATGGCGCATCGCGGGCGGTTGAACGTCCTCGCCAACGTGATGGCCAAGCCGCTGCGCGTCATCTTCCACGAGTTCGCCGGCGGTTCGGCGAACCCGGAGGAGATCGGCGGCTCCGGCGACGTCAAGTACCACCTCGGCACCTCCACCGACCGCGAGTTCGACGGCATCCGCGTCCACATGTCGCTGGTCGCCAACCCGTCGCACCTGGAGGCCGCCGATCCGGTGGTGCTCGGCAAGACCCGCGCCATCCAGACGCTGGCTGGCGACCTCAAGGACCATGCCGCCTCGCTCCCCGTGCTGATCCATGGCGACGCCGCGTTCGCGGGGCAGGGGATCGTCTGGGAATGCCTCGGCTTCTCCGGCATCCGCGGCTACAACACCGGCGGCTGCGTCCACTTCGTCATCAACAACCAGGTCGGCTTCACCACCAGCCCGCAGTTCGCGCGCTCGTCGCCCTATCCGTCCGACGTGGCGAAGGGCGTCCAGGCGCCGGTCTTCCACGTCAACGGCGACGATCCGGAGGCGGTGACCTTCGCCACCAAGATGGCGATCGAGTTCCGCCAGCGCTTCCACCGCGACGTGGTGGTCGACATGTGGTGCTATCGCCGCTTCGGCCACAACGAGGGCGACGAGCCCGGCTTCACCCAGCCCTTGATGTACAAGGCGATCCGCGGCCACGCCGACGTGTCCAAGATCTACGGCGACAAGCTGACCGCCGAGGGCGTGGTCGACCCGGCATGGATCGACGGCGCGGCGAAGGGCTATCTCGCCCGGCTGGAGGAGGAGTTCCAGGCCGGCGCCTCCTACAAGGCCAACAAGGCGGACTGGTTCGCCGGTCGCTGGTCGGGACTGTCGGCCCCCGCCGAGGGCGAGACCGCGCGCCGCAACGTCGAGACCGGGATCGAGGCCAAGCTGATGGCCGCGCTCGGCCGAACGCTGACGACGGTCCCCGACGACTTGGCGATCCACAAGACGCTCGCCCGCGTCCTCGACGCCAAGCGGCAGATGTTCGCGGCCGGCGAGGGGTTCGACTGGGCGACGGGTGAGGCGCTGGCCTTCGGCTCGCTCCTGTCGGAGGGATACGGCGTCCGCCTGTCGGGGCAGGACTCGGGCCGCGGCACCTTCTCGCAGCGCCACGCCGTCTGGGTCGACCAGGATAGCGAGCGCAAGGTCGTCCCCCTCCAGTCGGTGGAGCATGGCCGGTTCGAGGTGCTCGACTCGCCGCTGTCCGAATACGGCGTGCTAGGGTTCGAGTACGGCTACGCGCTCGCCGACCCCAAGACGCTGGTCATGTGGGAGGCGCAGTTCGGCGACTTCGTCAACGGCGCGCAGATCATGATCGACCAGTTCATCACCAGCGGCGAAGCAAAGTGGCTCCGCGCCAACGGGCTGGTGATGCTGCTGCCCCACGGCTACGAGGGACAGGGGCCGGAACACTCGTCGGCGCGGCCCGAGCGCTTCCTCCAGGCGTGCGCGGGCGACAACATCCAGGTCGCCAATTGCACCACACCGGCGAACTATTTCCACCTGCTGCGCCGGCAGATGCACCGCAACTTCAGGAAGCCGTTGATCGTCATGACGCCCAAGTCGCTGCTGCGCCACAAGGCGGCGGTGTCGAAGGCCGCGGACTTCCAGGGCGACAGCCACTTCCGCCGGCTGCTGTCCGACACGGGCGGCGCCCCCGATGCGGAGACGAAGCGGCTGGTCCTGTGCACCGGCAAGGTCGCCTACGACCTGATCGAGGCGCGCGATGCGGCGGGTGACGCGGGCACCCAGATCGTCCGGGTCGAGCAGCTCTACCCCTTTCCCGGCGACGCGGTGCGCAAGCGGATCGCGCGGATGCCGGCGCTGGAGGAGGTGGTGTGGTGCCAGGAGGAGCCGAAGAACCAGGGCTATTGGTTCTTCGTGGAGCCCCTCCTCGAAGAGGCGCTCGACGGCTCGCCCGTCCGGCGTGCCCGCTATGCCGGGCGCAGCGCCGCGGCGTCGCCGGCGACTGGGCTGATGAAGCGTCACCAGCTCGAACAGGGCGCGCTGGTCGCCGACGCGCTGGGCCACTCGGTCCGCGACGAGGTGCGCCGGACCCGCGAGACCGATACCAAGGCCGGCAAGGCCGGCGCGTAAGGCAATCCGTCGCCCCGGCGAGCGCCGGGGCATGGTAGTTACAGAATGACCCCGGCGGGCGCCGGGATGGCGAGGTAGGTAAAGATGGCAACCGAAGTCCTGGTCCCGACGCTGGGCGAGTCGATCACCGAGGCCACGCTGGGCGAGTGGCTCAAGCAGCCCGGCGAGGCGGTCGCCGTGGACGAGCCGATCGCCAGCCTCGAGACCGACAAGGTGTCGGTCGAGGTGCCCTCGCCGATCGCGGGCGTCATGGGCGAGCATGCGGTCAACGTCGGCGACACCGTTCAGGTCGGCGCGCTGATCGCGACCGTCGAGGCGGGCGGCGCCGCCCCGGCGGCGTCGCCCGCCCGGCCGGCGGCGTCGGCGCCGACGTCGGACGCCGCGGCCACGCCCGCACCCACCGGCGACGCCGCCGCGGCGCTGTCGCCGTCGGTCCGGCGCGCGGTGCTGGAGCACGGGGTCGATCCCGCGACCATCAAGGGGACCGGCAAGGACGGCCGCCTGACCAAGGAGGACGTCGCCGCCGCGGCCTCGTCCAAGCCGGCGCCCGCCGCGACGCCGTCGGACGGCGCTGCCGCCGGCCGGGCGGACGCGGGCTCCGCCCCCGCCCGCCGCGAAGAGCGCGTCAAGATGACCCGCCTTCGCCAGACCATCGCCAAGCGGCTGAAGGAAGCGCAAAACACCGCCGCCATGCTCACCACGTTCAACGACGTGGACATGACCGCGGTGATCGAGGCACGCGCCAAGTACAAGGACCTGTTCGAAAAGAAGCACGGCGTCCGCCTGGGCTTCATGGGCTTCTTCGTGAAGGCCGCGACCATGGCGCTGAAGGACATCCCCAGCGTCAACGCGTCGATCGAGGGGGACGAGATCGTCTACCACGACTATGCCGACATCTCGGTCGCGGTCTCGGCGCCCAACGGCCTCGTCGTGCCCGTCATCCGCGATTGCCAGGACCTGTCGGTGGCGGGCATCGAGAAGACGATCGGCGACTTCGGCCGCCGCGCGAAGGACGGCACGCTCAAGATGGACGAGATGAGGGGCGGTACCTTCACCATCTCCAACGGCGGCGTGTTCGGCAGCCTCATGTCCACCCCGATCATCAACCCGCCGCAGTCGGCGGTGCTCGGCCTCCACCGCATCGAGGACCGGCCGGTGGTGGTGAACGGCCAGGTGGTGGTGCGCCCGATGATGTACCTCGCCCTCTCCTACGACCACCGGCTGATCGACGGCCGCGAGGCGGTGACCTTCCTGGTCGCACTCAAGAACGCGATCGAGGACCCGACCCGCATCCTGATCGACCTGTGATGGGCCCGCGCGCCGATCTGCCGATCGCCGCTTTCCCCGCCAGGGTGGAACAGGTGCGGATCGGTAATTTCCGCGCGCTGCAGAGTGTCGAGTTCAAGGCGATGACGCCGCTGACCGCGTTGCTGGGGGCGAACGGCAGCGGCAAGTCGACCTTCTTCGACGTGTTCGCCTTCCTGTCGGACTGCTTCTCCGAAGGTCTTCGCCGCGCGGTCGACAAGCGCGGCAAGTTTTCCGACCTGCGCAGCCGCGACCAGACAGGACCGATCACCTTCGAGATCGGCTATCGCGCGGGCGGATGGATCGAAGGCAAGCGGCCACCATTGATCCGTTACCACCTGGCGATCGACGAAGTCGACGGGCGCCCGGTAGTGGCAGCCGAGTGGATGCACTGGAAGCGCGGGAGCCGCGGAAAGCCGCGCCGGTTTTTGGACTACCGCCTGGGGAAGGGATCGGTAATATCCGGCGATTGGCCGGAAGCCGACGATAGTGTCTCCGACCTGCCGCTCGCCAAGCCCGATCTGCTCGCGGTCAGCGCCTTGGGACAGCTCGCGAGCAATCCTCAGGTCACCTCGCTCCGCGATTTCATCATCGGCTGGCACCTGTCCTACCTCTCGACCGGCGACATGCGTGTTGTGCCCGAGTCGGGACCGCACGAGCATCTGTCGCGGAGCGGGCACAATCTCGCCAACGTCGTCCAGTTCCTCGCCGAGCAGTATCCCCAGCTTCTCGACCGGGTGTTCGCGACGCTCCGTCGTCGTATCCCGAAATTGGAGACCGTGCAGCCGCTGTCCTTGCCGACCGGCCACCTTTTGCTGACGGTCAAGGACGCACCGTTCGCGGAAGGGGTGCAGGCGCGCTACGTCTCGGACGGCACGCTCAAGATGCTGGCCTACCTTATCCAGCTCAACGATCCGGCGCCGCCGCCCTTCCTGGGGATCGAGGAGCCCGAGAACTTCCTGCACCCCAAGCTGCTCCGCGAGCTCGCCGAGGAGTGCGAGGTCGCGACCCGGCGGATGCAGATGGTCGTCACCACCCACTCGCCCTTCTTCATCGACGCGCTCGATCCGGCGCAGGTATGGGCGCTTCGCCGCAACGCGCGCGGCTATACCGAGGCGATCCGCGCCTCGCAGATGGCGGGCGTGCCCGAGCAGATCGCGGCGGGTGCCAGCCTCGGCCAGCTCTGGATCGAGGGGTTCTTCGAGGCGGGCAATCCCTGAGGCCATGCCACGCCCGATCCACATCCACGTCGAGGAACCCTCGATGGCGGCGTTCCTCGACGCGTTCCTGCCCCGCCAGCTCGACCCGGCGATCGACTGGCGGTCCATCGACTACGGCTCCAAGCAGCAGCTGCTCGATCGGCTCGCCGACCGCATGGCGGGCTATGCGCGCATACCTTCCGAGCATCGCCCCCGCTCGCTCGTCCTGGTCGACCGCGACGACGACGACTGCCGCGCGCTGAAGGCGCGGCTGGAGGCGGCGTGCGCGGCCGCGGGTCTGCCCACCCGCGCGGCGACCCCCGCCGCGTTCGAGGTCGTCAACCGCATCGTCTGCGAAGAGCTGGAAGCCTGGTTCTTCGGCGACGCGGCGGCGCTCGATGCAGGCTGGCACGGGGCCGGCCGGGTCGTCCGTCAAGCGGCGTACCGCGACCCCGACGCCGTGCGCGGCGGCACCCACGAGGCGCTGTTGCGCGAGCTCCAGCGTGCCGGCCACCTCAAGGGGCTGGCCCGACTGCCCAAGATCGATACCGCGCGGACGATGGGGATGCTGCTCGATCCCGCGCGCAATACCTCGCGCTCGTTTCGGCATTTCTGGGACGGGCTCACTATGTTAGCCGCGAATGCCTGAAGGAGCCACGATCATGGCCGAATACGACTACGACGTCCTCGTCATCGGCGCCGGCCCCGGCGGCTACGTCGCCGCGATCCGCGCCGCGCAGCTCGGTCTCCGCACCGCCTGCGCCGAATCGCGCGAGACGCTGGGCGGCACCTGCCTGAACGTCGGGTGCATCCCGTCGAAGGCGCTGCTGCACGCGTCCGAGCTGTACGAGGAGGCGACGGGCGGTCACCTCGCCAAGTTCGGGGTCGACTTCGCGGGGGTCAGCCTCAACCTCGACCAGATGCACGCGGAGAAGGCCAAGGCGGTCAAGGAGCTGACCGGCGGCATCGAGTTCCTGTTCAAGAAGAACAAGGTCACCTGGCTGAAGGGCAGGGCGTCGTTCAAGGACGGCCACACCGTCGAGGTCGGCGGCCAGACGGTCACCGCCAAGGACATCGTCATCGCGACGGGCTCGTCGGTCACTCCGTTGCCCGGGGTCGAGATCGACCAGCAGGTGGTGGTCGACTCGACCGGCGCGCTGGCGCTGCCCAAGGTGCCCGAGCACCTGGTGGTGATCGGCGGCGGCGTGATCGGGCTGGAGCTGGGCAGCGTCTGGCGGCGGCTCGGGGCGAAGGTCACGGTGGTCGAGTATCTCGACCAGATCCTGCCGGGCTTCGACGGCGAGGTCCGCAAGGAGAGCGCCAAGCTGTTCAAGAAGCAGGGCTTCGAACTCCGCACGTCGACCAAGGTCACCGGCGTCGCGGTGGCGGACGGCAGGGCCACGGTTTCGATCGAGCCCGCGCAGGGCGGGGCGGGGGAAACCCTCGCCGCCGATGCGGTGCTGGTCGCGATCGGGCGCAAGCCCAACATCGACGGGCTGGACCTTGGCGCCGCCGGGGTCGAGCTGACCAAGCGCGGGCAGGTCGGGATCGACCACGACTTCCGCACCAACGTCCCCGGCATCTGGGCGATCGGCGACGTCGCGCCCGGCCTGATGCTCGCCCACAAGGCGGAGGACGAGGGCGTCGCGGTGGCGGAGAACATCGCCGGCCGGACCGGGATCGTGAACCACGACGTGATCCCCAGCGTCGTCTACACCATGCCCGAGATCGCCGGCGTCGGCCTGACCGAGGAAGCCGCCAAGGAGCGCGGCGAGGTCAAGGTCGGCAAGTTCCCCTTCGCCGCCAACAGCCGCGCCAAGACCAACCGCGACACCGACGGCTTCGTCAAGGTGATCGCCGACGCCAAGACCGATCGCGTCCTCGGCGCGTGGATCGTATCGAGCCTGGCGGGCACGATGATCGCGCAGGTCGCGCAGGCGATGGAGTTCGGCGCGACCTCGGAGGACATCGCCTACACCTGCCACGCCCACCCGACCCATTCGGAGGCGATCAAGGAAGCCGCCATGGCGGTGACGGGCAAGCCGATCCACGTCTGAGCCGCAGCATGGCGCAGCGAGAGCTGCGCCGCGCCCGCGGCCAGACCGGCCGGCGCGGCCAGCAGCCGCGTCCGACGGGTCGCGGGCGTCGCCCGCGACCGGGCCGCAGTAAACCGCTGTCCTAGACCCCAAGAGCCTGCCATCGCCGCCGGCACGCTCATTCTCGATGGTATGATCGCCACCGCGCGCACGCGTGAAGGCGCGACCTTTGGAACCTTCCGCGCGCGCGCGGGCTTGGCGGACCTTCGCGGGCCGGCGTTCGAGACGATGGTGGGTAGAAGGGCGGCAGCCCTCAGGCCGCCATGCGAAGCTCGAGCCGTCCCCAGATCTCGACCAGCGCGTCGACCAGCTCGCGCATCATGTCCGCGTCGTGCGCCGGGCCGGGGGTGAAGCGCAGCCGCTCGGTGCCGCGCGGCACGGTGGGGTAGTTGATCGGCTGGACGTAGACGCCGTACTCGGCGAGCAGGATGTCGCTGATCCGCTTGGCCTTGACCGGGTCGCCGACCATCAGCGGCACGATGTGGGTCTCGCCCGCCATCACCGGCAGCCCGGCCTCGGCGAGCATCGCCTTGAGCCGGGCGGCGGAGGCCTGCTGCCCGTCGCGCTCGACGCTGGAAGCCTTGAGGTGGCGCACGCTCGCCAGCACGCCCGCGACCAGCACCGGCGACAGGCTGGTCGTGAAGATGAACCCCGGCGCGTAGCTGCGGATCACGTCCACCACCGTGCGGTCGGCGGCGACGTAGCCGCCCATCACCCCGAACGCCTTGCCCAGCGTGCCCTCGATCACCGTCAGCCGGTGGGCGAGCCCTTCGCGTTCGGAGATGCCGCCGCCGCGCGGGCCGTACATGCCGACCGCATGGACCTCGTCCAGGTAGGTCAGCGCGTTGTACCTGTCGGCAAGGTCGCAGATCGCCGCCACCGGGGCGATGTCGCCCTCCATCGAATACACGCTCTCGAACGCGATCAGCTTGGGCGCGGCGGGGTCCGCCTCGGCGAGCAGTTCCTCCAGGTGCGCCAGGTCGTTGTGGCGGAACACCCGCTTCTCCGCCCCCGAGTTGCGGATGCCCGCGATCATGGAGGCGTGGTTGAGCTCGTCGGAGAAGATGATGCAGCCCGGCAGCACCTTGGCGAGCGTCGACAAGGTCGCCTCGTTGGACACGTAGCCGGAGGTGAAGAGGAGGGCCGCCTCCTTGCCGTGAAGGTCGGCCAGCTCGGCCTCCAGGTCGACGTGGTAGTGGGTGTTGCCGCCGATGTTGCGGGTGCCGCCCGAGCCCGCGCCGACGTCGTGCAGCGCCTCCTCCATCGCGGCGATCACCTTGGGGTGCTGGCCCATGGCGAGATAGTCGTTGGAGCACCAGACGGTGATCGGCTTGGGCCCGTTGTGCCCGGCAAAGCAGCGCGCGTTGGGAAAGGCGCCCTTGTTGCGCAGGATGTCGATGAACACCCGGTAGCGCCCCTCGGCATGGAGCCGGTCGATCGCCTGGGTGAAGACGCGGCCGTAGTCCATGCGCGGCTCCGCGCCCGGACTCGGCGGAGAGCCTTGGGTCATTTCCGGCGCTTAACCCGGCGGACCGCGCTTTTCCAGTCCATCCGGTCGATCACAGTTGTTCGAGAACCCTGAAACCGCGCGCCTCCAGCGCCGGCGCGAGCCGCCGCTCCGCCTCGCCCAGCCGGGTGAAGACCGCCCGGCCCGGCCCGGGCGCCGCCGGCCAGCGCGTGCCCGCGGTCAGGTGCGCGATGCGGCGCGCGATGCCGGGGCCGCCGTCGACGAAGCGGACGGGCCGGGGGGCGGCGGCGGCCAGCTCCGCCTCGACCAGGGGGAAGTGGGTGCAGGCGTTGACCACCACGTCGATGTCCTCGCCGCCGGGCTGGCCGAACAGCCCGGCCAGCACCGCGGCGAAGGCATCGGGCACCGGCGCCTCGCCGCGCAGCCGCGCCTCGGCCAGGTCGACCAGCGCCGCCGATCCGTGGCGGATCACCCGGCAGTCGGCGGCGAAGCGGCCGGCGAGGTCGTCGACATAGGGCTGGCGCACCGTCGCATCGGTGCCGAGCACCCCGATCGTGCGCGTCACGCTGAGCGCCGCCGCCGGCCGGATCGCGGGAACGGTGCCCACCACCGGCAGGTCGAGCGCGGCGCGCACCGCGGACAGCGCGATCGTGGAGGCGGTGTTGCACGCGATCACCACCAGCCGCGGCCGGTAGCGTTCGACCAACCGGCCGAGCAGCGCGGGCACCCGCGCCGCGATCTCCGCCTCGCTGCGGGTACCGTAGGGGAAGCCCGCGGAGTCGGCGGCATAGACGATCGGCGCGGTGGGGAGCAGCGCGCGGGTGGGGGCGACCACCGACAGGCCGCCGACGCCGGAATCGAGGAACAGGATCGGCGCGGTGTCCATCGCCCCGGCCGCTTAGCGTTGGCGCCGTTCCGGACGCAAGCTGATCGAAGTTGTTGGTGGCAGCCCCCTTCTGTTCTAACGTGCGTCGCAAGGGGGGCTGAATCGTTGTCGACGCAGATCGTCTGGATCGCTCCGACGCTGGCGCTGGTGCTCGGCTATCTGCTGGGGTCGATCCCGTTCGGGGTGCTGCTGACCCGCTGGGGCGGGGCGGGCGACCTCCGCGCCATCGGCTCGGGCAACATCGGCGCCACCAACGTGCTGCGGACCGGCCGCAAGGGACTGGCCGCCGCGACGCTGCTGCTCGACGGGGCCAAGGGCGCGGTGGCGGTGCTGCTCGTCGGGTGGCTGTGGCCGGGCGAGGAGATGCTCGCCGCCGCCGCCGCGTTGATCGGCCACTGCTATCCCGTCTGGCTGCGCTTCCGCGGCGGCAAGGGCGTGGCGACGCTGATGGGGGTGGTGCTGGCGCTCCACTGGCCGGTCGGGCTGGCCTATGCGGCGGTGTGGATCGCGATGCTGGCGCTGACCCGCATCTCCTCGCTGGCGGGGCTCACCGCGGCGGCGAGTTCGCCGGTGGGCGCGGCGCTCACCGGGCGGTTCGACCTCGTGCTGCTGTTGCTCGCCCTGGGACTGATCGTGTTGTGGAAGCACGGCCAGAACATCGATCGGCTACTGTCGGGCACCGAGCCGCGGGTCGGCGAACGGCAGCGGCCCGCGGGTGAGTGACGCCGCCGCCCGCGTCGACGACACCGACGCGGTCGCGCGCCTCCGCCTGATCCGCACCGCCGGCATCGGCCCGGTCGGCTATGCGCAGCTGCTCGCGCGGTTCGGTACCGCGGCCGCGGCGGTGGAGGCGTTGCCGATGCTGGCGCGGCGCGGCGGCGGCAAGCCGCCCGCGGTCGCCGCCGCCGAGACGGCACGGGCGGAGCTGATCGCGGTGGCGCGGCTCGGCGCGCGCACGCTGTTCCTCGGCGACCCCGATTACCCGCCGCTGCTCGCTCAGCTCGACGATGCGCCGCCGGTGCTGGCGGTGCGCGGCGACCTCGCGCTGGCGGGGCGGCCGTGCGTGGCGGTGGTGGGCGCGCGCAACGCTTCCGCGCTCGCCTGCCGCTTCGCGCGCCAGCTCGGTTACGAGCTGGCGGCGGCGGGAGCGACGCTGGTCTCCGGGCTCGCCCGGGGCATCGACACGGCCGCCCATGTCGGCGCCATGCCGGCGACCGTGGGGGTGATCGCGGGCGGCATCGACATCGTCTACCCGCCGGAGAATGCGGCGCTGCAGGCCGAGATCGCGACCTGCGGCCTTCTGGTCGCCGAGCAGCCGCCGGGCACCGAGCCGCGGGCGCGCCACTTCCCCTATCGCAACCGCATCATCGCCGGGCTGGCACAGGTGACGCTGGTGGTGGAGGCGGCGCCCCGGTCCGGCTCGCTCATCACCGCGCGGCTGGCGGGGGAGGCCGGACGCGAGGTCGCCGCCGTCCCCGGCCACCCGCTCGATCCGCGGGCGCAAGGGTGCAACGGGCTGATCCGCGACGGCGCGACGCTGGTTCAGTCCGCCGCCGACGTCATGGAGCTGCTGCGTCCCATCGACGCCCGCATGGTCCGGGCGCCATCGCTGCCGTTCGGTGCGCCCCCGCCCGCCGACGCCAGCGATGCCGACCGGCTCCGCGTGACGGCGCTGCTCGGCCCGGTGCCGGTCGCGGTGGACGAGCTGGTGCGACAGGCCGACGCGGCGCCGGCGATCGTCCAGCTGGTGCTGCTCGAACTGGAGCTGGCGGGCAGGCTGGAACGCCACGCGGGCGGGCGGGTCAGCCTTGCCGCCTAGCTTCCTTGTCGTCCGCCTCGCCGCACGGTCGATCCTCGCCGATCGCCGCTTCTTCGCGGTCGTGGTGTTGGCGGCCGCGGCACCCGGGGCGATCGCTGCAGTGGCGTTCGGCGGGGGTGACGCGCGGGTGGCGACGCTGGTCGCATCGTTCCTCGCCCTCTACCTGCAATTGCTCGTCACCGCCCGCACGCTCGATGCCGCGGGAGCCATGCCGCCCGGTTACGACCGGCCCGACGCGACGGAGGGGCGCTTCCCCTCCGCCTTTCTCGCCTCGCTGCTGTCGCTCGTCGGCGTCGCGCTCGCGGCGCTGCTGCTCGTCGTTCCCGGCGTGCTGCTGTACGGGTTGTGGAGCCTGTGGATGCCCGCGCTGCTGGCCGAGCGGCTGCGCGCGACCGAGGCGCTGCGGCGAAGCTGGACCCTCGCGCGCCCCCGGCTCGGCTGGGTGCTGCTGGTGGCCTTGTGGGTGCTGCTCGCCTGGGTGGCGGCGCTGGCGCCGATGATGGGTATGGTGCTGCTCGGCATGAGCGACACGGCGGCCGATGTGACCGGCGAGCTGCTGGTAGCCGCCGCGCAGATGGCCGGCGCGGCGATCTACGCCCATGCCTTCATGCTGTGCCGGCGCGACAGGACGAGCGGGGCTCGGCACGGCGGCGGGACGATCAGCCCCGCCGCCTGACCAGCCAGGAGAAGAGCGGCCCGCCGACGATCAGCGCGACGATCGCGAGGATCGGCGCGATCATCCCCGCCACGAGCGCGCTGCCGCCGATCAGCAGCGGGATGTAGCTCGACCGGACATGGGCGGTGAGCGCCGCCGGATCGACATGGTCGGCGATCAGCCGCTTGTCGTTGGCGATCCGCATCAGCGCGTGGTTGACCAGCCCCAGCACCACCAGCCACGCCGCGTAGAAGCCGACGCCGACGCGCAGGTCGGCATATTCGCTGATGACGGCGGTGGGGAAGGGCATGAAGGCGACGGCGAGCAGGAAGAACATGTTGATCCACACCAGTCGCGGCGGCGCGGCGCGCAGCTCGCTCATCACTGTGTGGTGGCCGATCCAGAACCGCGCCAGCACCAGGAAGCTGACCACGAAGCCCCAGTAATTGGGGATCAGCGACAGGAGCGCCCCGCCCAGCCCCTCGTCGGTGCGGGCATGGAGGTGCGGCAGGCGGACCTCGATCACCAGCAGCGTCATGGCGATGGCGAACACCGCGTCGGAGAAGAAGGTCAGCCGTTCGAGCATCCCGTGCTCGGCCGCCTCGCCGGTCCTTGACGCCACCCCCAAGCCTCCCGATCCTCGCGCACACACGTAAGGACCCCTAAGCAGCCCCCATGCAGCTCGTCATCGTCGAATCGCCCGCCAAGGCCAAGACCATCGAGAAATATCTCGGTGGCGACTACCGCGTCCTCGCCTCGTTCGGTCACGTCCGCGACCTGCCGCCCAAGGACGGGTCGGTGAAGCCGGACGACGGCTTCGCGATGGAGTGGGAGAATTACGCCGACAAGGCCAAGCAGCTGAAGGCGATCGCCGACCTCAGCAAGACCGCCGACCGGCTGATCCTGGCGACCGACCCCGATCGCGAGGGCGAGGCGATCTCCTGGCACGTCCAGGAGGTGCTGCGCGGGCGCAAGGCGCTGCCCAAGGCGGTCGAGCGGGTGACCTTCAACGCCATCACCAAGCCCGCGATCCTCGCCGCGATGAAGGCCCCGCGCGAGCTCGATACCGACCTGATCGACGCGTACCGGGCGCGTCGCGCGCTCGACTATCTCGTCGGCTTCACCCTGTCGCCCGTCCTCTGGCGCAAGCTGCCCGGCGCCAAGTCGGCCGGCCGCGTCCAGTCGGTGGCGCTGCGCCTGATCGTCAGCCGCGAGCGCGAGATCGAGGCGTTCCGTGCCCAGGAATACTGGTCGGTGACGGCCGGGTTCGAGCAGGACGGCACCCCGTTCGTGGCGCGGCTGGTCCAGTGGCAGGGCAACAAGCTGGATCGCCTGTCGATCGGCAACGAAGGCGATGCCCTGCGCGCCAAGGCCGATGTCGAGGCCGGCCGCTTCACCGTCCAGTCGGTGGAGACCAGGCCAGCGACCCGCAACCCGCCACCGCCCTTCACCACCTCCACCCTCCAGCAGGAGGCGGCGCGCAAGCTCGGCTTCTCGGCCGACCACACGATGCGGGTGGCGCAGGGGCTCTACGAGGACGGGGCGATCACCTACATGCGCACCGACGGGGTCCAAATGGACGGGTCGGCGATCTCGGCGGCGCGGGCGGCGATCACCGATCGGTACGACGGCGGCTACGTCCCCGACAAGCCGCGACAGTACCAGACCAAGGCCAAGAACGCGCAGGAAGCGCACGAGGCGATCCGCCCCACCGACTTCGCACGCGACCGGCTGGGGGCGGGCGACCATGCCCGCCTCTACGACCTGATCTGGAAGCGCGCGATGGCCAGCCAGATGGCCTCGGCGCGGCTGGAGCGGACCACCGTCGACCTCGCCGACGGCACCGGCCGGCAGGTGCTGCGCGCGACCGGGCAGGTGGTGATCTTCCCCGGCTACCTCGCGCTGTATGAGGAGGGGCAGGACGACAGTGCCGACGAGGACGCCCGCCGCCTGCCCCGCATCCGCGAGGGCGATTCCCCCGCGCGCACGGGCGTCGACGCCGAGCAGCACTTCACCCAGCCGCCGCCGCGCTTCTCGGAGGCGAGCCTCGTCAAGCGGATGGAGGAGCTGGGGATTGGCCGCCCCTCGACCTACGCGTCGATCATCAAGACGCTGAAGGACCGCGAATACGTCCGGGTCGAGAAGAACCGCTTCTTCGCGGAGGAGAGCGGGCGGCTGGTGACGGCGTTCCTGGAGCGGTTCTTCGAGCGCTATGTCGGCTACGACTATACCGCGGGGCTCGAGGAGGAGCTGGACGACGTGTCGGGCGGCCGCGCCCAGTGGCAGGCGGTGCTGGACGCCTTCTGGCGCGACTTCCAGCCGCGCACGGCGGAGGTGATGGAGCAGCAGCCGAGCGCGATCACCGCCGAGCTCGACCAGTTCCTCGCCCCCTACCTCTTCCCCGACCGGGCGGACGGATCGGACCCGCGACTGTGCCCGAACTGCGGGGAGGGCAAGCTGGCGCTGCGCGGCGGCAGGTTCGGGGCGTTCATCGCCTGCTCCAACTATCCCGACTGCAAGTACACCCGCCGCTTCGCGCAGGCGGGCGGCGCGGCGGCGGAGGACAGCGGGCCCGAGCAGCTCGGCAAGGACCCGGAGACCGGGCTGGAGGTCGAACGCAAGTCCGGGCGGTTCGGCCCGTACGTCCAGCTCGGCGAGGGCAAGGACGCCAAGCGCGCGTCGATCCCCAAGGACGTGCCCGAACTCGACCTTGAGATGGCGCTGAAGCTGCTCGGCCTGCCGCGCACGGTCGGCACCCACCCGGAGACGGGCGAGCCGATCACCGCCGCGATCGGGCGCTACGGCCCGTACCTCGTCCACGCGGGCAAATATGCGCGCCTCGCCTCGACGGCCGAGGTGTTCGAGACGGGGATGAACGCCGCGGTCGCCAAGCTCGCCGACGCCGCCGCGGGGGGCGGTCGGCCGCAGCGGGGCGCGGCGCGCGCGCCGCTGCGCGAGCTCGGCAAGCATCCGCGCACCGAGGCGGCGCTGAAGCTGATGGAGGGTCGCTACGGCCCCTACGTCACCGACGGCGAGACCAACGCCACCCTGCCCAAGTCGGTCCAGCCGGACGAGCTGACGCTGGAGGAGGCCGCGCAGCTGATCGACGCGCGCGCTGCGGCGGCACCGCCGAAGGGCAGGAAGAAGGCGGCCAAGAAGGCCCCGGCCAAGGCGGGGGAGAAGCCGGCTGCCGCGAAGAAGCCGGCGGGCAAGAAGGCGGCACCGAAGGCGGCGGCGAAGACCGGTTAAGAGGCCGGGGTTCGTTGGCTCACCCGCCGAGCCTCATCGACCGGAGGCGTTTCCCACCGATTGAGGGAGCGCGGTCCGCGACTTCTCCGCTCCTTGGTCGACCGCGTCTCCCGGTCGTCCTGAGTAGCTGCCGAGCTTGTCGAAGCAGCGTGTCGAAGGACGGGTGGCGGTGGTGAGCCGCCGCACGGCCACCGTTGCTTCACGCCACACCGCCGCGGGCAAGCCGCGTCGTGACGTCGGACGGGCTCGGCGGTGCCGACCCGCCGGCCGGGCGCGGCGCGGCGCTTCGCGCACCGGCGCGGGCGTCGCCGCGCCTGCGCGTGCGCCTGCGCCTACGCCGCCCTGAGGCGCGTCATCCCCAGCCACGCCCGCGCCGCCGCCTGCGCCGCGGCGATCTCGCGCGCGGTCATGTCCTCGGCGACCTCCGCGCGCGCCGACGGCGCCGGCACCACCCCGCGCGAGGCGGCGATGTTGAACCATTTGTGCGCCTCCACCAGGTCGACGGCCGCGCCGGCGGTGCCGGTCTGGTAGCAGACGCCGAGGTCGTAGCACGCCTCGCCGTCGCCGCCCGCCGCCTCCGCCAGCCGGCTCTCCATCACCATTCGCGCATTCTTGACGCTGCCCATCTGAGGTCCCCTGAACCTGTCTGTACAGGACGGGGGATAGGGGCGAGGCGTCACCGAATGGTTAACGCGATTAACCCTGGTCGCCAACCATCGTTCACGACGGCTCGGCGCTGATCGCCATGTTGTCGATCAGCCGGGTGGTCCCCATCCGCGCCGCCGCCAGCAGCCGCCGCGGCCGGTCGGGGGCGGGGTCCGGTGTCAGCGTCTCGGCATCGGCGAGGTCGACGTAATCGACCGCGAACCCGGCGGCCTCCAGCGCCCGGCGCGCATCGGCCAGGACCTCGGGTTCGCGGTCGATTACG
>Ga0325400_1002342_pt1 | contig 16563 bp, 18 predicted proteins | sample PopdelMetagenome_2_FD_205662 | JGI IMG/M metagenome (GOLD analysis project Ga0325400, IMG submission 205662) | Populus deltoides microbial communities from Bellville, Georgia, United States - Xylem-PdKOR-R1 | ecosystem: Host-associated > Plants > Phyllosphere > Stem > Wood/Secondary xylem... | reverse complement strand
GGACCGCACGGCGCGAGAGCGAGCCAGCGGCGGACCGCGCCGCGGCCGAGCGGCTCGCCGCGGACCCCAAGCAGCGCGCCGAGAATCTCATGATCGTCGACCTGATGCGCAACGATCTCGCGCGAGTCGCGGTCGCGGGCAGCGTCGCCGTGCCCGAGCTGTTCGCAGTGGAGAACTATCCCAGCGTCCACCAGCTCACCTCGACGGTCACCGCCGCGCTGGCACCGGGGTGCGACGCCGCCGACGTGCTCGCCGCGCTGTTCCCGTGCGGCTCGATCACCGGGGCGCCGAAGGTGCGCGCGATGCAGGCGATCGCGGCGATCGAGCGCGGCAGCGCGCGCGACGTCTACACCGGCGCGATCGGGCGGATCGACGCGGGCGGCGACGCGCAGTTCAGCGTCGCGATCCGCACGCTGACGCTCGCCGCGGGCGCTGACGCGGCGCTGCTCGGCGTCGGCGGCGGGATCGTCGCCGACTCGCGCGCCGACGAGGAGTGGGACGAGGCGCTCGCCAAGGCCGCCTTCGTCGCGCGCGCGGTGACCACGCCCGACCTGATCGAGACGATCGCCTTCGACCCGCTCGAGGGACTGCTGCTGGTCGACCGCCATCTCGCGCGGATGAAGGCGAGCGCGGCGGCGCTCGGTTTCGGCTTCGACCGCCACGCCGCGCGCAACGAGCTCCAGGCGGCGACCTTCCGGTTGCGCGAGCGCGCGCGCGTGCGGCTGCTGCTGGCGCCCTCGGGTGCGATCGCGATCGAGGTGACCCCGCCGCCCATGCCGCGGCTCGCCCCGCTGCGCGTCGCGCTGGCGCCGCTGCCGGTGACGCCGCAGGACTGGCGGCTGCGCCACAAGACCAGCGACCGCGGCTTCTACGATCGCGCGCGCCGCGCCGCGGGCGCGGACGAGGTGGTGTTCATCGCGCCCGACGGATGCCTCACCGAGGGCAGCTTCACGACCGTCTTCGTCGAACGCGGCGAGACGCTGGTGACCCCGCGCACGGGCCCGCTGCTTCCCGGCGTGCTGCGCGCCGAGCTGATCGCGCAGGGCCGCGCGATCGAGCGTGATCTCACCCCGGACGACCTCGCCGGCGGGTTCCTGCTTGGCAATGCGCTGCGCGGGCTGATGCCGGCCACGCTCGCGGTTGCACAATGAGGACGCTCGTCGCATAGGCACGCGCGCTTCCTCAACGAAGGCGCCCGCCATGCACACCTCCGCCGCGCTCGACCGCATCAATCCCTCGCCGACGCTGGCGATCACCAGCCGCGTGCTGGAGCTGAAGCGTGCCGGGGTCGACGTGATCGGACTGGGCGCGGGCGAGCCCGACTTCGACACGCCCGATTTCGTCAAGGAGGCCGCGATCGCGGCCATCCGCGCGGGCAAGACCAAATACACCAACGTCGACGGCACGCCCGAGCTCAAGGAAGCGATCGTCGCCAAGTTCAAGCGCGACAACGGGCTCGACTACACGCCGGCGCAGATCAGTGTGAACGTCGGCGGCAAGCACACGCTGTTCAACGCGCTGGTGGCGACGCTCGACGCCGGCGACGAGGTGATCGTACCCGCGCCTTACTGGGTGAGCTATCCCGACGTGGTGCAGTTCGCCGGCGCCACCCCGGTGATCGTCGCCGCGGGCGCCGATGTCGGCTACAAGCTGACGCCCGCGATGCTGGAGGCGGCGATCACGCCGCGCACCAAATGGGTGATCCTCAACTCGCCGTCGAACCCGACTGGGGCCGCATACACCGTCGACGAGCTGCGGGAGCTGGGCGCGGTGTTCGAGCGCCACCCGCACGTCTGGATCTTCGCGGACGACATGTACGAGCATATCGTCTATGACGACTTCCGCTTCGCCACGATCGCCGAGGTCTGCCCGTCGCTGTACGAGCGCACGCTGACGGTGAACGGCTGCTCCAAGGCCTATGCGATGACCGGCTGGCGGATCGGCTTCGCGGGCGGCGCGCCGTGGCTGATCAAGGCGATGAGCAAGCTCCAGTCGCAGTCGACCAGCAACCCCTGCTCGATCGCCCAAGCCGCCGCGGTGGCGGCGCTGACCGGCGATCAGTCGTTCCTCAAGGAGCGCGCCGCCGCCTTCCAGAAGCGCCGCGATCTCGTCGTCGGCATGCTCAACCATGCGGACGGCATCACCTGCCCCACGCCCGAGGGCGCCTTCTACGTCTACCCCGACGTGAGCGGCGTGATCGGCAAGGCGACGCCGGCGGGGCGGAAGATCGAGACCGACAGCGACTTCGTCGGCTATCTGCTCGACGACGCCAAGGTCGCCGCGGTGCAGGGTGTCGCCTTCGGCGTCTCGCCGGCGATGCGGATCAGCTACGCCACCTCCGAGGCGCTGCTGACCGAGGCGTGCCACCGTATCCAGCAAGCCTGCGCCGCGCTGCGCTGAGCGGCGTAACGGTTACGAACGGAAACGATTCTGTTCAAACGTTGACATATCGGCGCGGAAAAGCCGCGCCTATATGGGCGCCAGATGAACGCCTCGATCGGAGTCCGTTCATCGCCCGATCCGTATTCCTCTAGCCCTAAGGCGCGTGTCGCGCCAGCCGAACCGGAGCGGCCGTGCGAGCGGCCGGAGAGAAGAGAGTAACGCCATGAACCGCTTCATCAAGTCCAGCTTCGCGCGCCAGTTCGCCGGCGGCTTCCTGATCGGCGCGGCGGCGATGCTCGGGATTCACGCCAGCCAGGCCGAGACGCCCGCCAACGCCTACGCCGCGACCCACGTCGCGCGCTGATCGCCGGCGTGTCGCTTGCGACGCGCGGGCGAGGAAAGGCGCTGATCCATGTTGCCGGCGCGCCGCGCGCTCCCCATCTTCCGCGGCATGACCAAGCCCCTTTCCTACCGCCTCGCCGCGCTCGCGCTCGGCGCCCTCTCGCTGACCGGCTGCGGCGCGGCGGCGGCGGAACGAGCGGTGCCGATCCCCGCCGCCGCGCGCGACGTCGCGCCGACGCCGGGCTTGCAGACCGCCGTGCTCGCGGGCGGCTGCTTCTGGGGCATGGAAGCGGTGTTCCAGCAGGTCCGCGGTGTGCGCGACGTCACTGCCGGCTATGCGGGCGGCACCGCCGCGACCGCCAACTACCGGGACGTCAGCAGTGAGACGACGCGTCACGCCGAGGCGATCCGCGTCCGCTACGATCCGCGCGTGGTGAGCTACGCGACGCTGCTGCGCGTCTTTTTCTCGGTGGCGCACGATCCGACTCAGGTGAACCGCCAGACCCCCGACGTCGGCACCAGCTACCGCTCGGCGATCTTCGCGCAGACGCCCGAGCAGCGCGGGGTGGCCAACGCCTATATCGCGCAGCTCGGCGCCGCGCACGCGTTCCAGCGCCCGATCGCGACCAAGGTGGAGAGCGGCGCCTTCTACCCGGCCGAGGCGGAGCACCAGGACTTCTTCCAGCGCAACCCGTACCACCCCTATATCGTGCGCTGGGACAAGCCCAAGGTGGCCGCCTTCCGCGCCGGCTTCCCGCGCCTGGCGAGCTGAGCGCGCGCTACAGGCGCGTCCCCACCGCGGCGCAGGCGAGGAACATCAGCAGCCCCGCGAAACGATTGCTGCGGAAGCGCGCGAGCGCGCCGGCGCCGTCGTCGGACACCAGCGTCGCCGCCTGCCAGCCGAGATGGAGCGCCATCGGCGCCAGCGCGGCGAGCACCAGAAGGTCGGCGCGGACCTGCCAGAAGGCCGCTGCCCACAGCACCAGCGCGAGCGCGTAGCAGAGCGCGACGCCGGCGCGGACGTGCCGCCCCATCGCCAGCGCGGATGAGCCGATCCCGATCAGCGCGTCGTCCTCGCGGTCCTGCAGCGCGTAGATTGTGTCATAGCCCACCACCCAGCAGATCGCGCCGGCGTAGAGCAGCAGGCCGGGCATGGTGAGCGCGCCCCACACCTCGCTCCAGCCGACCAGCGCCGCCCAGGAGAAGACCAGCCCGAGCCAGACCTGCGGCCACCAGGTGATCCGCTTCATGAAGGGATAGGCCGCGACCGGCGCCAGCGCGGCGAGCGACACGATCGCGGCGTAGAGATGCAGCTGGAGCAGCACCACCAACCCGATCAGGCACAGCGCCACCAGCCACGCCCAGGCGGCGCCGAGCGACACCTGCCCGCTGGCGAGCGGGCGGTGGCGCGTGCGCGCGACGCTGGCGTCCAGCTCGCGGTCGACGATATCGTTGTAGACGCAGCCGGCGCCGCGCATCGCCACGCTGCCGAGCAGCAGCCACAGCAGCAGCGGCCAGCGCTCCACCGCACCACCGGCGAGCGCGACCGCCCAGGCGCCCGGCCAGAACAGCAGCCACCAGCCGATCGGTCGATCGAGCCGCGCGAGCAGCGCGAGCGCGCGCGGGAGCGGCGGGAGCGCGGCGACGAGGCCGCGGTGCTGGCTGTCGGGGACGATCTCGGTCACGCGCGCCGCTCTAGCGCGTCCGGCCCCGCGACCAAAGCCGCGGTTGCGGCGCGGCGACGCTCCCGCCATGGTCGTGCGTCAACCGTCCCCGCGAGAGAGGATAAACATGGTCGCCCGCACGGCATGACGCTGCTCGCCATCGCCCTCGTCATCGTGCTGCTGATCCTGCTGGTGGCGCTCGCCAAGGCGCCGCCGCTGGTCGCGTTCGTGATCGCCGCGCTGCTCGGCGGCGTGCTGCTCGGCGTGCCGCTCGAGACCATCCCCAAGGCGATCGAGAAGGGCATCGGCGACACGATCGGCCCGCTCGTCGTGATCGTGGTGCTCGGCGCGATGGCGGGCAAGCTGATCGCCGACAGCGGCGCGGCGCGGCGGATCGCCGACGCGCTGATCGCCTTGTTCGGCCCGCGCCGGCTGCCGCTGGCGATGGCGGCGACCGGCTTCCTGGTCGGCATCCCGCTCTTCTACAACGTCGGTTTCGTGCTGATGGTACCACTGATCTTCTCGATCACGGCGCGGGCCAAGCTGCCGCCGGTCCACGTCGGCATGCCGCTGCTCGCCGGCCTGTCGATCGCGCACGGCTTCCTCCCGCCCCACCCCTCGCCGACCGCGCTGGTGACCCAGCTCGGCGCCGACCTGGGCCAGACGCTGATCTACGGCCTGATCGTCGGCGTGCCGACGCTGCTGATCGCGGGGCCGCTGTTCGCGATGACGCTGAAGAACATCCAGTCGCCGCCCTCGGCACTGTTCGGCAGCGACGACTCGGTCGAGCGCCGGCTGCCCGGCACCGCGGTGAGCTTCCTGTGCGCGCTGCTGCCGGTCGGTCTGATCGCGGGCACCACCGCGCTCGGCTATCTCGCGCTGTCGCCCGACCTCGCCGCGGCGGTGCGCTTCGTCGGCAACCCGACCGTGGTGCTGCTGGTGGCGATCGCGATCGCGATGGTCGCGCTGGGCGCGGGCAGCGGCCTGCCACTGCCGCGCATGATGGAGAGCTTCGCCGGCGCGACGCGCGACATCGCGCCCATCCTGCTCATCATCGCCGGCGCGGGCGCGCTCAAGCAGGTGCTGGTGGAGAGCGGCGCCGATCGCGTGCTCGCCGCCGAGCTGGCGACGCTGCCGATCCCGCCACTGGTGCTGGGCTGGCTGCTCGCCTGCGTGATCCGGATCGCGCTCGGCTCGGCGACCGTGGCGGGGCTCACCGCGGGCGGGCTGGTCGCGCCCCTGCTCGCCACGAGCGGCGCCAACCCGAACCTGATGGTGCTCGCGATCGGCGCCGGCAGCCTGATGTGCAGCCACGTGAATGACTCGGGCTTCTGGATGTTCAAGGAGTATTTCGGGCTGAGCCTGCGCGAAACGTTCCGCTCCTGGTCGCTGATGGAGACGCTGGTCGGCACGTTCGGGCTGGTGTTCGTGCTGCTGCTCGACGCGGTGGTGTAACCGAGCGAGCGGACGGTTCGTCGCGGCGCTCCGGCGCGTGCTCAGGCGACGTTTATTACGCGCTGTCACGGTATCGTCGTCACACCGTTGCAACGGTGGCCAGCACCGCGCGGCTATAATGTTTTCCGCGAGCGGTGGCGGAGGCGGGCATGACGGGACGGATCACACGCTGGACACGATCGCTGGCGCCGCTCGCGCTCCTGCTCGCCGCGCCGCTCGACGCCGCCCCGCGCGGCGCGGTGCGACCGCACGAGCTCCGCGTCGAGCGGGTGGTCGCGCTGGTGCGCCACGGCGTGCGCGCGCCGATCCCGGGCGAGGTGCCCGAGGGCACGCGCACCGACGCGCCGTGGCCGCGCTGGCCGGTGGCCCCCGAGCGGCTCACCCCACACGGCGCGCGCGCACTGCGGAACGAGGGCGCGCTGGCGCGCCGCTGGCTCGACTCGCTCGGGCTCACCGCGCGCGGGCGCTGCCCCGACCCCGGCCAGCTGAGCGTCTGGACGAACACCGCCGAGCGGACCATCGCGAGCGGCGCCGCGCTGGTGGAGGGGCTCGCGCCCGGCTGCGTCGTGCCGGTCGGCCATCGCGGCGCGGGTGAGGTCGACCCCTTGTTCGAACCGCTGCGCGCGGGGGCGGCGCCGTTCGACCCGCGCGCCGCGATCGAGTCGATCCAGGCCTATACCGGCGGGGTCGAGCAGATGGCAGATCGCTTCCGGCCGCAGCGCGCCGAGCTCGACCGCGCGCTCGGCTGCGGCGATCCGGCCGGCTGTAGCCCCGATCCGCCGGCGACGCTGCGCCCGAGCGCCGACGGGCGCGCGATCGAGTTGAGCGGCCCGATCCGCGACGTCTCGGGCACGGCGCAGGTGCTGCTGCTGCAATATGCCGAGGGGCTGACCGCGCGCACGCCCTGGGCGCGGGTCGACGCCGCGGCGCTGCGCCGGCTCGGCGCGCTCCACGCCGCGCTGTTCGACGTCTTCTCGCGACCGCCCTACATGGCGGCGCGCCAGGCGGGGCCGCTCGCGCGCCGCATCGAGGAGCGGCTCACCGCGCGCGACGGCCCCGCGATCGAGCTGCTGGTCGGGCATGACACCAACGTCACCGCGCTCGCTGCGGTGCTGGGGGTGACGCTGACCGCGCCGGGCTATGCCGCCGGCGACGTCGCCCCCGGTGGCGCGCTGGTGCTGGAGCTCCTGCGCGGCCGCGCCGGGGCGCGCTTCGTCCGCGCGACCTATCGCACCCAGTCGCCGACGCAGCTGCGTCGCCTCGCGCGCGGCGGCACCGTGACCCGGCTCGCGATCCCCGGTTGCGCGGGCGGCCCGGAGCGAAGCTGCCCGCTCGGCGACGTCGTTCGGCTGCTGCGCGCGCGCACCGCGGGCTGAGCGCCGCTTGCGCCCCCGCGGCGGCTCGCCGACAAGGTGGCATGATCCGCTCACTCCTCGCCCTGATCGGGCTCGCCGCCTCGCCCGCGCTCGCCCAGCAGCAGGGCCAGCGCCCGCCGATCACTGCCGCGGCGCCGCAGCCCGCAGCCGCACGCATCTGGCCGACCCGCGAGGCGGACGCCGAGCTGCGCGACGTGACCTTCGCCGCGGGCGGGACGATGGCGCGGGTCCGGCTCCATTATACGACGTTGGGCACGCCACATCGCGACTCGCGCGGCGAGATCGACAATGCCGTGATGGTGCTCCACGGCACCGGCGGCACCGGCAAGCAGTTCCTCCAGCCGCAGTTCGCCGACGCGCTCTACGGCCCCGGCCAGCCGCTCGACATCACGCGCTACTACGTCATCCTGCCCGACAATATCGGGCACGGCGGCTCGTCCAAGCCGTCCAACGGTATGGGCCCCGCGTTCCCGCGCTACGATTACGACGACATGGTCGCGCTCCAGCACCGTCTGATGACCGAGACGCTCGGGATCAAGCGGCTGCGGCTGCTGATGGGCACGTCGATGGGGTGCATGCACGCGCTGCAGTGGGGCGAGCGCTGGCCCGATGCCGCGCGCGCGCTGATGCCGCTCGGTTGTGAGGCAGTACAGATCGCCGGGCTCAACCGGATGTGGCGCCAGCTCGCGATCGAGTCGATCACCGCCGACCCGGCCTATGCCGGCGGTCGCTATCGGGCGCAGCCGCTCGCCGGGCTGCGCGGCGCGGCCGCGCTGCTGTTCGTCGCGGGCGGCGCGCCGATCTACCTTCAGGACGCCTATCCGACGCGCGACGCCGCGGCCGATTACGCGCGCCAGCGCGTCGCCGCCTCGCTCAAGGGGCTCGACGCCAACGACCTGATTTGGGCGCTCGACTCGTCGCGCAGCTACGATCCGTGGCCGCGGCTGGAGGCGATCACCGCGCCGCTGACCTGGATCAACTCGGCGGACGATTTCATCAACCCGCGCGCGCTCGACTATCCCGACCGGGCGGTGAAGCGGATGCGCGATGCCCGCTTTCGGCTGATCCCCGAGAGCGTGGCGACGCGCGGCCACGGCAGCCACACCTGGGCGCGGCTGTGGAAGGACGACCTCGTCGCGCTGCTCGCGCGCTCGGCCCCGCGCTGATCGCGCGGCCGGCTTGCGCGCGTGCGCCGCGCGACCTAGCGCCGAGCGCATGCGTCCCCTGCTCCCGCTCGTCGCGCTCGCCGCGCTGCTCTCCCACCCCGCCGCGGCGCAGCGCGCTGATCGCGCCACGCCCGGCTGGGTGCGGGTCCGGCTCGACACCGCGGACGGCCCGATAGTGCTCGCGCTCGACGCGCGCCACGCGCCGGTGACCACCGCCAATTTCATGCGCTACGTCGACGACGGGCGGTTCGACGGCGTCAGCTTCTACCGCACCGCACGCAACAAGCGCGACCCACGCTACGGCTTCGTCCAGTCGGGTATCCGCACCGACGCGCGCCGCTTCCTCGACACGATCCCGCACGAATCGACCAAGCAGACCGGGATCAAGCATCTCGACATGACGATCTCGATGGCGCGACTCGGCCCACCCGGCGCGGCGAACGGCAATTGGTTCATCACCGTCGGCGCGATCCCCTCGATGGACTGGACACCGACCAACCCGGGCTATGCCGCTTTCGGTCGAGTGGTGGCGGGGCAGGCGACGGTGAAGCGCATCCTGGCCGAGCCCACCGGGGGCGGGATGAAGGGCACGCTGATGCTCCAGCCGGTCCGCGTCAACAAGGCGACGCGGCTCGACGGCACCGCCAAGCCGACCGGCCGCCCGCGCCCCTGGCTGATCGAGCGCCGCCGCGACGGCTGAACTCCTGGCGCTCTCGGCTCGTTAGGGGGGCAGCGAAGGAGAGTGACATGAGCGAACAGCCGAACAAGCCGGGCGGCGATTTCCGCCAGGACGGCAAGGTCCGCGACGCGGGCGACGAGCAGGCGGTCAAGAACCAGGGCGGCACCACGCCCGAGGCCTATCCGAAGAAGGACGGCGGCCGCGCCACCGGCGAGGACAGCGCAGTCGGCGCCGGCCGTGGACCGAGCGACGGCCAATAGCCTCTCACCCGCGTGGCAGCGCCTCGACATAGGCGCGCACCGCGTCGGCGATCGGCACCGGCCGGCCGGTCGGCAGGTGGACGTTGACGCTCACCATCGTGATCACGCTGCACAGCGCGCCGGTGGCCGGGTTGGTCAGCTCGAAGCGCAGTGTCATGCTGGTGGTGCCGAGCTTCTCGACTCGCACATGCGCCTCGACCTCGTCGCCCCAGGTGAAGGGCGCGAGATAGTCGAGCTCGGCGCGGCGGATGTGAAACTCGCTGTCCTCCCACACCGGCCCGAGCGCCTCGGCGATGCCGCTGGCGCGCCAGAATTCGGTCGCGGCGACGTCGGCATATTCGAGGTAGCGCGAGTTGAAGACGACGCGCTGACCGTCGATTTCGGCGTAGCGCACGCGGAAGCGGGTGGAGAAGGCGAAGCCGGGACGGGTCATAGGCCGCGCGCTGTGAGGGCGCGGAGGCGTCGGGTCAACCGCGGCGGGCCGCGTGCCTTATAGCTCGATCACGCGGTCGGGCAGCTCGTTGACGTCGGTCGCGCTCTTGGGCAGCTGCTCGGCCAGGATCGCGCCGATCGCCCCCACCGCCGCGACCATGCCCTCGCCCGCCTGCCCCGCCCGCACCGAATCGACCAGCGCCGCCATCGCCGCGCCCCAGCGTTCGGGCGGCACCGCGGCGTGGACCGCGCGGTCGGCGACGATCTCGGCGGCGCGCTCGTCGGCCGAGAGGTAGAGCAGCACCGCCTCGCGCCCGGCGGTGCGGCGCTCGGCGGCGAGGCGGAAATAGAGCAGCGCGCGCCGCCGCACGCGGCGCCGCCTGGTCGCGCGCGGGGTGAGCGCCAGCCGTAGCGGCATCCAGGCGAGCAGCAGTCGCGCGACGAGGAAGGTGGCGGCCTGCGCCACGAGCAGCAGCGCCAGTGCGGTCGCGCGCGACTCGCCCCAGCCATTCCCGGGCGTAAGCGACGCCGGCCACAGCGCTGCCACCGCGGGCGCCGCCAGCATGGCGAGCAGCGCATAATGGAGCGCGACGTCGTGATAGGCATCGGACCGCTCGCTCACCACGGTGACGATCTCGCCGTCGGTGGCGCGCTCGGCCGCGGTGACGGCCTCGGTCACCGCGGCGCGCTCCGCAGGTCTGAGCACCAGCCGCGCCATCACCAGCTACCGCTCGCGCCGCCGCCGCCGAACGAGCCGCCGCCGCCGGAGAAACCCCCGCCGGAGAAGCCGCCCCCCGACGCGCCGCCGCCCCAGCCCGATCCGCCGCCGCCCCAGATCACCACCGGCGCGAACCCGCCGCGATAGCGCTTCCCCCCGGCGGAGCGGCGCAGCAGCGGCAGCAGCACGAAGACGAGCACCACCGCGATCCAGAAGGCAGCGACCATCCAGTCGCCGCCGTTCTCGGCGCGCGCCGGCTTGGCGCTGGCCTGCGCCGCGCGGCGCTCCGCGGCCTCGAGCGGTAGCTTGAGTTGCTCGGCGAGTTGCTGCGCGCCGGCGACGATCCCGCCCGCCATGTCGCCGTCGCGGAAGCGCGGCAGGATGGTCTGGTTGACGACGATGCTGGCATAAGCGTCGGTGACGATCGGCTCGAGCCCATAGCCGACCTCGATCCGCACCTTGCGCTCATTCGGCGCCACCAGCAGGATCACACCGTTGTTGGCGCCTTTCTGGCCGATGCCCCAGGCGCGGCCGAGCCGATAGCCATAGTCCTCGATCGTATAGCCCTGGAGGCTCGGCACGGTGGCGACGACGAGCTGGCGCGACGAGGCCTGCTCGACCGCGGCGGAGAGCTGGTCGAGCTGGCGCATCTGGTCGGCGTCGAGCAGCTTGGCAGCGTCGACGACGCGGCCGGTCAGCGGCGGGAACTGCTGCGCGGCCGCACTCGCCGCCACCGCCAGCCACAGCAGCGCCACCAGCAACGCGCACCAGCGCCGCATCGAGTCGCGCCCGAGCACGCCCGCGATCATCGTCGCGGCTCAGCTGCCGAAGTTGACGGTTGGGGCCTGCTCGGCGCCGGGGCTCGTCGCCTGGAACGGGACCAGCGGCTTGGCGCCGTAGAAGATCTTGGCGCCGACCGCGTCGGGGAAGGTGCGGATCCGCGTGTTATAGTCCTGCACCGCCTGGTTGTAATCGCGCCGCGCGACGGTGATGCGGTTCTCGGTCCCCTCCAGCTGCGACTGGAGCGAGAGAAAGTTCTGGTTCGACTTGAGGTCGGGATAGGCCTCCTGCAGTCGCTGCAGCGACAGCGTCACCGCGTTCTGCGCGGCGGCGTAGCGCTGTACCGCGGCCGGGTCGCTGAGCTGGTCGCCGCTCACCTGCACGCGATTGGCCGAGGCGCGCGCCTCGGTGACTCGGGTCAGCACGTCCGACTCCTGCTTGGCATAGCCCTTCACCGTCGCGACGAGGTTGGGGATCAGGTCGGCGCGGCGCTGATATTCGTTCTGCACGTCGGCCCAGCGCGCCTTGGCGTTCTCCTCGGCGGTGGGGACGCTGTTCACCCCGCAGGCGGCGAGCGGCAGGGCCATCACGAGCGCGGCGGCGCGGCGGTGCATCATCTCGTAATCCCCTCGTTTCCCGCGAACTATACGCCGGCGCCAACGCGGGCGTAGCGGTAAAAGTTACCAGGGGAGTAACGATCTTCTCGCGGCCGTCAGCCGCCGACGGGCGCGAGCGCGGGGGGTGGCGCCTGCCAGCGCGCGCGCTCCTCGAGCAGGCGCGTCACCGCCGCCATGTTCGCGCTGCCCCACTCGCACAGCGGCGCCAGCGCGGCGGCGAGGCCGTGGCCGAGCGGGGTCAGCGTGTAATCCACGCGCGGCGGCACTTCGTGATAGTCGCGCCGGATGACGATGCCGTCCGCCTCCAGTTCCTTAAGCTGCTGGATCAGCACCTTGTCGCTGACGCCGCGGACCGCGCGCTTGAGCGCGCCGTAGCGATTCGGCCCCTGCATGAGAAAGTAGATGATCAGTGGCTTCCACTTGCCCGCGATGACGCGGAGCGTGGCGTCGAGCCCGCAGCTGAAGCCGGGCGCGGGAAGATCGGTAGTGTTCGTCATATTTCGGGTACTTACCGAAAGGTGCATACTTGTCGCCAGGTAGGCACGTGATCAGCTCTGCGCCAGTTCAAAAGAACGGAGCAGACGACCATGAAGAAACTGGATGGCAAGACCGCGGTGGTGACCGGCGGCGGGACCGGCATCGGCTTCGCCACTGCCAAGCGCTTCGTCGACGAGGGTGCGTTCGTCTATGTCACCGGGCGCCGACGAGAGCCGCTCGACCGCGCGGTGGAGGCGCTTGGCGCCAGTGCGCGCGCAGTGCAGGGATCGGTGTCGGACCTCGCCGACCTCGCGCGGCTGTTCGATCAAGTGAGGGCCGAGCGCGGCACGCTCGACATATTGTTCGCCAACGCCGGCCACGGCGACCTCGTCCCGCTCGGCGAGATCACCGAGGAGCAATATCAGCGCACCTTCGACATCAACGTGAAGGGCGTGCTGTTCACGGTGCAGGCGGCGCTGCCGCTGATGCGCGCGGGCGGCTCGATCATCCTCACCGGCTCGACGACCGGTTCGATGGGCACGCCCGCGTTCAGCGTCTACAGCGCGACCAAGGCGGCGGTGCGCAACTTCGCGCGCAGCTGGGCGCAGGACCTGCGCGGCACCGGCATCCGCGTCAACGTGCTCTCGCCCGGGCCGACGCTGACCGAACTGGCGCAGGAGGTGGTCGGCCGCGACGCGATGGTGGAGCTGGGCGCGGGCACGCCGATCGGTCGCGTCGGCCAGCCCGACGAGATCGCCGCGGTGGCAGCCTTCCTCGCCTCGTCCGACAGCAGCTTCATGACCGGCAGCGAGGTCTTCGCCGACGGCGGCCTGGCGCAGATCTGAGCACACGGCGGCGACTCACTGGACCGCGCCGCCGAACAGCGGCAACCTCCGGGGATGGAACCCGATCCCCGCCAAGGCACGCCGATGGTCGAGCGCGCGCGCAGCGTCGCCGCGGGCTTCGCCGACGTCGGCCTCACCCAGGCCGAGGAGCTGCTGCGCCGCGTCTCGCCCGAGGGGCGCGCGCAGGCGCGGCGCGAACGCGAGGCGCGCGCGCGGCGTCACCGCCGGCTGCTCGTGCGGCTCGTGCTCGCCGCCGCGGCGTCGCTGCTGGTGTGGGCGCTGCTCGCGATCGCGGTGGCGCCCGCGGTGGCGCTCGCGGTCGCCGCGGCGCTGATGCTGCTGCTGACGACGCTGGTGCTGATCCGCGCGGCACCGCGCGCGCCGGGGCGCGAGGCGCTCGCCGGCGCGGCGTTGCCCGACCTCGCCGCCGAGGCGGCGCTGTGGCTCGCCGCGCAGCGCCGCGGGCTGCCGCCGCCCGCGCTGCGGCTGAGCGAGACGATGGCGCAGCGGCTCGAGACGCTCGCGCCGCGGCTCGCCCAGCTCGACCCGCGCAGCCCGGCGGCGGCGCAGGTCCGCGCGCTGATCGCGGTCGAGCTGCCCGATCTGGTGGACGGCTGGCGCGCGGTGCCGATCTCGCTGCGCGGCAGCGCGCGCGACGGAGCGCCCGCGCCGGACCTGCTGCTCGAGAACGGGCTGCGTCTGCTCGACGGCGAGCTCGCGCGCGTCGACTCGCAGCTCGGCCGCGGCGCGCTCGACGGGATCGCGGTGCAGGGCCGCTACCTCGAACTCAAATACGACGCCGACGGCGAGCTGCGCTGACCCCCCTCACCGCCCCGTCAGCAGCACCACAGGCACGCGCAGCACGGTGCGCAGGTCGGTCGCGTCCTCGGTGGCGCCGACCTCGACGGACCAGTTGAGGCTGGCGCGGTCGGTGACGCGATAGGTCACGCCGAACAGGAAGCGCCCGATCTGAAGGTCGCGCGAGATCGTCTCGCGCTCGCCCGGCCAGGCGGCGGTGGGCTCGATCAGCATGGTGCGCGTCCGCGTGCCGAACGCCCAGGTATGCGCGTAGCCGAAGTTCACCGTGGTGCGCTGGTTGAGCGAGATGCCGATCCCCGCCGAGCCCGAGATCGCGTCGCCCGGGTCGACATAGGTGATCACCACCGGGGGGATGCGCGTGTTGACGTCGCGCGGCAGGTTGAACGTATAGCCGAGCGTGCCGAACAGCACGACCGGATCGCTCGGCAGGATCGCGGTGACGCTCGGCGCGACGCCCCAGAAGCCAGCGCCGGTGGCGGCACGCGTCGGCCGGCCGAGGTCGTCGCGGCGGATCGCGAAGGGATCGGTGCCGGTCGGGAGCACGCCCTGGAGGTTGCCGATCAGATAGGGCCGGCCGTTGCCGCCGCTGAGCAGCTGGTAGCGCGCGGTCAGCTCGATGTCGCCGATGCCTGTGCCCTTGACCGAGCTGTCGATCGTCGCGGCCTGGTCGTTGTTGGTGCTGCCCGCGATCGGCGCGATGATCGAGGCGTCGGCGCGGTGGATGAAGGGCGCGCGCACGCCCAGTTCGAACCGGTCGGTGAGGCCATAGCGCAGCGCCGCCGAGGCGGTGAGCACGTCCTGGCGGCTCTCGTTGATGTCGAATACGCCGACCAGCACCGCCTCGACCAGCTCGACGCCGCGGAACACCGCGCGGCTGCGATCGGCGCGCGCGTAATCGACCTGGAACTCGCCGGTGAGCTGGCCCTTGCGCGTGACCACGCTCGACTGGCTGTCGAGCACCGCGAGCTGGATCGGCTGCTCGGCGTCCTCGGGCGCCTGGCCGACTCGCTCGAGCGGGGGCTGGAGCACGCCCGCGGGGTCGCCCGGTGCGCCCGGCGCCGCGCCCTGCGCCGCGGCGACCGCCGGCGCGCGCGGCGGCGCGGCGGCGAGCTGCGGCAGCGGCGCCGACTCGGCGCGCGCGACCGCCTCTGACTGGGCGTCGACGCGGCGGCGCAGCTCGGCGAGCTCCGCCGCCTGCGCGTCGAGCCGCGCGCGCTGCGCCTCGATCAGCTGGAGCGCCTGATCGAGCTGGCGCTGCAGCGGCGCGCGCCGGCGTGCCGGCTGCGCCTCGGCGGGAGCGGTGATGATCGTCGTGGCGAGCAGCGCGAGCGCGACTCGCCGCATCACTGCGCCCGCATCGCGGTGGCGGCGCCCGCGATCTCGCCGACTCGCAGCAGCGCCGAGCCGGCGAGCAGTTCGGCGCCCGCCGCGCCGAGATCGATCGCGACGCTGGTCTGCGTGTCGATGACGCGGTCGCTTCCCGAGTTGGCGATCGCGGTGCCGAAGACGTTGCCGGCGAGATGAGTCACCGTGAGATCGCTGCCGCTCAGTTCCACCGTCCGTGTGCCCCCCTGCTGCGCCTGTGTGATCACGCCATGGTCGGTCATGCCCCCGGCGACCGCCTCGAGTCCCGCGGGCAACGCCGCCGCTCCCGCCGCGGCGACGCCGACGCCCGGCGCGCTCGTGCCGGGCGTCACCTGGAAACCGGTGCGCGTGTCGTATGTCACGCTCGGCGCCCGTGCGCCGGCGCCGCTGGTCGCCACCGCGGGCGCGGCGGCGACGGTCTCGCCCGCGCGCGGCGCATAGACGGTCAGCGTCGGCGTGCCCTGGCTCGCCTGGAACACGGTGCGCAGCACGACCGCGCCGTCGACCGCGGTCTGCGTCTGCACCGTCAGCGCGACGTCGATCCCGCCCGGCAGCATGAAGCCGCCGCGCTCCTCCGCCAGCGCCGAGTCGGGGACGGGCGCGAGCGCGCCGAACAGCGCCTGACCCAGGCCGAGCAGCATCAGCGCCGCGCCGCTCATGATATGTCCCCGTACGACGGCGCGGTGATCGACAGCGCCTGCTGGCTGACCGGATCGGAGAAGCGGCCGCCGATCGGCGCGCGCGCATAGGCGAGCCACTGCGCCTCGCGGTTGAACCGCGTCTTGGCGAGCGGCTGGTCGTCGGCGAGCACGAAATAGATGCCGTTCCACGCCTGTTCGAAGGCGGCGCGGGGCATCACGGTGACGCCGCTCGAGGGATCGCCGAGCAGCACCTCGCGCGCGCTCACGCCCTTCACCACGACGAAGTGGCGGTAGTCGCGGATCGCGATCAGGGCGATCCCCGGCACACCCGTTTGGCGCACCTTGTCGAGCGACACCTTGTAGCCATCGGCGCGCAGCCCGCGGCTGGCGAGCCAGCGCTTCATGTCGAGCAGCGAGAAGCCGAGCCGGCGGATCTGCTGCTGGTCGCCGCGCAGCCACATGCCGCGGAAGGCGAGATCCTCGCGCACGTCGAGGTCGTAATGATAGCGCAGCAACGTCGCGAGCGCGGCCGAGCCGCAGCTGAA
>Ga0325400_1002340_pt1 | contig 16564 bp, 8 predicted proteins | sample PopdelMetagenome_2_FD_205662 | JGI IMG/M metagenome (GOLD analysis project Ga0325400, IMG submission 205662) | Populus deltoides microbial communities from Bellville, Georgia, United States - Xylem-PdKOR-R1 | ecosystem: Host-associated > Plants > Phyllosphere > Stem > Wood/Secondary xylem... | reverse complement strand
GAATTTGAGGTTGATTATTGTCGTTTTTGTTGTCTGTGTCCTGTTCTTAATTTTGTTAGTTGGATTTGTGTTGTAGTTTTGCAGTCCCTCTATTTGATGCTTATGAAGTTTGTCTTGGTTTGGTTGGCATTTGGTTGGGATTGAATTCATAGAATATACTGCAAGATCGAAAGACTGATCTTGAGCCGTCCATCCATAGAATTACTATGGAATTACCTTCTGTGATTGAAAGTCAACCTCTTTTTATTACTATGTTTTGGAATTCTATGTCTGTTTAGTATATCAATCATTATGTACTAGAGAGTTTAATGATCATCGAGGACGTCACATTTTGCAAAAACATTACTGTTAATAGATCATGACGTTGTGCCAGTAGGGTTTGTTCGAGAGTGAGGGATTCATTTTCTGGTAGAATTGATGGTTGTTTGAATTCCGCTCTTTTAGTAGTTGATAAGTTAAGCTTCCTTTGTGGTTCGTAAGCTAACTTCGGCCAATGTTATCATTATTGGTGTATAAATGTGGCATTAATGCATATACTTTCTTCTTGGTATATTAGGAATTAATTGCTGGCGATTTCTGTTTCCCTTCTTAGAACTTATCCTAAGCTGTTTGCTTTCTTTTCTCTACAATTTGCAGCTCCCAGCTCCGAACAATGATGTTCAAATGCTACTCACCGAATAGATATACAACCAAGTGCTTTTGCTGTATGGGAATGTAGCTGAGGGAGCTTGATATCCAAGTAATTAGCATTCTAGTTTTAATGTCTTGCCTCAAGACTCACAACGTAAGAGTCTGGCAGAGTATTATGTAAAACTAGTTGTGGAGTATACCTCCTCTTATTGAGCTTTATGAACATCAATAAGCTGGGGAATGTCGTAATATATATATCAACGCTTGGACAAGTAGCAAATGTAATATTATGTGTCTCAACTCTGTGTCTGGAATGATGTTATAAGAAGGAACTACTTTAGAACGTGATTTTATGAATATTGGATGGAATAGTTTGAGCTCAATCTTTATGTCCTAGTGCAGAACTAATACAATTAGTTAAGTATTTATTGCTGTTTTGGACGAACTTGGCAAGGAAGGGACTGCTAGAGGCAGGTGACCATTGTCTACAGGTTTAGATGGGTTCTGTCGGTGTGGGGGGACAGTAAATCCGCTGGACATGGCGTTTCCGGGCAGGGCAAGAGTGCTGCCTCGAGCACCAGGCACTCCATCATAACAGTGGTAGCTATTAGATTTTACAAGCTGTTGGTGGCAAATCTCTTTTGCATATCAAATTACATGTCTTCGTAATAGTTGCCTCGCTTAACAACCATAGAACTAATGATAATGATAGCAAACGAATTTGATGTAGAAAGATGGTGGAGCCAAGAATTATGATTCTGTGACATTTTAGTGGTCATGTGGCATTGTTAATTTGACATTTTGTGAGCTGTATATCATGGTTGTAAAACCCGTCTTGGGATATAAAATTGAGGTCATGAGTTGAGTTAAGATTGAGGTCATGAGTTGAGTTGAGAGAATAACCTTTAAAAAACAAAGATTAAAATGATGTTTTGATATATATATATATATATATTAAATTAAAACAACGATTGGTAAGCTATTGATAATAACAAGGTAACCAATAAGATCCTCATTTTGCGTGTAGAGTATTTTCCAATTAAAAATATATTAAATTAATATTTTATATATTTTTTTATTTTAAATATCAATATATCAAAATTATTAAAAAAAAAACTTGAAAAAATAATTTAAAAAATACCTTTTAAAACCAAAAAGAATTAGCGATTCAAGTATATCTAATCTTTTCAAATAAAGAATATGATTTTTCTTTACAAGAGTGGTCCGTCATTGAACCTACATGGTAAGTGGAGTCTCGTTTCATCCCTTTGTGAATTAATTATGTAATTTTTATAATTGAAAACTAATTGTTATATAAGAGAATTTTTAAAATTTTAAAATTGATTTACTGTATTGGATCAAGAATTGATTTGATAAAGAAGGATGTTCAATTTCTTAATTTATTAGGCTCAAATCTTAGAATTAACATCCAATATAATTTATCAAATTTGTTTTGATACATCAAATCAATAAGAAAGATACATTCATAAGATATATTTAAAAAAAAACAAATAGACTCAATTTACATGCAAATTCACTGAGAAATTTTGGTGATTATGGGGTTTCTGGATACTTTAGGGATGATTGATGAGATCCATTTGGAGTCTTGGGTTCCTTTTAGGTGTCAGCAAACATGTGATGATCACTTATTCTGAAAGGAGATTTGGAAGCTTTCTTGTAGTTGGTGTGATTTGATCTTGGGACTAATAGATAGGATCTAATATGAACTTCTTGTTCTGGTGTCCTGAAGAGTAAATGAGCATTTGAAAATGTACCTTGCAATTATGCCTTCTAATAGTCAAGAACCCTCAGTGAGATTGATAGGAAATTTATGGAATGATAAATCCCTTCTCTTTTTCTCAGTAATGCACAATTCTCACCATCTTCATTTCGATCCGTGAGTGGACATTTGTGCGATACTCCAGGAAACAAAAGAGATTATTCAACGCATGTTATAGTTAGGGAGGAAAAGGCATTCCATTTTTGTCAGTCTGTTAGGATCAGATAAGGTGTCTAAGGATGGGAGGCTCATTGTCATTAACGTGATATGCTTTGAGGCGAACTTTATAGAACACAATGTGACAAGCACTTTGTTTTAATGTCTAAAGCTTCAAATTTCTTCTCATCTTTCAGATTGTTTGGATGGATTAATGGGTTGCTGTGTTTTGTCATGGTTTGACCGACTTTAATTAGTGGGTGTTATCTTGTTACCTTTTGTGGTTTGTTTCTACTGAATTTCGTTGAACAGAGTCGATAGTTAGGGGATTCTGAATTTTCATGTGAAATTGTTGTTTCAGAATGAATTAGCATTCAAAATTGGGGAGTTGTTGGCTAAAGTTTGAGGAATTTTGATTGCCCAAACCCAGCCGATTCAAAACCAAGGAAATTATTTTTCTAAAAAAAGAATGAAACAATGTAGTTTTGATAAAAAGGATTGACCCAGGTGACTCGCGAGTTGACTTGACTACTCAATTACCCTAACTTCTTATCGAGTTAAAATCCGGGCGGGAAGGAGCAAGGGTGTTGTTCCCTCTTTCCAAAACATCTCAACCATTGTGTTTTTCGGACACTCGCTAGAGGAGAATCATAATTGTTTTCGAGCAAAGAAAGTTGACAACGGATTCTTAGTTTGTGTTAGCATGCCGCATGATGATCTATGTAACATCTGATCTCATCCTTCTAAGATTGTTCCTATATCACCTCAATTGATGCCAGTTTTTCCAAATTCCATTATGAATTATTTAACTTCAATTGTCTTTCAGTTTAATATGTCATTCATGTAGTAATCTGAGGCCAAGAACTCACTCATATTGTTATACAATCAACAATGAGAGATGTAATTTGGTTTCATTAGAAGTTTTGCCATCCTGTAGATTTTTATAGGGAAAAGTTATAATTTGTAAGTTATATCCTGTGAAGTTTTCAACAAAGTAAGATGGTTTCCTGTTCTTGTTGCAGGTGGAAGCAGACCAAATCTTCTCATGTTCTGCCTGCTTACTTTGAAGTTCTGGAGCATAATCTTTGAGAAATTTGAAGCAAATTAATGCAACATGGATAGATACTCTCAACATTTATGATGTGAATGTGATGCTTTCTATTACTTTTCTATTTTCGCGTCGGGAGCTCATCTTCTGCTAAGAAATTATATGGATAGGCATAATTGCAGAAACTATTGTAGATGAAATAGCAGATCAAACCATAGGGATTAAGCCATTATAGGGCATGTCTTAAATACAGGTCCAAGGCCATATTTTAGTTGACATTTATGGACTAGCTGGTATGTGATACAGCCTGAGGCATTAGTTTGTGAAATCTTGAAGATACAGCTCTTGTGTGATTTCTCATACACAAAATGGTAGGTTACAGGAAATTCTGCAGCAAAAGAGTTGCAGTTTTATGATATGAGTTAGTAGAAGAAGTGAATCCAGTAACTTGCTGCTTGTCTTTCTTTAAGCAAGCATTCGTGCGTCTTTGATTTCAAGGAAGGGTAGAATGATCTGTTGGGTCCGCTGTGGATATCTGCAGTGTTTGCCATTGGACAATAGGACCTGAAATTGATTCAGCCTCTTTTTTGTTTTAAAAAGATTAAAAAAAAATATTTCTTGTTTCACTGAAAAATTTATTTTTATTTCACTCTAATTACCTTACCCACAAGATATACTTGGACAAGAAAAACTCATACTCAAAACCTAATTTATTTATTTTTTTTATCTTTTTTAGTATGAGTTTTTATTTCTTCAAGTAAATATAATATCTTTTTATCTCAACTTTATCTTTTGTCTATCAAATTTCTTCAAAAAAAAAACCCATCAAAGCAATTCTTTCAACCCTGCAAGCAATGTTCTAGCTAGTATATAAAAAAAAAATCATTCAAAAACTCCAATCAAAACAAAAGTTTGGATTTTAGTTTGTAGATTCAAGGTTTTAAAACCTTAAAACACCCAAATCAAGGATCAAGATTTGTAGAAATGAACTTGTGATAGCAAAATCATGTAACAGGTCATATACTAAATTCAAGAAATAAAAATCATAAAAAGAATGTCATAAATATATCATTAATCACTTATTTTCTGACAAAGAAAGCAGGCAACAGTAGATTAAGGTGTTTCTCACAAGCAGAAGGTTGCTTTTCATGGCCAACAACTTGTACATGTAGACACTCAATTCTGATTCTTGTCTCTTTTATCTTAACTTTTTAGCTTGTGTAATTTATGCTGCTACCATAAGATCCTTCCTTTAAAACACAAAGGTTTTGCTCTTTCCTCTTCTTCTTCACAAGGTAATTCTTTATTCTTTAACGTTACCCCTTTAAAAACTTCGAATAATGCTGCGTGAAACAAGATCATAGAAAGCCTAGAAGCAACTTCGTCAATAATTGAATCTAACCAGCCCTTTCACTGTTTTTTTTCTCCCACTTGTGGTAATCTTGTTCACAAGTGAATCCAAAACAAATTCAAACTGGTTTAGTGTGACAAGTCAACTCAGTAACCAACTAACATAAGACATGATCAAATTTGATTAATTTGATAAGTTAATTTTTGATTCGTTAACCCGGTCAAAACTTGGTTTGACTTAAAAATAAAATAAAATTATATTATTTAAACTTTTTTTTAAAAAAAATCTTAAAATAATATCATTCTGAATTGACCCGGTTTAAATTTTTTAATCTATAACCTGGTTCTTAGACTGACTAAGTTTAATAACTTTGATAAAAACTTTGTTGGAGCTTTCTTTGCTTAGACCCATGTCTAAAACATGCTTCAAAGGTTACATTCCTATGCATATAAATACAAGATTATGCTCTCTTTCTCCAACCATCACACAAGGAATTTCTCAATCCATCTCTCTTTACCTCCGTTTCGCTTTAGCTAGAAACCTTGGCCAACCAAGCAGACTAAATGGAAGATCATAAAGAAGTTGCTAAGCATGATAGTCCTGACATTGATGACAAGAAAACTGAGGAAAGGAGGGAAACAAGGCAGCAAAATCGGTTGATTATGGAGGACTATAGGGAAGATATAAATGAAAAGGCTGATGCTTTCATTAAGAACTTCCGCGATCAACTTAAGATTCAGCGCGAAGATTCGCTTAAACGCTTCCACTAGATGATCTCCTGGAGGGTTTAAGAGATTTCAGCAGTATAGCATGTCAGGATTTATTGGAAAATTTTCTATTGTAAGATGAAATGTACATGTAAAGGTGTTGATCAATAACGTTTTATGAAAGATATATTTTACAGTTTGTTTGATGCTTCTTTGTCATGACTGACCAGTTCTCACTTCAAATTTTTCGACCAGTGCTAATGATCATAATTTTATAAATGCTTGTTAGGGTATAATATAAAACAATAAAAAGCTATTCAAGAGTCCTCACCTCACAGTTTAAATTTTTGAATTGAAATGGTTTTTTAACCATGCTAACATAGGTTAATTAGAACTTAGAATAGCTGATCAGCCGATCCCAAGCCCAGTTAAAGGAGGGAGGTTGCTGTACGTAGGCTGACCTGTGTCATGTATTCTTTCATATAGCTGCAGTTGCTGCTGCTAATGATATGGTCATGACTGATACAATCATGCTTTAGAAATACAAGGTGAGGAAGAGGAAGAGGAAGAGGAGGGCATCAGAAACCCACTAAGTTGTATCCTCTAATAGCAAATGTTGCTCTATATTTTTGCATAAGCAGATCGGGAGTTACTGCACTAATTTGATTCTTGCTACCATCATGTTTCCATTTTATAAAATTGTGGGTTCAGCAATCTAAAAGGTTTTCAAAATGGCTAAAAATGGCAAATGCTACAACATTTTATGATATGTGTCAGGTGTTCATGTCTCTAAGCATACATGAAGATTGGTTTACAGCTAAAAACACGAAGTCACGAGTAGCTATTGAAAGTGCCTACTTATTCAGATGCCTTATTCCATATTCGATACTGCATAACGCTTTCTCTCCATCCTATCCTTGTCTAATTAGTGAAGTGTGAACAACTTTTCTTGAAGATTCTCTCTTTCTTTCTTAATATTCTGCAGGACTGTTTTGGCTTTTCCTGGTTATGTGTTGTCTCCGTCTGTAGGCTTTTTGTTTGTTCTTTCTCTTGTTCTAATGTGCTCTAACTTTTCAGTTCCATTTTCAAGCTTCTCGGCAACATCAACCTTAATTTGTTGGAAAAGAGATGATTTGATTGATCTGTTCTGACCTTTGATCTCATTTGTGAGAAAGCATTTTCTCAGCTAAATATGAACACATGAGAGAATCATGGGAACATGCATGGACTATCCTTTTGATGCAGGCGGAAGCACAACAAGAATAGCAGCAAGCACAGAAAGACAAAGAACTAGTTGAAATAGGATTAAAACATAAAAAACCCTAAATTTTGTTTTATTTTTGAAATAATAATCTGATAAGCTCTGCATCTTTAGAAGATTTAGAAGTTTTTATATAAGCCTGAAACCGGCCTTAATAAAGTGGAATAATCATAATTCTAAAATAAAAGGGAAAGATGGCTAAAAATCTGAAAATAACATAAATTATAGAAAAATCAAGGGAAAAAAAACACGATTGACTCAAACAGGATCTTTTTAGTCTAACTTAAAGAAATTTGTATAATGGATGAACCTGTAAAGTGGTTTGCCAGTAGAAATAGGCCTGAAAAATCTTCTTGAAAATTTTAAGTTTGATCCAATTGTTGGATTGAAATTAATGATATTTTTAAGCTATTATGATGGTATGATACAATCAACTTTTTCTTGAACCTATTCTTATTTTAATGGTTCATAAAAATATTTGTTAAGTAATTCTTATAATTTATTTATGGCAAATTATCATCTAGCTATAGCTATGACAGATTTTAATGTGATGTCTTAGAACCTTCAATTTATACCAGCATCATATTTCCCTTTTGGCCTAAGGTGTTTTCATGCCAATACGAAAGGGAAAGGTTGGAACCAAAATGTTCTGCTGAGCCAATTTTTCTTTATACCCCACAAATGAAAAATCAAGTCATATCACTTTAATTGTTAGAGAACAAATTTAACGATTGATTTTGGCCCTAATTAGGTTCTTGATCTGTCTTAATACACGCTCGAGAGTCTGAATTTTGCTAAGAAATTCTGAACCAATCTTCTTTACAAAACGTGATTACACAAAATCTAAAGTTATGGTGACAATGTAGACTTTTCTTCCGGATTATTTTAGCCGAAGAATAAGCATTTAGAACAGCTAGGCTTCTCTACCGTTGTCTTTTGCTTTTATACATGCAAAACTCATGTTTCTGAGTAGATTTTACCTATAAAAAGGTTGTTACTTCTTCGTTATTGTCACAAGACAGAAGCTCTTTTAGCACAGAACAGTCTCCATCAGCCTCTTTCCTCTCCTAATTTTTCAAACTCTCTATAAGCTTGAGCTATAATGGAGCATAAGAAAGAGATTCCAACTCACAGCAGCAATGAAATCAACAAGGGGAGTGATGCAAAGAAGAAAGGGAGTGCCGGGAGGCAAGGGATGACAGAGGATGAGGGAGGAGACATCAATGGCCTGGCAGAAAATTTCATCAAGAACTTCCGTGATAGGCTGAAAATTCAGCGCGACGATTCAATGAAGCACTATACGAAGATAGTGGCACGCGGGGCTTACCATGCTTGCTGTTGAAGTATATGAAATGTTGTTGCAGCTTGCAATGCATCAGTATTAGTAGATGATAATAACCTATGGAGATGAAATAATCCCCAGCTCTAAATGTAATAGACTTCACACCGTTATAATGACAAGTGGTATTTGGTAGACTTCACATCTTTGATCTAAACCAGCACATAATAGAAAGGTAATGGCGAGACTGCAAGGATAAACTGACCAGTTTCATGATCAGTAAATTTCTAGAAGGCTAACAACACACAGTACAGATGTTGATGGCGTGCATCAGATCCATCTTTAAAGTAACAAAACAAATGGGTAGCATAGTTGATCCACAGCGATTGAGATGTAATCAAAGTATACATTGACTAGTTCGAGATAACCCCATGTACACTCACAAAGCATACCAAAGATTACATGCTACAAGGAAAGATCCCACGACAAGGGACTTGGCCCTGGAAAATGACTTAGATTTACAAGTATCTGCCCTCCCTTCATAAATGTAAGGAAATGAACGCATCTATCACTGAAACCAACAGTGAACTGTTCTTTCTTCGTAGTTGTCCACGTTGCACACCACACAAAGGCACCACCAATTCCTGTATCAATCTTAGATGTGAATCATGATTCTGTTCATCCATATCATTGGATAGTTTAAGCTCGTCCAGTTTCACTTCCAAATCTCACCTAATGTTGTGAGAACATCAGAACCATACCCAAGACAGATTACTGTTGATTCAACCTTGGCAGGAGTATAAATAGCAGAACATTAACGGAGTACAGGCAACTTTCTGGTTTAGAAAGAGCAGACACTAATGATCAGTGAACCGCGTTTGTGATGATCTATCATTATAAATTGAAGGAAATGCTGAACGTCTACAACGAGCTAAAGCAAAAATGCATCTGGTTCTCATGCTTGAAGCACCTGACAGTGCACAATGTGACTTTTCAAACCACCTCGGCCAGCTATACTTGACCATAAATTTGTAACAAGGGTCCTGAGATGACCTCTCCCGGCTATATTCTCCCAGAGGTGAGGGTTACTCTCTACATGTTTGTCAGGACTTGAAACATCAACCAGGCTAACACTCATGTTGTTCCGCACAATGCAAAGCTTCCCATTGAGAGGAACGAGAGCAGCAGCCTCCAAAGCATGAGAACTCCCAAGATGGAGCTTACTATCTATAAATTTGTTCCATGTATCTGAGGCTTCATCATAAACCCTAAGCTTGCAGCCATCCCGGCAATCCAATGCATAGAGACGTCCATCTAAACTGATACTAGGATTGCGCCAACCAGCAACCATTCCATCGTTGATTGGGGTCCAGGTACTAGTTTCTGGATCATAGGCTTCACTCATCACCTCACGGTGGGATCCGAGGCCTTTTAGAAACCACTTTCCATCATAAACCACCCCTATGAAAGGCACCATAGCCGTGCTCATATCTGAAATAAAGCTCCACCGGTTCTTGTTAGGGTCATAAACCTCAGCTGAGCGAAGAGTCCTTTGGATTCCTTCACACTCTCCACCAGCCACATATAGGCAGTTATTTATGACGCAAGAACCAAAGAAATGACGCTTACGAAGCATATCCGGTGCCCTGTGCCATTTATTTGTCCGGGCACTGTAGAAAATGACTCGCCTCATGGACCCCCTGAGCGGATCCTTTCCTCCAAACAAGTATAGGTGGCAACTACTTAGGACAGCACAACCAAAACCAAGGGCCCCGGAATATTCACGAGGAACTGGTGGAAGTGGTTGCCAGATCTGATGGACAGGATCAAAAGCATTCCATGAGATCTTTCCATCACGGTCTCTCTTGATGACATAAACCCATTCCTCTGCCATTCCAAGACTTTTCCTAAGAGAATAAAAGAAATTACCAGCAAGGAGCCGGTACCATCTCTTGCAAACTAGACGGAGCTTTCGATGTTCAGCTCGGGGAACTCGAATCAGACATGCAATGGCCAGATCATCAGGAAGACCAGGCAGAAGTGGTGGCTGGACACGGGTCCTCTCTCTGCGTGTGGTTTTGCTCTTGTGTGCATTAGGATTGATATCAGGCTGGATACATAGTTTTGATCCTGGGACAAACTTCCTTGCCTCAGCAACTGTTTTTAAACCAGAATCTACTTTGCAATAACATGATACAGAATCAACCTGCAAAGCAGTCCATGTAAGAATGCAAGAAAGTTTCACATATGATCACATTCTGCAGAGATATATGTCATTATTTCTGCTTACATGATTAGACTTGCTAACACAATAAAAATAATGGATGTAATCATTCGACAAATTGGAAAAGTGTGTAATTTACTTAACAACAAAAGGTCGTACCAAAGATCACATTACAAACATCTTTTAATCGCATCAGCATAAGAAAAGTCTCAGTGAAAGAATTGTAATATTAAAGCACGTGAGGAAACAAAAGGTGGTTAACATGAGGAAAAAGAATTTTTGCTTTATCTTCAGTTCTCCTTCCCGATCCAGGATACAAGGTTGTAGATCACCACAGACATTTGTCTTTGAAAGATATAATTCAATCCATCTCCGGTAAATCTTAATCCCAAACCAGATAGGCTTAAGTGTAATCTCAATCCTATTCTTCAATTGTTATGTCCCTTATACAGCCAATTGTTATGTGGATTGATGGGATACTAAATCAATCAAACTTTTCATCTGAGAAGTTCAAGCATTGATATTTTTGTACGGCTAGATCTTGTATGGAGCCCTTTCAAGTGAGACATTATTCAGGCCTAGAAAGGATGTGGCTCTTGTTCATTCTTTCCCATTCTAAAAATAAATTAATTGATCTGGATAGAGATAAAATTGCATCAAAGATTAAGAGTATAAATTTGGTCATCAACAACCAAAGACACGTTATGTTGGCTTTCTGATAAACATTATTGTCCTTGAAGCATGACCTGAGTTCAAGACAGTGTCTCGTTGACATCTTCAAGCATGGAACAATTTAGCAAGTACGTGAAGCTAGACCCATAGCTAGTCCACAAATTATTCAAACATTGGAAAGAGCTCAGACAAGGCACCATTTTCTCAAAATTTTCGCTCAAAACCAATCCAAACACCAACAAATTGTACTTTCTACCTGACACATCTTTCAAAACCGTCATTCAAAACTTAAAAGCAACATTTCAACGCTCAATACAGAATTAATCATTTTGCACAACAATCTTAATACAAAACGCCTGAGTTAATAAAAGAGGGATGGCATAGACACCCAAAATTGATTAGGGAACCCAAGTCACAAAAGTCAGAAGTGGGAGAGCATTCCCAACTATAACGCTTGTAAAATTCAACATTCTCCAAATAGACAAAAACCCATTAACCAAAAACTGCAAGCAAGCAACCAGATTCTAAACCACGCATGCCCACCAAGAACCCCAAAAAATTTGCTCCAGATCACAAAATTAACAAGCCATCCTATCCGGGTATCTTCAAAACACCATAAAAACAAAAACCCAGCAACCAAAATGCAAACACAGACAGAAGCAACCAATTACGAAACATCAAAATCCACATAATCCCCTCAAAGTCTCCACATTTATCACCAAATTCACCAACTGGGCATCTTAAAAATCTCATTAATTCCTCAAAACAACAAAAATAAACCAATAAAAAATACATTAAGAAGATCAAGTGAGCTTACTAGTGGAGCTTGAACTCTAAACCCTCTTGGACCATTTGATGACGCATGATGTTCCATCTTTTGCATCAGAGATTCATAGAAAGATTAGAGCTTTAAAGAAAAGAGAGCTCCTTTATGAGACCAAACAGATCAAGAAAACCAAAATTGAGAGATTCGAGAGTCAAATCTGACACCAAACAAAGAAAACAAGGAGCTTTGTGTTTTGTTGCTGATATTGTTGTCTTTTTTTACCCTCTAACAAATGCAAACAAAAAACAGGCTACAAACTTTGTTGTATCCAACAAAACATGAGAGCAACTCTCTCTCTCTCTCAAAAACTCTCTCTCTCTCTCTCTCTCTCTCTCTCTCTCTCAGACCTCAGTTAGAGTTTGTTTCTCTTACTTACATTAGCAGCTGGTCCCATCGGGTTCAACAACTTCTTTAATGTACATGGGTTTTGAGACTATTGTCTTAACAAAGAGTTTATTTTCCATTTTTATTTAATGAAAATAATTTGTTTTCTTTATTTTTTAATATTTCTTTTAAATTTTACATATTTTAGGAAAGTTTTCATATTCCAAATTAAATAACTTTCCAATCAACTCTAAATATATTTATAGAAACAAAAATACTAAAAAATATTTAGAAAAAATTGAAGAAAATTATGAGTTATTAGTTCATGGTAAGTTTCATTCATACAAAACTTATATTTACCCCTAATTTATTTCATGTTTAGCTTTATTTCACTAAAAAAAATTACCTTTTTACATATATATTTTCAATTTAAAGTCTAGATGGTCAAATGAGAAACAAATTTACTTATCATTTATAGTCAAGTTTGACAAAAACTTCAGGTGCTTATTTATTTATTGTTGTTAGATTTCAAAGGCTTCAATTTTTCAGCTCTCAAAGAAAGATAGAGAGAGAGGGGGGGGGAGAGAGAGAGAGAGAGAGAGAGAGAGGACAAAGGGCAGTCAGTGGGGCCTTGTTATTGCTTACTCAATCACTAACTACATGTATGGGTCAAACCCCATTATAAGGGGCACAGTTCTTTGATGGTATGGGAATTGGGATCCATCATTCTCAATGGATTAATGGAGGAATCATGTATCTTTTTAGATTTTTTTATTTTTTTTTTCAAATCAATACCCCATCTACCCAAAGTCTACACTAATGGTATAGAGCACCTTGTTATTGCTTTTTTATTTATGAGGCCAATTAGTTAGTGTATCTTCATCCACCAGACAACAATACTCATTTAAAAAAAAAAAAAAATTATTAAACTCTTGCCGATTCTTTCAAACCAAGACTAGTTTATAAATTCACCTGGTTAAACTAAAACAGTATTGTTTTAATATTTTTTTAAAAAATAATTAAAATAACATTGTTTTGAAGAATTAAAAAAAAATAGATTTTGAAAAGGTCAATTTAAGCTATATTTATATATCGAGTTGAGCTAGTTTTAATAACAGTAAAAAAAAAGTTTCACTTTAATTTAAATTTAAATTTTACTTTATTCACTTTAATTCATGAAAAAGTTGGATTTAGGGTAAAAAAAGTTTGACCAGGAGGTCAGCAGAATATACATGTATAATAAAAAGGCAAAAATACTATTTACTACTTCTTATACAGGATAACTTTGCAGATCCATGTCAAAAAAGGCAGCAAGAAATGATGATGAAAATTTAACTATAGAATGTGTAAGGAATGTGTGTGTGTGTGAGAGAGAGGGAGAGAGATTTCAAATGGATTATTGAAAGTGCTTCCTTACCAACCCTAAAAGACCCTTCAAAGTTCAACCCAAAGAAATATTTCCATGAGGTGTGGTTTTTAATCTTTCCCTCGAGTATGGAGACTCCCCAATATTTCTTCTATAAAAATCAATGGCTGGCATTATACGAGTGGCTAAAAATGGCTTGAGAAAAACATTCTTTTTAACATTATTTTAAAACCTGAAAAGGCTTGAAGAGTTGATCCAAATCTTAACTGATCAGGAGTTTAAATTGGTTTAGATTAGAAAAAAATTTAATTAACTCGATTATAAATTTAGGTTGACTCAATTGACATGACTTGATTATATCAAAACTTGTCCGATTAACTCGTTGATTTTTCAAGAAAATTGATCAAAATATGTTGTTTTAATATTTTTAAAAAGAAAAATTTTAAATCAATCCAAACTAACCATCCAAACTTCTAACCCAGATTTTATCCCGGGTAGATTTTCAAATAGAGTTTTAAAATTATGTTTTTTTAAGGTATAACAAATTCTTCCATCAACCTTGTCATCAATTGCTTATAAGCAAATGCATTAGTGATGTGTAATCATCTTTCAACACTTGTCAGCACATCTTATTGAAATCTTTAACTTGGGTCTACTGGTTTTGATATATAGCATGTTTTTTAGTGTAGTAAAGAAAATAGGGGTTAAATTTAGCACAAATTAATCCAGAAATAGGATCCAGGGGAGCAGTTGAAACTTATCACAGGGCCATTTCCATTAGAGAGAGCACTTGGCATGCTGTTCTTTGTAGTCATCGTCATTAGCTCATGGAACCTCTCATATTAATCATTTCTTAATCTAAGTTAGATGAAGAAGAGGTCATGGTCTTGCCACACCACATGGAGTTTCTTCTAGTCCATTCTAGATCCCATAGATATGTTAATTACAGAGTGAAAACAAATATTTTTTATAAGGTTATTATTAGGTTGAATATGAAAGAAATTTGACATTATGCTGCTTTCATTGTGTTTTGTCAATTTATCACTCGTAGTTGATCGATCGGTTCATACTTTGCCTAATTGTGGGCTTCGATTTGCTCAGCATTGATCACTTGCAATGGTGTCATAATCAAACTAACATATAATTTCATGCCCCCTTTGACCATATCCTAACATGGAGCATGGGATAGGAAGCATGTATATTGGTATTAAGTAGTTAGGTGTTGTGCACTACCTTATGGGTTAATTTTTTTTTACAGCATAAAATATATCAAAATGATGTAAATAATTTTTTAAAAAAGATCTAATGTTCTAGTAATTGACTCAAATAAGTTTAATAAATTCGATTAATTTAATAATATGATTAGAAAATAAAATATCAACAATAAATCAAGTGAGAAAAACAACAATGATTTAATGCAACTTGTCATTATTATGGAAATATATTTTCATAATTTTGCTAAAACATCTCAATGATCTTATTTATTAACAAAGTATAAATTATAAATTAAACGAGAATGGGATAATTTTATAGAAATAAAAACAAAAAAAATATGAACCTAAAAAAAATAAGACAAAAAAATATCAATTCTTGTTAACTTTTTAAACCGTGACCTAGTTTATAATACCCAAAGTATTATACATGAAGAAATCATGAGGGTTAAAATTACACCAAAAAAAACAACACAAAAATAAAAATAAACACAATAAAAATAATGAGGGTTAAAATTGTCATAAAAATAAATCAAGGGGCAATAATAAATTTTAAATTTGAGAGTTAAATTGAAAAGAATAGAAACACTAACTAACAAATGGACAAAAATAAAAAGAACAAAGACCAAAATAAAAAACAAAAAATACACCATAAACTTTGATTAAATGATAGAATAAAAAAATAAAAATTTTTATAAAAGGTTCAAGAAAAAAAAATAAAAATTACAAAAAAAAATCACTACTCCAATCTACCGTATATCATGAGAGGGTGCACAATAATTTCAAAAAACTGGTATTTTTTAGTATATCATATAATAGTTCTTCATACTTCATATCATCCACTAAATTAAAATGATTTACAAGATAGTAATTAAATGATTCTATAATATTCGGCGAAACTCAATCAAATAAAAATCGGACTTGTAAAAAATATAGGATGATATTTATTCGTTTTTCAACTTATTTCAAATGCAAATTCACACAAGTGAAGTGGAAATTTCATATCTTGTTTAATCACTCAAGTATACCAAACCCTAACCCTACCTTAAGGTGAGAAGGATAGTGAAGAATGATGTGATCATGTACATATGCAGGTGTACTTGCCCTTTTGTGCCTACATGTCAAGAAGATAATAAATAAAAGAAATCCACCTGCAAGTTGAATGGCATCTGTATTTTTACGTGACAAAGTTTCGAGGGGTCGGTCTCCTTCCTTTTTCTCCTAAAAACCAAAACTACAACCGCTCCATCTTCTCTGTTTTGGACCCATCTTACACCCATGACACCACACAGTAACGTTTGTGGAGCTGTTTTCTTCTCCTCTCTTACTTTATTGCACAGTATGGTAAGCATAACATACAAGTCAACAACGTAATATTATATGGTAAGTGCAAGAATATCAGGGTAATAGGCCCTGTTTGGGAACGTTCCTATAACTTCAGTTGCACCTCCATTTCCAAACCAGAAGCATCAGTGCAGCCACAGCCACAGCCACAGCCACGTTCCCAAACAGGGCATCTATCCTACTAAAGATAGAAGGGTCAAAGCAGGAAAAAACGCCACATCATGATAAATCATGGACAGATTTCCAGGTATTTCGGCGAGTGACAACTTAACAATAGCAAAACATTAATGTTCCAAGAAAGCTTGGTGTTCATTTCAGCGACCACCAAAATATTACAAAAGCCTGTTTAAAAGCTCCTTTCAAAGGGGAAGATGAAGATAAAACA
>Ga0325400_1002335_pt1 | contig 16574 bp, 13 predicted proteins | sample PopdelMetagenome_2_FD_205662 | JGI IMG/M metagenome (GOLD analysis project Ga0325400, IMG submission 205662) | Populus deltoides microbial communities from Bellville, Georgia, United States - Xylem-PdKOR-R1 | ecosystem: Host-associated > Plants > Phyllosphere > Stem > Wood/Secondary xylem... | reverse complement strand
ACCGGGTTGAACGTACCTCTGGTGTACCTGTCGTCGTGCCAACGGCGCAGCAGGGTAGCTATGTACGGACGGGATAACCGCTGAAAGCATCTAAGCGGGAAGCCTCCCTCGAGATAAGACTTCTCAGGACGGTCGAAGACCACGACCTTGATAGACCGGATGTGGAAGCGGAGCGATCCGTGGAGCTAACCGGTACTAATCGTCCTATTCGCGCTAGAGTAAGAGTCCCGCCATCAACATCAGCGCCGGTCCCCGACCGGCCAGGTGGACGGCGGACGATGGTCCAGCCCAGGTGCATCGATTTCGAACCGTTTCTCCCGCGCCGGCCCCGTTGCCTGGTGGTCATGGCGCCGGTGTCCCACCCGATCCCATCCCGAACTCGGCCGTGAAACCCGGCTGCGCCGATGGTACTATCGCTCAAGCGATGGAAGAGTAGGTCGCCGCCAGGCATCGCGGCCGGCGCGGAAAGAAACACGAACCCATCCACATGTCACACCTTCCGCCGCGGCACAAAGCCCGCGGCCGTCGCGGGGTGGAGCAGCCCGGTAGCTCGTCAGGCTCATAACCTGAAGGTCACAGGTTCAAATCCTGTCCCCGCAACCATATCCACCACCACAGCCCCCGATCCCCCGGTCCGGGGCTGCCGGGCGTTCCGGACGCAGGCGATACTCGCAGCAGCGGGGTAGCGCCGATGGCCGCCCAGCACGGCGCAATTCAAACCGCACGGTACCAGTTCAGCTCAAAGCCTGCGTTGTTGCCCGGTGACCGCTCCCCGGGGGCGACGGCATAGGGGCGATTTCAGCCCGATGTGACGTCCTCCGTCGAGCACGATGCTCGGCATCGCTCCGTCACCGCTCCTCGCACCGGGTCGGAGTCCCTTCCGCCCCGACGATCCAACCCGATCGGAACCACTCCGGCGGGTCAGTCCTCCTCCATGCGGCTGTCCGCCCGGCTGTCGGGCATCCGGACGTAGACGACCAGCGACAGCGCGATCATCGCGGTCACGTACCAGTAGAAGCCGCGCTCCCATCCCGCGTCCTTCAGGGCAAGCGCCACCCATTCGGCCGTCCCGCCGAAGATCGTGTTGGCGAGCGCATAGGGCAGCGCGACACCCAAGGCGCGGATATGCGCGGGGAACATCTCCGCCTTCACGACGGCGTTGATCGACGTGTAGCCCGTGACGATCACGAGCCCACCCATCACCAGCAGGAACGCCGTCACGGGATCGCGCGTCGTCTCCAGCGTGGCGAACAGCGGATAGGTGAAGATCACGCCCAGGACGCCGAACCCGACCAGGAGCGGCTTGCGCCCGATACGGTCGCTCAGCGCGCCCCCCAGGGGTTGTAGGAGCATGAACACGAACAGCGTCCCGCCGTTGATCCGGGACGCCGTCGCTCGGTCGAACCCGGCCGTGTTCACCAGGAACTTCTGCATGTAGATGGAATAGGCGTAGAAGGCGAGCGTGCCCCCTGCCGTCAGCAGCATGACCGTCACCGCCCGATATGGATAATGGCGGAACAGCGCCGTGGCTCCGGATTGCCGGTGGGATCGGCCTGCCGGACCGGTGCCGGACCCGATCTTCTCGAAGCTCGGCGTTTCCGCCAGACCGCTGCGCATCCAATAGACGATCACCGCCAGGCCCGCGCCGATCGCGAAGGGGACGCGCCATCCCCATGCATCGAGTTCGGCCTCGCTGAGCGTCGCCTGAAGCAGGAGCAGCACGCCGATCGCCACCAGCTGGCCGCCGATCAGCGTGACGTACTGGAAGGAGGAGACGAGCCCGCGCCGGTTCCACCCCGCCATCTCGGAGAGGTAGGTGGCGCTCGCGCCGTATTCTCCGCCGACAGACAGGCCCTGGATCAGCCGCGCCGCGACCAGGATCGCCGGCGCGAGCAGCCCGACCCGGTCGTAGGTCGGCGCAACGGCGATCAGCAGCGATCCCAGGCACATCAGCGCGACCGACAGCGCGAGGCCGCTCTTGCGGCCCCTGCGGTCAGCGTAGACACCCATGACCCACGCGCCCAGCGGCCGCATGAGAAAGCCCACCGCGAACACGGCCGCCGCGCCCAGCAGTTGCGAGGTGGAGTCCCGCGCCGGAAAGAAGCGCGGCGCGAAGTAAAGCGAGAAGGCGGCGTAGGCGTACCAGTCGTACCATTCGACCAGGTTGCCCGTCGATCCGCCGACGATCGCCTTCAGCCGCTCGCGCGTCAGGGCTTCGGGTGCGTGGTCCGGCGGGATGCTCATGGCCGACGGACGTGCCACGGCGGCGGAAGGGGATACAAGTCGGATGCCTGACGTCCGAGGGCCGGATCGCGATAACAGGGACAGGCGGCGCCCGGCGGGATCGCGGTCTCGGATCAGCGGGGCGGGGGAACCGTGCCGTCCTGCTTGCGGAAGGCGACGTCGAAAGGGCTGGTCGTCACGCGTCCGGCGACCGTACGGTGCGGGCGTCGAGCCGGAGCGTCAGGTCGGCGGACAGGATGAAGAAGCTGTCGGACGACGCGGCGTAGAGCGGCTCGCTCGCGCCCTCCTTGAGCGACAGGGCGAGGCCGTTGCCTGACCGCGCGATGGTGAACGTGCCGAGGTCGGGGATGGCGTAGGTGCCGACCATCCGCGCCAGCGTCGCGGGCGGGCTGGGCACGCTGCGGCGCCGAATGCTGCGGTAGCCGGACCAGCCATAGGTGGCCGCGACACCGCGCACGATTTCCAGGGCCAGCTCGTTGCCCTGCGTGCCGTTGGTCATCACCGCCACGCCGTCGCCCGTGCCGGTGACGGCGACCAGGAAATTCTCGGACCCTTCGTTGCTGCCGCCGTGCGAGAAGGCGCGACCGGCGGGGGTGCCGTGCACCTCCAGCCCCAGCCCGTAGTCGCCCTTGCCGGGCGTCAGCATCTCGACCGCGAGCCGCCGGTCGAGCAGCGCGCCCGGCTCGCCGCAGTCGGCCGCGCGGACGATGACGGCGTAGCGCAGCAGGTCGGCGGGCGTGCTCCACAGCCCGGCGGCGGCCAGCTCGGGATAGATGTGGGGGCCGCCCGGAACCGGCTTTCCCGACGCGTCGTGCGGTTGCGCCGCATTCGCCAGCGCGACGGTATCGAGCGGCTGGGCGAAGCTGCTGCGCGTCATGCCGGCCGGCGCTAGCACCTCGTCGCGCAGGATATCGGCGAACGGCCGGCTCGTCGCGTCGCCGATCAGCTTCTGGACGACCGTGTAGCCGCCGCCCGAGTAGCGCCAGGCGGTGCCGGGCGCGGTATCGACCACCACCGGCCCGGTATTGGCGGACGGCCGACCCCGAAGCACGTCGTCGACGCTCGGAACGCGCGCACCGGCGGCGTAGCCGGGAAAGCCGTGCACCGTGGTGCCGGCGGTGTGCGAGAGGAACTGGCGCAGCGTTACGTGGGTGCCGGCGGGCACGGGCAGCCTCCACCCCTTGAGCTGCGCGTTCACGTCTCCGTCGAGCGATAGCAGATCCTGCTGCACCAGCCGCAGCGCCGCCAGCGCCGTCACGGGCTTGCTGATCGATCCCGCCTGGAAAAGCGTGTCGGGCGTCACGGCCGCACCCCCCGGCCTCGTCACGCCGTAGCCGCGCGCCCACTCGATCCGCCCGCCGCGGAGCACGGCCACGCTGACGCCGGGCACGTGCAGCCGCGCCATCTCGGCCGCCAGCGTTCGGCCCGGTGCCCGCCGGCCCGCCAGTATCACGGCAGGGGCTAAGGCCCGTTCGGCACGTGCCGCGGCCGGGCGGGCGGCATCCTTCGCGGCGACCGGAGCCTGGACGAGCAGGAGGATCGCCGCGGCACGGATCATGTTCGTCATTGCTGTCCCCGGTATTTCCGATCCCTCGTCGCGGCTATGCCGCCCTCGCGGCGGTGACGAGGTCGTTGGTCGTGCGGCGGTGACGGCAGGGCGGGGCGGCGTCCCGCGTCGACCCGGACGCGCCGTGGCGCAGATGAGGGGAACGGAATGGCTGATCTGTCGCGGCACGTGCTGGAGATACCGCCCCTGGTGATCGGGCTCGCCCTGTTCCTGATCCCGCCGTGGCTGGTGCTGCGACGGTTGCGATCCGGCCGGCCGCTGGCGGTGCCGCCGCCGATCCTGGACGACGGCGCCGGCGGCAGGACGATCCCCCTGGTCGCGGCCTTCAGCGGACTGCGATGGCCGCCGTGGATCGCGCTGGCGAGCAACAACCTGAACCCGTCGCTGGTGATGGCGCCCCACGGCGTCACGTGCCGCGTGCTGATGCGGCGGACCCGCGCTTGGCACGAGGTCGAGCGGGTCGACGTCAGGATCTTCGGCGCGACGGTAAATCTGGATTTCGTCTTTCGCGGCAGCGCCGTCACCTTTACCGCGAATGTCGGAAGCGTAGTCTTGGCGGCGCGGGTGTTGGCGCTGGTGCCCGAAGGCATCCCCCTGACCGATCGGGCGCGATCGGTGCTCGCGGGCGGGGGCGGATCCTCCGCCCGCTGCGACGCGCGACGGTCCTGACGCGTCGTTCCGGACGGTGCGGCGTTACACCGGACAGCAGCGGTCGGCCCGTCCGACCCGATGTTGAGAGAAGGAGACAGGCATGATCGGCGAACCCCGGACCCCCGACGCTCCGCGCGACGAGGAGGTCGCGAAGCTGGCGAAGCTGATCGCGGGCGAGCGGGTGTGCATGTTCACGACGGCGGACGCGGACGGACGGCTGATGAGCCGACCCATGGCGGTGCAGGAGGTCGGTTCGACGGCGACCTCTGGTTCTTCACCAAGGCCGGTGGGCGGAAGGTGGAGCAGATCGGCCGGCAGCCCCGCGTCAACGTCGCGATGTCGTCGAGCAGCTCGTGGATTTCCCTGACGGGCAAGGCCGAGGTCGTGCGCGACGTCGAAAAGGCCAGGGCGCTGTGGAACGCGGGCATCGCGGCCTGGTTTCCGGACGGGCCGGACGATCCCGAGATCGTACTCCTGAAGGTGCGCGCGGACGGTGCCGAATACTGGGACAGTCCCGGCGGGGGCGTCGTGTCGGTGCTGTCGTTCGTCAAATCCCGCCTGACGGGCAACCCGTACCATATCGAGGACGTCAAAGTCGATCTGTGACGGCCTGCGTTCCCGCCCGGATAGCCCCCGCGCCGTTCGGAACGCGGACCAGCGGCAACACCGACGCCGCTTCATTTTCTCGCGGTAGCTCTCCCGACGGACGGGGCGGACCGGATCGCTCAGGTCGAGCGACAGGCGGATCAGATACGTCTCCCGGGCGGGATCGAGGTCGGTCGCGTCGTGAGACGCGAAGGCGATCTCGCCGGTCCTCACACGCCGCTGCCTTGTATTGCTCTTCGGCCTCGGCGGGCGGGGTGTCGCCGATAGGCTCGAGCAGCCGACGATGGTTGAACCAGTCGACCCATTCCAGCGTGGCGTACTCGACCACCTCGAAGCTGCGTCAGGGTCCGCACCTGTGGATCACCTCGGTCTTGTAGAGGCCGTTGATCGTCTCGGCCGAAGCGTTGTCGTAGCTGTCTCCGACGCTGCCGACGGAAGGCTCGATGCCGGCCTCGGCGAGGCGCTCGGTGTACTTGATCGATACATATTGGCTGCCGCGGTCGGAGTGGTGGACGAGGCCGCCACCCCGCATCGGCCGGCGGTCGTGAAGCGCCTGCTCGGGAGCATCCAGGATGAAGCCTGTGCGCGCGCTCCGGCTTGCTCGCCAGCCGACGATCCGGCGGGCGTAGGTGTCGATGACGAAGGCGACGTAGACGAGCCCTGCCCAGGTCGCGACGTAGGTGAAGTCAGACACTCAGAGCATGTTGGGTGCCGGTGCACGGAATTGTCGGTTCACCCGGTCTAATGGGCATGGCGCTGCTTGGTCGCTGATGGTGGTGCGAACCGGCTTGTCGCGGATTGCGCCGGCCAAGTCCATCGCCCGCATCAGGCGGGCAACGGTGCAGCGAGCGACGTCGAAACCTTCGCGCTGCATTTGCCGCCAGACCTTGCGCACGCCGTAGACGCGGAAGTTCTCCTCGAACACGTGGCGCACCTCCGGCCCGAGCGCATCGTCACGTCGAACCCGAGCTGACCGTTTGGTCGGCTCAATCCTCCTGACTGCATGAGCATGACAGGTGGACGGGGCGATCGGCAGAACCCGGCAGATCGGCTCGACCCCGTACACGTCGCGATGCCCGTCGATGAATGACACCATCACCTCGCTCGGCGGTCGAACTCCGCCATCGCAAAATACGCCGACGCCTTGCGCAGGATCTCATTGGCTCAGGCCGCAGTTCGCGGTTCTCCCGCTCCAGCGCCTTCATCCGGTCGGCAACGTCGCCCGGCACCCCGGCGCGCGTGCCGCTATCGACCTCGGCCTTCTTCACCCACTCGTGCAGCGTCTGGCCCGCGCACCCGATCTTCGCCGCGATCGACACCACCGCCGCCCAGCGCGACGGGTGATCCTTCTCATGGTCCAGCACCATCCGCACCGCACGCGCGCGCACCTCGGGCGAAACTTGCTGGTTGTCCTGCTCGTCATGGCCCCTTCCTCTCAGGAGTTAGGGCCTCCAACAAACCCGGCGCACTTCGGCTGCTCGGGTACACACTATGTATACAAACGGATGGGGTGGCGGCGTAGCAATACTGGAGGAAAGCGTGCTTTTTTGCTGGAGCAACGCCTCTCGTAGGTGGTAACCACGGCACGCGCGGCTGGATCTTCTCCGCCATGTCGTCACGAGGGCACCGACTGGACGGAGCCGGAGTCCACGCGGATGCCGGCGCCGTTGATGAAGCTCGCCCGCTCCGAGCAAAGGAACGCGATGGCGGCGGCCACTTCCTCCGCGCGGCCGCGGCGGTGAAGGGCCATGCCGGGGCGCTCCTCGTCCAGGAAGCTGTCGATGGCGTCCTCGAACGTCTCGCCGCGCTCGACGGCGCGCTTCTCCATCATCGCGTCGGTCATGGGAGTGGCGATGAAGGCGGGCAGCACGCTGTTCACGAGAACGTTGTCGGGGCCGTAGGCCTTGCTCAACCCCTTGGCGAGGTTGAGGACCCCGGCCTTGGACGCGCAATAGGGCAGCTCGTCGACATAGGGCTGTACCGCGTCCTCCGACGACACCAGCACGACGCGGCCCCATTTGCGCGCGCGCATCGCCGGGATCGCCTCGCGGCACATGCGCACCGCGCCCATCAAGTTGACCTCCAGCGTGTGGTGCCACCCCGCGTCGTCCACCTCCAGGAAGTCGCCCGTGGCGCCCGTGATGCCGGCGCAGTTGACGAAGATGTCCGGGTCGCCGACGCGCTCCCGCACGGTCGCCCATATACGCGCCACGTCGGCCGGCTTGGTCACGTCGCCGCGCACGGTGAACACCTCGCCCAGCGGCGACAGGTCGGCCAGCGCCTCGTCCAGCGTGCCCTCGGGCGTGTCGGTGATGCCGACGCGGACGCCGGCTTCCAGCAGGAAGCGCGCCACCGCCTTGCCTTGGCCGGAATCGGCGCCGCTGATGAGGGCCGAGCGGCCGGTGATGCCCAGGTCCATGTTCCGTCTCCGTCGAATTGATCGCGGTCGGCTCAATCGGCGGGCGGCGCGCGCGGTTCCGGCGAAGCCCCAGTGGAGCCCCAGTGGAGCCACGGCCCATATGGGACGTTCGGGGCCGACATGGATCAGATCAGCCGCGCCGCCCTCCCCGCCCTCTCGCCCAACGAGCCCCGGCCCGCGGCGCGGACGGACGGCTTCCTGCCGCTGGAGGATTACGGCGTGCTGGGCGACGGGCGGTCGGTCGCGCTGGTAGGCCGCGACGGGTCGATCGACTGGTGGTGCGTGCCCAACATCGATTCCGCCCCGCTGTTCGACCGGTTGCTGAGCGACGGCGAGGGCGGGCGGTTCGAGCTGACGCCTGACGGGCCGTTCACCGCCGTTCAGCGCTATCGCCCGCACAGCAACGTGCTGGAAACGGAATATGTCACCCCCACCGGCCGCGCGCGTGTGACCGACTGCATGAACAGCGGCACGGCGGGCCGCCTGCCCTGGGCCGAGCTGGCGCGCCGCGTGGAGGGGCTTGACGGCGAGGTGCGGTTCCGCGTCGACTTCCGGCCCGGCCGGCGCGCGGACTGCGCCAGCCCGTACCAGTCGCGCATCGGCCGCCACGCGGTGTTCCACGTCGAGCGCGTGCTGGGCCTGTTCCTGCACAGCGACGAACTCTCCTTCGACCGGACGGACGACGGCGCGACGGGCGGCTTCGCGGTGAAGGCGGGCGAGCGGCGCGTGCTGGCGGTGGTGGCGGGCGAGGACGAGCCGCTGGTGGTCCCGCCCATCGCCGATATCGACGACCGCATCGACCTGTCGGACAAGGAATGGCGCGAGTGGGCGGACCATGTCCGCCACGACGGCCCGCACCGCGAGGCGTTCGTGCGCTCGGCGCTGGCGCTGAAGCTGCTGGTCTACTCGCCCACCGGTGCCATCGCGGCCGCCGCCACCACCTCGCTGCCCGAGCGGATCGGGGGACGCAAGAACTGGGACTATCGCTACGCCTGGGTCCGCGACGCAGGGTACACCATCGAGGCGTTCCTGGCGGCCGGGCTCCAGAACGAGGCCAAGGCCGCGTTCACCTGGCTGCTCAAGCGGGTGAAGCGGCACGGGGCGCTGGTCTGCTACACGCTGGGAGGCGACCTGGTGCCCGACGCGGACGAGATCGACGTGCCGGGCTATCGCGGGTCGCGCCCCGTGCAGTCGGGCAACCGCGCCAACGTGCAGGTCCAGCACGGCGTATGGGGCGACATCTTCGAGACGGCGGCGCGCTTCGTGGAGTGCGGCAACATCCTGGACGCCGACAGCGCCGAGACGCTGTCGCACCTGGCGGACGCGTGCGCCGACGGCTGGCGCGCCAAGGACGCCGGCATCTGGGAACTGGAGGAGCTGCGGCACTATACCAATTCCAAGATCAGCTGCTGGCAGGCTCTGGCGCGCGCGGTCGAGCTGGCGGACCAAGGGCAGCTGCCCACCACCTGCCGCGACCGGTGGGAGCGCGAGCGCGACCGGGTGGCCGCGTGGATCGACGCGAACTGCTGGTCGGAGGACAAGGGCGCGTACCTCTTTTATCCGGAAGCGGACGGGCTGGATGCGTCGGTGGCGCTGGCCGTCCGCTTCCGGTTCGGCGAGGGCAGCGACCGGGTGGCGCGCACGCTGGACGCCATCGACCGCGAGCTGGGCAGCGGCCCCTTCCACTATCGCTATCACGGTGCCGACGCGGAGGAGGGCTGCTTCCTGGCCTGCACCTTCTGGATGGTGGAGGCGCGCGCCCGGCTGGGGCAGCGCGACCGGGCCGAGGCGATGCTGGCCGCCGCCGCCGCCGCGCTGGACCGGGGAGTGGGCGCGTGGACCGAGATGGCCGATCCGGAGACGGGCGCGTACCTGGGCAACATGCCCCAGGGGCTGACGCACTTGGCGCACATCACCGCGCTGGACGCGCTGGCGAGTGACGAGGATTGCTCCGCGTAGATTTCGCGGGCGGCGGCGGGAGCGGGTCGGGCGCTGCCGCGTTCGGCAGCGGTTCCTAACAAGGGTTAGTCCATGAGCATCGCATCCGCGCTCGGCCTCGGCGGCCGCAAGATTCGCTACGGCGTCGTCGGTCTGGGCGACATATCGCAGCGCGCGATGATGCCGGGCATCGCGCACACCGGCAACTCGGAGCTGACGGCGCTCGTTTCCGGCGATCCGGAGAAGCTCAAGGTGCTGGGCGAGCGTTACGGCGTGGACGCGCTCTATGCTTACGAAGGGTTCGGCGAGCTGATCGCGTCGGGCAAGGTCGACGCGCTCTATATCGGCACGCCCAACTGGCGCCACGCCGAGTTCGCGGTGCCGGCGCTGGAGGCTGGCATCCATGTGCTGTGCGAGAAGCCGCTGGAGGTGTCGGCCGAGGCGGCGCGCGCGATGATCGCGGCGGCGGAGCGGGGCGGCGCCAAGCTGATGACCGCGTATCGCCTGCACTTCGAGCCCGCAACGCTGGACGCGGTGCGGCGCATCCGGGCCGGCGAGTTCGGCGAGCCGGTGGCGTTCACCAGCGTCTTCTCGCAGGTGGTGGACCCGGCCAACCACCGCGCGATGCACGGGGTGGAGGCGGGGCCGCTGTTCGACATGGGGCCTTATCCGATCAACGCGATCCGATACCTGTTCGGGGCGGAGCCGATGGAGGTGGTGTCGGCGGTCGGCACGCGCGCCCTCGGGCTCGGGCTGGACGATACGGTGGCGGTGACGCTCAGGATGCCCGGCGACGCGCTGGCGCAGTTCACCGTCAGCTACCGCGGCAACGGCGTCAACAGCCTGATCCTCGCGGGCACGAAGGGCTCCATCGAACTGAACCCCTGCTACATGTTCAACACGCCGCTGGAGCAGTACCGCAAGGTCGGCGAGGACGAGGCGCACGAGGCGTTCAAGGCGACCGACCAGTTCGGCGGACAGATGCGCTACTTCTCCGACTGCATCCTGGAGGACCGGGCGCTGGAGCCCGACGGCGAGGAGGGGCTGGCCGACTTGCTGGTGATCGAGGCGGTGGTGAAGGCGCTGGCGACGGGCGGGTCCGTGCCCGTCGAGCCGCTGGCGCGGACGCGGCGCATCGACCCGGATGCGCAGGAGCAGACGCTGCGCGCGGTCACGCCGCCCGAGGGCGTCAACGCCAGCCCGCCCTCGCTGCGGTGAGCGGGGTGCGGCCCGTCCTGTTCCTGCTCCACGCGCTGGGCGGCAGCGCGCGGAGCTGGGACCCGGTGGTCGAGCGGCTGGGGGAGCGGTTCGACTGCGCGGCCCTCGACCTGCCGGGCTTCGGCGACGCGGGCGACGACCCGCGCACCTCCGTGGCGGAGATGCTGGACCGGCTCGCGGACGCGGTGCGCGCGCGTGCACCGGACGCGTGGATGGTGGTGGGCCACTCGATGGGTGGCAAGCTGGCGACGCTGCTGACCGCGCGGGCGGAGGCGGGTGAGGTCGGCCTGTCGGGCCTGGCGGGCACGGTGCTGGTGGCGGCGTCCCCCCCCTCGCCCGAGCCGATGGAGGAGGCGCGGCGGGCGCGGATGCTGGGCTGGGTCGCGGACGGGCCGATATCGGAAGCGGACGCGCGCGCCTTCGTCGAGGCCAACATCGCCGGCCCCCTGCCTGCCTCGCTGATGGACGCGGCGGTGGCGGACGTGCGCCGAAGCGCGCCGCACGCCTGGACGGACTGGCTGGAGCGCGGCGCTCGCGAGGACTGGACCGATCGGCTGCCCGAGCGCCTCGCCACGCCCGTGCTGGTCGTGGCGGGCGCGGCGGACGGCGACCTGGGGCAGGGCGCGCAGGCCAGGTTGAACGCGGCGCGCTACGCGCGGGCGACGGCCGAGCTGGTGGCGGGCGCGGCGCACCTGATCCCGCTGGAACGGCCGGACGCGCTGGCGGCGCTGATCGCCGCGCACTGGGAGCGGGTGCGGCACCGGGTACTGCCGCCCGCCTTCGCCCGCGCGCTGGCGGCGGACAGGGCGAACGCGCGGACGCGCGCGGCGCTGCTGGCGCGGCTGGACGACCCGGCGGACGATGCGCCGTCCTGCCTGAACGACGCGCAGCGCCGTGTGCTGTCGGCGATGGTGGCACGCGTGCTGCCGGGCGTCGCGCGGGCGGACGGGCTGGCACGGCGGCTCGACGCCAACCTGGCCGGGGGCGTGGGCGACGGGTGGCGCTTCGCCGACCTGCCCCCCGACGCGGAGGCCTGGGCGGCGGGGCTTGACACGCTGGACCGGGCGGCGGGCGGCTTCGCCGGCCTGTCGGCGGCTGAGCAGGACGCGTGGCTAGAGAGGCTGGCGGACGGCGGCGTGGAAGGAGCGCCGGGGGGCGTGGAAGGCGGCGCGGGACACGCCCTCACGAGCGCTCAGGGCGCGCTGTGGTTCGAGGATGTGCGCGCCGAGATCGTGCGGCACCACGTCGCCCACCCGGCCACCATGGCGCGGATCGGCTATTCGGGCGTGCTGTCCGGCGGCGAGGGGCGGCGCATCCGGGGCTACGGCCGGACGGGTGCGGACGACCCGGAGGGCTGGGAGCCGGCGGCGGCGGGAGCGGCGGCGTGAAGCGTTGGGATCGGAACGACGCGGTGGACGCGGTGGTGGTCGGCACGGGCGCGGGCGGCGGACCGCTGATCGCACGTTTGGCGGCGGCCGGCCTGTCGGTGGTCGCGCTGGAGGCCGGGCGCGGCTGGCGACCGGAGGAGCACAGCGCCGACGAGCTGGAGGCGCGCGACCTCTACTGGCTGGACGAGCGGCTGAGCGGCGGGCCGGAGCCCACCGCTTTCGGCTCCAACAACTCGGGCACGGGGGTGGGCGGGTCGACGCTGCACTGGGGCGCCTTCTGCCCCCGGCCCGACCCGCGCGACCTGCAACTCCGGACGCTGACGGGCCGGGGCGAGGATTGGCCGCTGACCCACGCGGAACTGCTGCCCTACCTGACGGAGGTGGAGGCGTATCTGGGCGTGTCGGGGCCGGCCGACTATCCCTGGGACGCGGGCCGCCGCTATCCCTTGCCCCCGGTCGTGCGCAACGCGCCCGCCGACGCCATGGCGCGGGGGTGCGAAGCGCTGGGCATACGCTTCGCCGACGCGCCCGCAGCACTGGTGTCGCGCGACCGGGACCAGCCGGACTGGGGACGGCGCTACGCCTGCGTCGGGTGCGGCACGTGCCACCAGGGTTGCCGGACCGGGGCCAAGGCGTCCACGGACACCAGCTACCTGCCGCAGGGCGTGGCGGCCGGCGCGGAGATCCGCGACCGCGCGCGCGTGGTGGACCTGGAGACGGACGCGGCGGGGCGGATCGCGGCGGTCGTCTATGTCCGAGGCGGCGAGACGTATCGCCAGCGCACGCGCGCGCTGTTCCTGTGCGCGGGCGCCGTCGAGACGCCCCGGCTGCTGCTTCATACGGGCCTCGCCAATTCCAGCGGGCAGGTGGGGCGCAACTTCACCGCGCACGTGGCGACGCAGGTGTGGGGAACGTTCGACGCCGAGATGCGGATGAACCGGGGCTATCCCTCCTCGCTCATCACCGAGGATTTCGTGCGCGCCGAGGGGGCGGACCACGCGGGCGGCTATCTCGTCCAGAGCCTGGGCGTGTTGCCCGTCACGCTGGCGTCGGCCTTCGCGCGCGGGGCGGGCCTGTGGGGGGAGCGGCTGGTGCGGCTGCTGGACGGGTACAACCGGCTGGCGGGCATCGGCATCAACGGCGAGTGCCTGCCGCACGACGACAACCGGCTGACGCTGGCGGACGAGGCGGACGGCCACGGCGTACCCAAGGCGCGGGTTGACTTCGGCTATCGCGACAACGAGCGCGCCATCGACGACCACGCGACGCGCACCATGACCGCGATCTGGGAAGCGGCGGGCGCGAGGGACGTGTTCAAGGTGTCGCGCTCCGCCCACACCATCGGCACGTGCCGCATGGGTGCGGACGGCGGACGGGCGGTGGTGGACCCGGACGGGCGCAGCTACGACGTGGACAACCTCTGGGTCTGCGACAACTCGGTCTTTCCCAGCTCGCTGGCGGCGAACCCGGCGCTGACCATCATGGCGCTGGCGCTGCGCACCGCCGACCGCTTCCTGGCGCGGGGACGGTAGCGGCTCAGAAGGGGAGCCATTTCGACTTGTGCGTGAAGTTCATGTAGCCGACGTTGACGCCCGCCCGCCAACCCACCCCTAGGCGGATAGGGATCAGCACCACGTTGCCGCGACGCAGGTAGGTGGCCGCGAAGCCGCCCACCGCGTAGAGCCGTCCCTCCGCGCCGGGAAAGCGGTGGAACAGCTCCTCCGTGTCGTAGAGGTTGTAGGCCAGCACGAACACCTTGTTCGCGTCGCCGCCCACGTCGAAGCCCAGCGACGGACCCGTCCAGTAGACGGGCTGCTGCCCTTCCACCTTGTGGCTCATCACGCCCGACCCGTAACGCAGGCCGACGACGAACGCGCCCGACGCCTCGCGCCCGGCGATATAGGCGTTGGGCTCGCCCTGTTCCTTCAGCACCTTCTCGAGCAGGCCGGCGAGACCGGCCGCGCCCTTGCCGAACACGCCCTCGCCCGCCGCCAGCAGGTCCTCGCGCTGGTAGGTCTGCTCGGCGCCCACGGCAGCGTCGGCGCGCGCCTCACCGCTTCGGGGAGTGGTGACGCGGGGGGCGGCGGGCGCCGACGCCGGTGCCGTGTTCTGGACCGGCCTGTCGTCCAGGGGCGCGGGGGGCGGTCGGTCCGGCGGGGTCGGGCCCGCCAGATCGCCGTCGATCGCGCGGTTCGGATCAATGGTGCGGACCTGCGCCGCGGCGGGCGCCGCCGCCAGCGTGATGGCTGCTGCGGCCGATATCCAGCGCTTCATGTCGTCGATCCACCAATCGTTGCGACGACGGGATTACCCGATGCGACGCTTGCCGCGCAATGAACACGCCGTCCGGATGGCGGCCGGACGGGGGGCGGGAGCGACACGACGCCCCCCGGTTGATCCCCCGCCCGCCCTCCGCTATGCGCCCTGTCGCCACCGGGCCGGAGACGTGGGTGAGTGGCTGAAACCAACGCTTTGCTAAAGCGTCGTGCGGGAAACTGCACCGAGGGTTCGAATCCCTCCGTCTCCGCCAATATTTTTAGCTAACGCATTGCCATAGCTGGGCTTTATAGAAGCCTATGGCATCCCACCCCACACGCGGCCCCACACTTCATCATCGTGACCTTGGTGCGTGACGATGTAGGGGGCAGGCTCCCCCGGAAGGGTACCACACTTATTTTCGGGCAAACGCCAGCGCTGATGCAGTAGTAGGCATTTGACAGCGTTCATATTTTTGCCAGTTTTTGAAAAATGTTAGAGCGTCACATGCAAAAGTTGACAGTGCGGGCGGCGGGTGATGCTGCAATATCAGCTTAGTTGTCCAATGCGCTTGCCAGCATCGGCTTCCAGTTCTCCTCCTGCATCAGCATCGTAAATCGCACCGTCTCAGGCGAGTCATCGAACAGCTCCACCTCACCAGCGATGGGCCGCTGGTAGGCGTTCTGTAGCGCCGCCATCAGCTCGCGCTTGAACGCCGTGTCCTCGTTGTCGAGCTGTTTGCCCTTCGTCTCCAGCACCAGCAAGCGCTCACCGTCGCCGCTCAGCCGCATAAGGAAGTCGGGATAGACGCGGTTCCGCCGCCAGCCCTGCAACGCCCAGTCCTTGCGGGCAGTGAGGCGCCACCACCACGCTACTGCGTCTTTGCCATCCAGATAGAGCGCCACGTCGCGCTCAAAGCCGTTCAGCTCGCCCTCCTTGATACCGTCGAGGAACAGCGTCCGGCCCAGCTTGTCGCTGTTGTCGTCGGTCATCCAGCGATCAGTACCGGGCCTGAACGACGTGACAAAGCTCGGCGGCATCTCCCAGTCAAGCTTGTCGCCGCGCAGCCGGAACGCGATAGTGCCATCGGCGAGCTTCCAGTCGAAGATGGCGCGGGCGGCGGTGTCCACCTTCCGGGCCAGCTCGACGCGCATATCGCTGACGAGGTCGAGCCGACCGCGCGCGATCGTACCGTCATCGACGTCCCGCGCGCGCAGTGCGGCGAGCGCCTGATCCACGAAGGTCATGGCGACCCAAGGGTTCGGCACCACGCCCAGCAGGCGACGGGCGAGGTCCGGCCGGTCGATCCGGTTCGCCAGCGCCTGACTGGGACTGGTCCCATCGGCGGCCAGCTCCTTGCCGGCATAGTCCACACGGCGGCGCGCGCGGGTGGCGCCCGGATCATCCAGCGTCACGGCGGCACCGCCGTCATAAGTAAACGCCGACCAATCCACCTCCGCTAGAATGTCGCGGTCGAAGTCGAGCGGGCGGGCCCCACCGGCACCGTCGTCGTGCGTGACGGTGGGCACGAGGATGCGCGCGCCGTGCCACGCCGGCCGCCGCTCCACGAGGCGCGCCTCCGCTGGCGTTCCGTTGGCCCGCACCTGCATCTTCAGGTCGCCCATGCCCTCCTGATCGAGGCCGGCACGGATGCCTTCCACCGCGTCCTTCACGGTGACTTCGCGACAGAACACCCAGGCGCTGTCGAGCGGATCGACACCCGTGCGCTTCGCGCCCGGCTGACGCAGCACGCGGCCGATCATCTGCGTCAGCGAGGTCTTGGCCTTGGTGCTGCCCAGCAGCGCCAGCACATAAGCGAACGGGCAGTCCCAGCCCTCGCGCAGCGCATCCTTGGTGATGATGACGCGCACTAGGCTAGTATCAGACATGAGCTGGTCGTCCAGCTCCTTGTCCACCGCCGTCTGACGCCTGATCCACTCGGGCGGCACGCCCATCTCGTTCGTCAGCGCCTCGAAGGCGTCCTCGGTGTGGACCTTGCCCTTCTCGCGCTGGTCGCGGCCGGTCAGCTCGACGCGCACAAGCATGATCGGGCGTATCAGCCGGCCGCTGGTCGCCTGATAGGCGAGCGCCTGTTGCTCCAGCTCCTGCCGCTGATCGAGCGCAGCCTTCAGCGTGTCCTTCCACGGGGCATTGGCGTCAGCGACAAGCTCGATCGGGAGCTTTGAGGTGGTGCCGGAATTCTGGACAGGAGGCTAAGTTATCCCGGAGGTGAGGGATGGACGGCATGAAGACGACGCGGAAGCGGTATACGGGCGAGTTCAAGGCG
>Ga0325400_1002331_pt1 | contig 16583 bp, 6 predicted proteins | sample PopdelMetagenome_2_FD_205662 | JGI IMG/M metagenome (GOLD analysis project Ga0325400, IMG submission 205662) | Populus deltoides microbial communities from Bellville, Georgia, United States - Xylem-PdKOR-R1 | ecosystem: Host-associated > Plants > Phyllosphere > Stem > Wood/Secondary xylem... | reverse complement strand
TTAAAATATAGAAACCATGGTTATTTAACCCAGTTTAATGGATAGATTTAATGATATAAAATATAACCTCAATCAGGTTTTATTTTAATTGTTTTGATATTAACTTAATTAAAACTAGAGTGACATAGTAACACAATAAGTAAATTAATAATTTTATTAAATTGATGAAATTCAATAAAGTCAAAACTAATAATTTAAAAAATTTAAAATAAAATTGTTTTAAACAAAAATAATATAGATACATACTGATATAATGACTTGCAAAATAATCCTATAATTCAATGATAGGAGCACTAAATTGGATCAGACCCTAAATTCAGTCTTCTATTCATAAAAGAAAATACATTTGTTTTCTTATAATCGAAGCAAACAAAAGCTCGGGTGGTCGTACAATAATTTTGACCCAGGTTTTCATGGGGGCATTAATTGGAGAAATTAAAGCGCGTGGGGTATCAACTTTTTTTTTGGAAATTTAAAGGGAAAGTGGGTCAGAGAGAGTTTTGCATGTGGGTCTGCGACCCTGGTGTCGCCGGACACCCTAGCCACTCTGACACCCTTCTTCTCTCACAATTCCCCTTACCGATTTCAATTTTAATCCCCCCTACTAGACTAGTATATTTTCCTGCTTGAAAGGCCCTTCTCACGTGTACAGCTCGATATTTATCGACAATTTAGTTGCTACGTGCGCACCGAGGCTAGAAGAGACCTAAAGAGAGTCTTCCCCTTCCTCCTCGTGGCTTATCTTGTGTCCATTGTGAAGTCGGACAAATTAAAGACAAACACTCGATTGACTTGACTCGATCGAGCTGGCTAAATAATGGTCGGTTTAGGCGAAGGGAATTAAGATTGGGTTGGAACTGCTAGAGCAAATTGTGTTTGATGTTTTCTTATGCAAGTCTTTGCAAATGATCAAAACCTTAATTAATTGATTGTGCTATTCTTTTTAGAGGAAGGAAAGGGATCGGTCGTGCTAATCCTTACTGTGTCATGATAATGACTTGTATTAATTATTTAATTAAGTTTGATAAATTTCCATTGACGTCCTCAGAAAGGAACATCTAGTTCTTAAATTCTCGAGACATTGTTTAGCTTTTAATTATGTTTCTCTTAATTATTAATTACACAAAGATAAATGCAGGAAATATTTATGATCCAAGGAATAACTAGTGGTGGCATTTAATTATATATTTTACATGGAGGAGAGAGGAAATCAAATCCAAAATCCATTAAGTATCGGTTTATTTTGTGTTATATATATATATATATATATAATATGTTTCCTTGTAAAGTATTTTTCGATGGTGAAGGATAAAGTGGTGGGGGAGGTATTGGTGGTTGTGATGATGGTGAAAAAGAAGGTGATTGTGAGATGACAATGGTTGTAAAGAGGTGGTGGTAATGAGATGAAGGTAAGTAATTTTTAAAATTTTTGGATGATATTGTAATATAGATTAGTATTTGTAAAATATTTTGTAGAATTTCATGAGCAAAAAATATTTTTCAGTAAATGAACTAAATTTAAAGGTTGAATATAAAATATCTATATTGAAAAGTTTTCTTGTAAAATATTTAATGGGAAACAAAAATAGAAAAATATTTTCTAAAAACAAACACGGAAAATCTAGAAAATATTTTCCAGTAAAATATTTTATAAAAAAAATAGACTCTAAAAATAATAAAAATATCTCTAAGTAAAATTTCTTTCCTCCTTATATCTATATATTTTTTTAAAAAAATCCAGGGAAATAACTAATGCATAAACTTTGTAATAAAAGAATAAGCATGGAAGAGGCCATATATAATTGCGGCTTTTGAACAAGATTTTTTTTCATTATTATTATATTTTTTAATTTGGGCCTGCCAAATAAAACAGGAATATTCTCATTGAAGCAAAAGCTCACAAAAATCACCATTGATTAAATTAAAATAAAATCTAAAATAAAAATCTTATGGAGGAAACATAAGGAGGGAGTAGCTCTAGGGAATCTAGAAGGGTCACGATCCATCGACGTATAGAGATGGTGAGAGCTAGGTAGAAAGAGAGAGAGATAGAAAAGAAAAAAGAAAAAGAAAAAAGAATTCACCATCAATTAGACTCACTCAATTCCCTTCCAATAAACCTTGACAGTACTTTTTTTGTCATCTAGAATTCCATCCATTTTCCCTGCAAACACCGCCATTAATATATCCTCTGCAAAGCTCCCTTTTATTCATTGTCAATTATAAAAGTTAAGGCAAGAAAAAAGGTCCCCTCCTCCAGCTCTCTCTGAAGAAATGTCTCTGACCTTTCTGCATCCTTAAATACATAACTTTCTCTTTTTACAAACTTTTCATCTAGGCCATCATCCCCGGAGAGACTGTGTTACTTTCTCTTTTCGTTCACCTTTTTTTAATCTCTCTCACTACTACTCTGATCACTCTCTGCAATGCCTTCAATCACCTCACTATTTATACTTCTTTCTCTGATCTTCTATTGGATCAACCCTAGAGTGATCCTACTGAAAGAAAGCTAGCCTACTGATCATTTCGAATTTCTCTCTACTTTAACATTTCTATATATTCATCTCTCAACACCCATGCAAATCATAAGGCACTCATGATATAATCATTATATAATCACAACGACCCATTTTCTTTTCAAGCTGCTTATCCCCATAGCTCTTCCTTCAAAGATCTCACCTATTCACTTGCTTTCTGTTTTACAATTTCGATCCTTATTTGTACTATTTTAAAACTCTTTCATTCTTTCTCCCTTGCCACTCCCAAACCTGGCTTAATTTGATATATAGATCCCCGTCTTCTTCATGTTCTCAAGTTCAAAACACATAATTATGAGAAGTGTATCACCTTTTCCTGATCTTTCACTGCAGATCAGCCCGCCATCAGTGGAAGCTAAAGAAACGGGCTATGATGGAGGATTAGCAAGAAAAGCCCTTTGTAGTGATAGGAGCTCAACTACAGATTCTGGTAGTAGTGGAAGTGATTTAAGCCATGAAAATGGCTTTCTCAATCAAGAAAGGAGTTATAATCTTGGTCCTAGTGAACCAACTTTGAGCTTAGGGTTTGATATGGCAGATTTGAGTTCTCAAACACTTCAACTACCAAGAAATCTTAATCACCACCACCACCACCACCACCACCAACCCCAAATCTATGGGCGTGATTTCAAGAGAAGTGCAAGAATGATTAATGGAGTGAAGAGAAGCGTAAGGGCTCCTAGAATGAGATGGACCACAACTCTCCATGCCCATTTTGTTCATGCGGTCCAGCTTCTTGGTGGCCATGAAAGTAATATTCTTAAAAACTTGTACTCACTAGTACATTTCTGCATCTGAAGTTTGTTTCCTGTGTTTTTCCTCTTCTTAATTATTTGACACTATAGTAGAGATTATTTGTTGATATAAAAGAGAAGAAGTTTACACCTTCTCTTGGCGAATATTGTTACAGGAGCAACACCAAAATCAGTCTTAGAGTTGATGAATGTGAAGGATCTTACCCTAGCTCATGTGAAGAGTCACTTGCAGGTGGGGTTACAGTGTTGAATCTGCATTGCGCGCCTTGAATTTGTGTATTTTTTAGGATATTTTCAAGATTTTTCAACTTTGTTTTAGCACTTTTATCGTTACATGTATCTGTGTATTGCTGTGACTAATTCGTAGTGGGGAGGGAAAACAAGGGGTAAGGACAAAAGGGCATCTCTAAAGTAATCTTAACAATGTGGACTTTTTCTCATTTTTCCTGTGGGTGTTCATGCAGATGTATAGAACAGTGAAGAGCACTGACAGAGGATCAGGTAAATTATATTGTCCTTAAGAACTCGATATTTACTCTCTTCCGTGAAATAATTGTCTTGCTAGAGAGAGCTTGGTGATTCAAGTGTGGCCAAAAACTCTATCATTAATTTGATTTACTATTTTCGAGTTAAAAAAATATATGTTGTTGGGATCTGACTGACTGAATTAATCAGTCCATATATGAATTATTTTTCTGAGTGTCTGATAAAGCTGGAGCAATGGTTCAATATATGATGATTGCAGGTCAAGAGCTGACAGATATGGGTTTGAGCCAAAGGGCAGGGATTTTTGAGGTGGACGCTTTAGGTTTATCTAGTGGAAAAGCTGATGCCAACAACCTTCCTCAACCTCTCAATAATCCACCACCACCACCACCACCACCACCACCACCACCATCTTCTGCACACAAAAATCAAAGGTCACTTGTGCTTCTCCTTCCTCCTTATCTCTTGTTTCTTCTTTTGTTTTTTCACAATAAGGTGCATCTTATCCTCTAAAATTTTTTAAAACGGTAAAGTACAATTCCATATTCAATGAATGCATTAAATCAACGCAAACATATATACATGCACGCATTCACACAAATACCTTCGGTGATGAACTTCAATTTGGTCCAACATGTTCTGTCTTAGTTATTCGTGTAGACAATAGGTTTCACTAATAGAGGATCTCTACACAGATCATAATTAATGAAGCTTGCCTAGGGTTTCTAGGTTAAGTGTATGATTTACGTACGTGTACCTTTCATAGCAATATATACGCGCCCTAGCATGCTCTTCATCCGTTAGATTATGAATGTTTCTTCATCCCAATGTATGTAAAAAGTCAAGGGCTTGGTTGCAATCTCAATGCTACTTTATTCTAAGGGTTCTTTGGTTTGGTTTCCAGTGCACAACTCAGAACCTCAAATAGTCATGTTAACGTTTATAGTTCACCGAGTCATTAATATTTCATCGATGGCTGGATTCTGTTGACTAATTCCCGTGGACAATCAATTCAAAACCAGAAGACTGACTTTAGCTTCCCGTATTTGAATCTTCAGTATGGATTAATATATTTTTTTTCTTAACTATACAATATGACCTTATGCTATCTTACTCAGGACATAAGAGAAATAAAGCATAAATAAAATCAATCCTCTCTTCAAAAATTATACTATGTAGTGGAATTGCTTCTCTAGTAGTAGCTGATAACATAAAAGAATGATTTAACTTCTGAGATATTGCAGTAACTTTCACATCTTCTTGTTCTAAGAGCTTTTAATGCATATTGTATTCAACTTTGAACAATTTTTCTCATTGATTTTCCACTGCACATCAAAATCTTCCAAGTAGGTGAGCCTGGATATGCATACCTAAATCTCAATTGATTATATCATGATTTTTTATTTCCTTACATGTAGAAGGAAAAGAAACGAGAGAAAGGAGACACCTTTTTGCCTACAATTATTTGTTTTAACGTATTCACTAGTAATAATTAAATATTGATTTCTTGGTGATTTTTTTAACAGAAATTCAGGGCCATCATCAATGGAGGGAGATGAGAAAAATATATCAAGTCTTGAAGCTCTGACATATGTTAATGTCGAAGCACATGACCATTCTAAGGTATATGACTTTATCATCAAAAACAAAAAATTCATGGATTAGACACACACACACACACACACACACATCAATTATCTTCCTAATTAACTTCTAGCTGATAATATTATCTGTTTCTATCCTTAATTAGGAGGACGGACACACGGAAGCCCTCCACATGGCTGCTAATTTGAAGGAGAGATTGGACTCTAGCTCCTCGTCATCTTCAGATATGTTGCTTAACCTAGAGTTCACCCTTGGAAGGCCAAGTTGGCAATTGGACTATGCTGAAACTACAAATGAGCTAACCCTTCTCAAGTGTTAATTAATCAGGCTAACAAACTATGAGTTTATGATTTATCTAATCCTCCTTTTAATGGACCACATATCTACTAATCTTTATGCATCTTCCATGTTTCTTGGATTCTGTCTCAAATGTGAAAGGGCGGAAACAAAAAAAAAAGAAAAAAGGAGACAACTTTATCATATGGTTAATTAATTGTGAAAATGAGATTTTCCTTCCAACGGGATGCTCAAAAAACCATGAATTAATTATAAAGTAGGAGTAGCTTTCACCATGTCCTAAATCTCTACCCATCATCGTTAAAGGTTGTGCGTATATAGCACCTCTTAATCGAAGTGCCTAAGTTCTAACTGTTGGGATGTCCCTTGACTTAATATATCAGTGTAGATACAAGGTGTAAATATATTAGAATAATATGTACATATGCCTAGTTTATCATAACAAGATTGTAATTAAAAAATAATTAGCCTGGATTGGTAGTTTATTATCATAAAAACATGCTAAATAAAAGATATTTTAGGAAAAACTAGAGTTTAGACATGTAATATGAACCTATAAACTCAAGATAAAAAAAATTTAAATTAACTACGCTTCAATTAAAATAAAAATGATATTTACTTCTTAAAAAAATTTAAATTAAGTAATGAATCTTTTATTTTTTTTAAATATAAATAATTTATCTTTAAGATTTTATTACTCTTCATTTATGCAACTAAGATCGAGGTATACAATATACCTTTCAAGATTCCAAGAATACCATCTTGATTTAGATGCATTTCTAAACCAAGATCTTTGAACCAAAAAAATATAAAACTGAAGTATCTCTCTACAATATGAATTCAAACTCTAGATTTTAGTAGAAAACCAAAGCATAAAATAAGAATAAAACACTAAAATATAAAATAAAGAAAAGTGTATAAAAATCTAAAAAACTCACATGTTAAACTCTTCCTTCATCCATTGTAAAATTTAAAAGCTAAAAGATTAAAATATTAATAAGAGTTAATTCTCACCATTATCAATAATTGATTAACTACTATAAATTAAAAATTAAATCTAAAAAAATTAAAAATTCTATGAGAAAAACACTAAGAAATTTTTTTAAATTAATTAATATCTCATTAACTCATAATTTATCTGCTTAAAACAAATATACAACAATTATCACCATCGACATATACATACTATAATTTTGGGACATGGTCTAGTTAATTTGTCGTTGCCTGTCCCATGCCACAGTACCCACGGAGGGTCCGGATTGATAAGTTACATCATTTACTTGTATGTTGAGTGTGCACTATTGTACCGTCACCGGTGTATTTGACCTTTGATCTAAGGTAAAAAAATAACCTGAAAATACCTAAAAATTCCCAGGACCCATTGACCCGATAAAATCTGTCATAGTCATTGCCATCTTCGAGCGATGATACCGTGTGCAAAGAGGGGGGCCAAAATGGACTACTGTGCAATCCTTTGCATTTGCGTGTGCTAAATGTTTCTGCTTCCTTGAACTTAAGCTTCTTTTTACAAGGCAGTACTCAGCAGCAACAACGAAAGGTTTAAAGTTTGAATGGCCCTTTTGTATTGTGATGGATCCATCGAGGAAACAAAGCTACAAAAGCATGCATGTGCATGTACTGATATATTGTCGAATGTCAAGGTGTATATGTATTAACTGTGCAGGCACGTTAGCGTTGTTGACGTCTTCTCCTTCGACGTAGCTGTGTCTCTGGGACCATTTTTAAAACTTGAAGCTACAATTTCTCGTAAGATTTACCTAAAATCCACCCAAAAATGTCATAAAAGTGAGAACAGAAACAGTTAATTGCCAACAATTACTTTTAGTGTCTTATTGTCAATCCACAATGATTGATGCTGTGTCGCTTGTTTTGAATTTTGATTGCAGACAAGATGGAGAACAGAAAGTATATAGAGACTAAAAAGATGGAACCTTCTTTTCGGCTTTCTCATCCACTCACCCATGCGCACGGTGCACGTCCAGCTCCCAGTTGAGATTAGAGATGGTGGTGGCATTGTCAATTCGCCATCACCTCAACTTCACATTTATTGTTTATAGTCCAAAACTGACTTATGAGCTACGACAGGACCACCACGTAGATAACAAGAATGTGGATGTGGATCAGCTACGCCATTTTAATATCACCATTTGGCCCATGACTCCTTGATTCATCTAATGGGTTAATCTATACGAATATTTTGGACTGACTTGAGGGCCCAGTCTTCCCTTTTCTTATTTCCAGCCTTCTTCGTCTTTGACCATGTGCACTTAGGATTGGGGTGGGCTAATATATATTTTTTAAAATATTTTTTTGTTATAAAATAATATTTTTTTATATTTTTAAAAATTATTTTTAATATTTGTATAGTAAAATGATATGAGAATATTAATTAATTTAAAATAAAAAAATTAAATTGTTTCATCGTTTGCTCATTATAGTTTATGGAGGCAGCAACAAAAAAAAAAAAGCAATTCAGGATAACTGCAATGCAGCTAATTATGTCACCGGGGTGAAATGATAAAAAAAATAATAATAAAAAATCATTTGTTAATGGGATAGCGCATGCATTTTATTCAATTATACAGTGTTTGATTGATGTCATTGTTTGTGTTTTTTTCAAAATATTTTTATTTAAAAATAAATTATTTTTAAAAATTTTTTGACATCAACATACCAAAATCATCAAAAAAATATTAAAAAATTATTAATTTAATTTTTTTTCATTCCAAATACACTTTTGAAATGCAATCAAACTCATATGCAACTATAATACCAGACAAACTTACAAAAATAACAGTTTTATTAGCTAAATAATTTATATTTTTTTTGTACCAAGTCCAACACATAATTATGTTTTAAATATCAATTATGTAGAATTTAAAATAATAAATTTTTTATTTACAAAGACTTATTTTTATTTATTTTGTTTTAACTAAATATATATTTGTTTTCAAAATTGTGTTAAATTTCTTTAAAAAAAAAACAAATTAAAGAAGAAAGCGTGGTCCAACAATCATCAAGGGGGTAGTCTCTTGCTTGAAATTTCTCTTTTGAGGTACCTACCTATAGGCTATAGCTCAGAAACAAATAGCCCAGACAATCCAGACATTTTGGTATCCTCCTTGAATTTCTACAACCCGCATCATTACATGATATCTTGTAATAGATCTTGTGACAGAACATGTGTACCTCTGTTTGCCTCACTAATTATATCTTTTTGTGCCACATCTTTCTTCCACCACCATCAGTTTAATTCACTCTTTCAACGTTTCTTCCTCCCCACCCGCCCCCCGCTGGGACCGCCATAACCATCAGACGGAAACCTTGGTTATCAAATCGGTGGCTCCATGGATTAATTCAGTTATATATTAATCTAGACCTAACTTGCTTTTAAATTATTTGGATAGTTGATTTTATTAAATTTTTAGTGATTAGGTGCATTAACCCTCTATCTCAGGGAGATCTGATCGGTTTTTTTAAAAATAAATGTTTGTATTATTTTATTAAAAAAATCAATAAATTTAGTCAATCTATCAACCATGAGTTGGCATATCCAACTCATAATTTAGATCGTAGAGGAATTATAGATTGAGCTGATTCAACTATCGAGTGAAATTGGTGTAAATCAAAAGAAAATCCGGTATAAAATAAAATCGGTATTACACATGCGTTGCAATATTATGATGGTTGTGTGATGTTTTGTGGCTTGTGGTGTCTTATTAACTAATGACCTAAATATTTATTAGCCTTAATCACATAAGATTACTGTGTGGAGTAGTCATAATTGTTTTTACCTATATCGAGCAAATAAAGCTGTGTAGGCACTATATTGCAAGAAAGATATATATTCATTGGCGAGACAAGTAAGCCCTCGTAGGTGACGTGATGCCATGCTTACAAGGTCTCCGTGATTTTGTTTGTTTTTATATTATAAAAATATTTTTTAAAAAATTTAAAATTATTTATTTTTTTATTTTAAATTAATATTTTTTGATGTTTTTAAATCATTTTAATATGATAATTTTAAAAATAATTTTAAAAAATAAAAAAATATTATTTTAATACATTTCTAAATAAAAAATATTTAAAAAAAATACCGTAATTATATTTTCAAAAAAACTTTTATGCAACTGCAGCTCAGTTTGGTGTTTTGGGCCGAGCCTCGCCACACATGAAAGGATAGCTTGATGTCCTATCTTTCTTTTGAGTCAACTCCCACCTAACCCAATCCTTTGGGTTAAAGCCCATCAAATCTGACTAAATAACTTCGCTGTTTGGTTTGCTGTTTTGGGCCGGGACCCCCCCCCCCCCACACCAGACTGTACAAATTGCTCTTTGGGCTCTGGTTTTTTTTTTTTAATTGGTAATTTGGTATGAATATATTTCCTCTTATTTGATGGAACAAAAACATTATGTTCTGGCTATAGTCAAATGTCATTAAAATATAGCTCACTGTCGAAACAAAGGCAGGCAATTGTGGGTGAGTTGTAAGAGAATGTTTTAACTCTTAAACGCCTTATATTTTACACTGTCATTAATTTAATGATAACTCTCCACATTGTGATTTTCGCTAAATTAGTAGCTCACATGCATGAGCTTTGAATATAGAAAAGAAATTTTTTTCCTAGATTTTATTGCATTGCAGTATCTGCAGCAATCAACCTGATGTAAAGAACATAGTGGCATGTTAAAGTGGGCATGATCCCTGCATATCAGTCATATTTGCCGACCAGCTCTCACTCCCCAGGTAGTACCTATGTTGTGAAGAAACTGAACCCACTGACCAAGAACAATGAACCTTTTGTATAGCATCATCTTACAAGATTCTTTAATCAAATATACTAAACAAAGTCATTGTGGATCAATAATTATAATCTCTAGAATAGAGTAAACTATTTCACCTAATTGTTTTTTTTTTTTTGTTGATGCAAGATTGAGTTGAGTGACTTGATGATATCGTATGCATTTCAACTTCTCTTCTCACCTTGCAAGAAGTCATCTGTCAACATGTTGGTTGGAGAAACAGAACAAATTTAAATCCTTACTAAGAGTGAAATGGGGATCGATAATTTATTATGAAAGCATACATCAGAATTTTCTGTTCTCACACTCGCTCACAGGGGCAAGCTATGGCCCTTGCCACAAACTGTTAGGAAGTGGCCTGCTTCTTGCTGAATTTAGTTGAATTGTTGTCTGGAGGTGGCTTATAAATTGACTGGGATGTCAGTTTCACAATTGTGCATCTCTCTATAGAACATGGATCCTTCTCCTCAATTAATTGCGATTGCTTTGTTTTTTTCATGCATACTTCTCTACAATGCACTGATTAAAAAAAACAGTATTAAAGGTAACCAAATTAAAGAGGCTCCTGAACCAGCTGGAGCATGGCCAATTATTGGCCATCTACATCTGTTAGGTGGGGGTGATCAGCTTCTATACCGAACTCTTGGAGCAATGGCTGATAAGCATGGTTCAGCGTTCACTATCCGTCTCGGCAGTCGCCGGGCTTTTGTGGTGAGTAGTTGGGAGGTAGTGAAGGAATGCTTCACAATTAATGACAAGGCGCTAGCTTCACGTCCGACTACAGTTGCAGCAAAGCATATGGGCTACAACTATGCTGTTTTTGGATTTGCTCCATACAGCTCCTTCTGGCGTGAGATGAGAAAGATCGCAACTCTTGAACTTCTTTCTAACCGACGGCTTGAGATGCTTAAGCATGTTCGAGCTTCTGAAGTTAACATAGGGATAAGGGAACTATACAATTCGTGGGCTAACAATAGCTCCAGTCCGGTGGTTGTTGAACTTAAACAATGGCTAGAAGACTTGACACTTAATGTGGTCGTCAGAATGGTGGCTGGAAAGCGTTATTTTGGTTCTGCTGCCGCCTCTGATGATGGAGAGGCAAGACGGTGCCAGAAGGCGATTAATCAGTTCTTTCGTCTGATTGGTATTTTTGTGGTTTCAGATGCACTTCCATTTCTTGGGTGGTTAGATTTGCAGGGACATGAAAGGGCAATGAAGAATACAGCCAAAGAGTTGGATGCTATTCTCGAAGGCTGGCTGGATGAACATCGCCAAAGGAGAGTTTCTGCTGGAATCAAGGATGAGGGTGAGCAGGACTTCATCGATGTGATGTTGTCACTTAAGGAGGAAGGCCAACTGTCGAATTTTCAGTATGATGCAAATACCAGCATCAAGTCTACCTGCCTAGTAAGTTGATATGCAAAATAACCATGGAATACAATTTACAGAGCCAGTTCAAGCAATTTTTTTTTGTTGATGAGAATAAAAAAACTAATTGCGAATTGGAGTGGCTGTTGGAATATATTAATTTCATAATTCATGCTCACGAAGTATTGTAAAATGTCCGTAGGACTCCTCCAGGTGAAGATAATGACTGAATTTTTTGAGTTCATAATTTTGTGCAGGCTCTTATCCTTGGTGGTAGTGACACCACAGCAGGCACACTAACCTGGGCCATCTCATTACTTCTGAACAATCGCCACATGTTGAAGAAGGCACAAGAAGAGCTAGACCTCCATGTTGGCAAGGAGCGGCAAGTTGAAGATTCAGATGTTAAGAATCTTGTTTATCTACAAGCAATCATCAAAGAAACCCTCCGACTATATCCAGCTGGTCCCTTGTTAGGACCCCGAGAAGCAATGGAGGATTGCAAAGTTGCTGGTTACCATGTCCCTGCTGGCACCCGCTTGATAGTAAATGTATGGAAGATTCAAAGGGATCCGAGAGTTTGGACAAATCCATCTGCATTCCTGCCAGAGAGGTTTCTCACTAGCCATGGAGATGTTGATGTTAGAGGCCAGCAATTTGAACTTATTCCTTTTGGTTCTGGTAGGAGGTCCTGTCCAGGTGTGTCGTTTGCACTCCAAGTCCTTCACCTGACACTTGCCCGTCTTCTTCACTCTTTTGAATTGGCTACCCCAATGGACCAGCCTGTTGACTTGACTGAAAGTTCAGGTCTAACCATTCCAAAAGCTACCCCATTGGAGGTTATTCTTACCCCACGCTTACCTCCCAAGCTCTATGGCTATTGAACCGAGCACTGAAGGAAGGTTGGATGTGCCATTTAAATTTTAAGGAAACAAAGGAGTTTTTGGATCAGGTAGTTAATAATTGTTTCTACTTTGTTATTGCCTGTTGCATCGTGTGGAAACTTATCTTGATCGATCAATTTGTAACGTCCATTTATATTTCAAGCACTGCTCTAGTCTCTGCTGTCCGAATTTGTGTCTTTTTTAGGTTGGTTGGTTAGTGTTTGGTATGGTGAATAATATTGATTACAGTGGACTGGAGAGGATTGAACGATGTCTTATTTTGTATTTGATAGATATTAGATGAGATTTGGCTTCCCTTAGGTTTAGACCGTTCCAAATTTAAAAAAAAATAAAGGAAAGATAGATCTGACTTGACCTGGTAAAAAACTCGAGTCAACCTGCAATCTGAGATAATATATATTATTGGTATAATGAGGTTGATTTGATTTTTTTTCAATTTAGGTCAACTCGGGTTGACCTTCACAAACCGTAACCCAGGCTTACCTCAAGTGAATATCGGCTAAGATTTTAAGACAATGATAATAATCATTTTTATTTTTATATTGCTTCGGATAAACCCAGGTTGACCATCCCGATCCATGGTTTAGGCCTAGCCTCAGGTCGACTTCTTAGTTGGGTTTTTAAACTATCATAATAACTATTTTTATCCTTATATTGACCTGAGTCAATGGTCAACCTGGGCCTGACCCCTGGTTGACATCTGAGTCGGTTTTAAAACTATGATAATAACCACTTCTATTCTTATTTTGACTCGGATCAATGGTCAATTCGGGTCTAACCCTGGCTCGACTTTCGAGTTAAGTTTTAAAACTATGATAACATAATCAACTTGACTTGTAATCCAGGTTGATTTCTAGTTGAGTTTTAAAACTATGATTACAATCATTTTTATCTATGCATTAACCCAAATCAACTAGATTAATTCTCGTGTAGAGAATTGGACAAGCTTGCTCTACTCCTTTTATTGATACAAAAATTTCTTTCCTAGAACAGTCTTGAATAGGAAAAAAAAATAATTTTTGTACTGTATAAAGATAGAACAAACAACTTCACAAAAAAATTTATTTTGTCTAGTCTATTGTTATTTAACATGCCAAACACAATCTTATTGTGACATATTTTATGTGTATTTTCATGAATTCACTTGCAAGACATTTGGATCATGCAAGACATAAAGCTCCTTTGTTTTAGTCTTTCACCAAGTTTAGAAATCACAAATCACCCACAAACTTTTTTATAAATAGATTATAGAATAAAATAAACTATCATATTCCAATAAAAATTCTAAATAATCATTTAGTAAGAATAGGATTCTAATTAATTAATTAAAAAGAATTTAAATACGAATCTTTTTAATCTAGAAACCTTTTCTTGTTTAAGGGTTCTAATTCACTAATTAAATAATAATTCTAAACACAAATCTTTTTAATCCAGAAACCTTTTCTTATCTCAAAATGAGTGTTTAGCAATGAGGGACTACGTTTGAGTACTCTTTATAAGTAAAATTAGCGTATTTAACCCTATAAGCTATTATTCATTGATATTCAACACACAAGATTCTAAGTACATGTCCTTAATTTATAAAGAGATTATAGGAAGAAGATAATCTTAAATTATTTTATTCCAATAAAGATTCTAAATAATAGTTCCATAAAAATTCTAATTAACTAGTTAAATTAGGATTTTAAACACAAATTGATATAGAAAACCTTTTATCATATCAACAGTTTGGAAACACTTGCAAGACATTTGGATCTTGCAAAATTCGTGTATCATGTGGGTGAATTGCAACGTGTTTTTTTCTTTCATCGAATTCAAGAGTTAGATTTTCAGTTAAAAATGCAGTGAAGCATAATTTAACTGAGCAAGGGGAAGGTTTTTTCTCTATGATTTGGTGATTGAATATAGGAGGAGTATGGTCACTCTGCCTGTCACTAAGAATTTCTGCTACTTTGTTAATGGAATTTGAATTGCCGCAGGCTCTGAAAGTAGAATCATAAGCAAACTGGACTGTGGCGAGATGACTTGCCATTGGCAGCTAAGTCTTCGCTGGAGAATGATGCCCCAGCCAAATGTAATTTTTTTTATTTTTAGAAACATGGTTGTTGGACTCAGTTTGAAGATCAATTTGGAAAAGAATATAAGAATATGCTTGATAACATGGCTTGGCTGACTGTGTGTTTGTTAAAAAAATGATTTTTTTAAAATTAATATTTTTAAATTGTTTTGATAGGTTGATAGAAAGATGAATTTTAAAAAATAAAAAAATATTAATATAATATATTTTCAAATAAAAAATACTTTGAAAATAACCCCTATAACAATACTAAATTGATGGATTACCAAATCAATTATTTTTATTAAAATATTATTTTATACTTTTAGTTTTTTTTATAGTTGATTTATCATAATGGATGAACGTTGACAGAACAATTATGTTTTTTTTATAGTTGATCAATCATAATGGATATGTCAATGTAATCGACTGGGATCAATTTCAATTTCTGAACACTGTTGACATGATTTCAAGGTTGAAAATATAACAATCAATTATTTTTATTAAAATATTATTTTATACTTTTAGTTTTTTTTTATAGTTGATCTATCATAATGGATAAACGTCGACAGAACGATTATGTTTTTTTATAGTTGATGAATCATAATTGTATTATTGCTATTTACCCCAACAAAAGTGTTTTATATTCAATAAAAAATTGATGTTTCTTAATTTTATCATTAATTTGTCATTAACCTTTGCAAGATATTACTGTATTATTGGTCACCATTTGTTTCTTTCATCGAAGACAAATTAAGGTGGCTTGACCTCGATATTTGATGAATAAATACAATCAAGATGAAGATGATTAGTTTTCAATAGATATTTGACTTTGTGTTTCACTTCACTGCAACTTAAATATTTTTTTTTAATAAAAAAATTTATATATAAACTTTTTCAACATGTTTTTTTATTTAAAAAATTTTAAGTGAAAAAAAAATTTACACATATTTATAATCAAATAAATTAAAAATTATGTGTATTAATAAGTGAAAAAAATCATAAACCATGACTAAATATAAAACTAGAAAAATCAAGAGACAAATGTAAATCAAGATATTTAATTTTACAAGACGTGACATTTAAGCAGTTGTGTTTGCTAAATTTATTAATTAAAATAATTTTTTTATTCAATTAAACGATAATAAAAATAGACACAAATATTAAATTGATTGAATAAAATAAAAGAAAAAAAATATACAAGGCTGCACATATTAGAAATATTATTTGAAAATAAAATTTTTTTATTTTAAAAAATAAAATTCATCTATACAAAAGATTAAAACAAATATAGATTAATCAGAAAAACTTTCTAAAAAATTAAATGCATAATTAAAAAGTAATCATCATTTCAAATAGGCTTTTTAAATAACATAAAAAGGAAAAGGGATATTAATCTAAATAGAAACAAAAAAAAGTGAACACTGTCGTCCACAGTAAAACTTGTAAGGTGAATCTTGACCATGAACTCAACAGAGTTTGATATTTTTCCCCTTTAAATTTATAGTAAACCTAAAAAAAAGAGTAAACAATGTCATCCATGGTAAAATATGAGGGGGTGAATAGTGCAGTTGCACAATATTCACGTAACTCATTTCCCCTTAAATTTATAATAAAACCTTAAAAAAAAAACAATAACTAGTGTTGTCCACAGTAAAACATGAGGGGGCGAACAATGCGTCTGCATAATGTTCACCCCACACGCTTTAGTTTATTTAGGGTGAACTCAGACCATGAACTCAACCGAGTT
>Ga0325400_1002330_pt1 | contig 16586 bp, 14 predicted proteins | sample PopdelMetagenome_2_FD_205662 | JGI IMG/M metagenome (GOLD analysis project Ga0325400, IMG submission 205662) | Populus deltoides microbial communities from Bellville, Georgia, United States - Xylem-PdKOR-R1 | ecosystem: Host-associated > Plants > Phyllosphere > Stem > Wood/Secondary xylem... | reverse complement strand
ATATTCCAAACAATCTATACTGTCAAGTTATAATGCATTATTATGAGTATAACATATCCAAATATTAACTTCATCAAATGGTGAAATTTCCAGAAATATGGGTTTAACCGAACTGACCTCAAACTTGTAGACCTACTGTGCGAGATATACAACTTCTATACCAAATGTTTGTTTCAGATCTCCACCGTTCAGAATCTAGACAAAATCAAGAAGAACAACATATCCAAGTTATAGCCTAATCCAACGGTGGCCGAAGGAGAAAATAGACAACAAAGAAGACTGTCCAGAAGTGTATTTTCCAAAATATTTTCCTCCCTCAACATCTCTCAAACGGGGACTGATATAGAAAATCTCTACGGTGAAAATGTACACGACATGGATGAGAACAACATACCCTAATATCGTGCTGATCCAACGGTGGAAGGTGGAGTTATAGCTGTCGGTTGATTTACCATCAATATATCTTCTCTCCAGCCTCTCTAAACTCTCTCTTACTCTTGCCAGTCACTCCAAGAGAGAAAATAGAATGATATTTATAGTTCTAACATCTTGTTAATTACACATTTATCCCCACCCCTTTTTATCATTTATACATAAACTCTCAACCTTTTGTTATTTGAATATTGACCTCTCTTGATCTTACATATTCATTTTGTCCTCACAAATGTTTTTCTTTTCAATGATTTAGTACTATATTCACTTTTCATTTCATTAATTTCACTATTTTTATCTTGATTAGGTTTCTTTAATTTAAGTTAACCCATTTTACTATTGGTTAAATTTCTCATCTTTTAAATATCCAAAAAAATTACAATTGAGGGTTTACATTTTTGAAATTTTCTTTGTTATATGAAAATATAATATGATTTTTTTTTAATTTTTGAGAGACTTGGTTGTATGCATGAAAAATAAATATTTTTTTTATGTTTTACTGAAAATCGAGTATTTTAATATTGGATTTGTATCTTTACAGTATAAAAATATTTTAATCGAGTATTGATCAAGATGCACTAAAAAATACATGGGAAATCAGAAATTTTCCGAAAATATTTTTGAATTTTTTTTTCAAGCTGGGCCCAGCTCGGCCCATGTGGCGGGGCTGGACCTAGCTGGTTTCTACCTACAAGCGTGCGTGAACAATTCACGCATGCCTGCTACAGTCATGGTGTAATTAATCTTCAAGTGCATAGTGTTTGTGCATTATCTGAAAAGTTTGAGAAGCTTACCTAGAAGCAACGAAGGCAACAACATGCGACCTCTATCTTCTTCTTTTCGTTTGTAACTTCTAGTTCAACTGGTTTCCCTGTTTTCCTTTCCTATCCCTTCTGCCCTGTCTCTCTCATTTTCTCCTCCTTTATTTTCCCTGTTTTCTTTCTGCCCCACCGTTTCTTCCTCTATTCTCCCTTGTTCTTTTTTCCTTTCCCTCTCAATGTCGTCTTCTCTCCTGTCCACAACGTTCTCCCCTCTCTGCACTGGCTTCGTGGTTGTGCTGGTGGTGGCGGCCTGGGAGCTAATTCTGGTCGGTCGATGGTTATTCTTCCTCTTCTTTGCGTGTTTTTCTGTTGTCTTTCCCCTCTCTGTTTTTGTTTTTTTCTCTCTCTATGTCGTCTTCTTCATCCTCTCCTCCCTATCCTCTTCTCTCTCCTGTTCTGCTCTTTTCTTTTTTCTTTCTACCTTTTTTTTGTGTTTCGTTCGTCTCCCTCTCCCAGTTTTGTTTCCTCTCTTCATTGTACTCTCTCTGTTTTCCACCTTGTTTTTCTCCTCTGTCACCTCTCCTCTCTCGTTTCTTTTCTCTCCTCCTCCTGTTCGGTTCTTCCTCTAGCTTTTATAGCCAGAGGACGCAAGCGTTCTTTTGGTAACAGTCACGTACATCACGACGACGAGGAACATCAGCAACGAGACGCGCCTTCGGATTGAAAACGGTTCCATTATCACTGCCAACGTCTCCTACCTTTAATGCCACAACTATTATGTTTTAAGAAGACAGTGAATAGTGCTTCAATGGAACGGCGCTGTTTGGATTTCTTCTGATTTGGTCATTGAAGTTTTTTTTACAATTTTGTAATCAAACCCCTGGAAAAACTATAACTGGATCCCTTAATTTTAGCGCCTTTCCTGGATTGGTCCTTGGTTTCAGATTGTTTCAATTAAGTCCCTAATTGGCTATCAAACTTCAATACTTATACAATTAAGCCCCTGATTAGAATAAATCAACTCTTAAAAATTATAATTGGACCCCAGAACTTTAATTTCTTCCAATAAAAGCCTAAATTGACTTAAAAATCAATTTTTCTTACAATCCAACCCTCTATAAATTCAATTAAACCTTAGATAAAATTTAATTGAGTCCATAAACATTTGATTTTGGACTTTTCTTCCTCAACTTGAATTTTCTTTGTCAACAGGGTTCTCATCAGTCAAAAATATACTGTCAAATTTCAACATTTTGCATTTTTGAACCTCCTCAACCAATTTTGTTATTTTTTCAGCATTTCAGCATCCTTTTCTCGCTCTTATTATTTTTTTATTTCCTTCAAATATTTTTTTGATATATATTTTTTTGTATTTTCTCATTTTCATTTGTTTTTGTGGGAACCCAAAAATGGGTAAAAACAGTCCTAACTACATTAGGGTGCACACCAATGCTTCTTATTCTCCACAGCTTTCTTATCATCTGCCACCACAGAACTTGCCGTATAATTCTTCTCCAGCTCCTTCTCAGCATGTATCAGTCACATCTGCACAACACAGAGCAGCCCAACAGCCCCCTATGCAAGCCATGCACACGAGGCTTAACTCCGCCTCTCCATCCTCATGTTCTTCAGGTCCTTCACAAGTGTGGCTGACCGATTCTGGTGCCACCAACCATATGACAGCTGATTTGGGTAATCTTCGCTGGCCTCACCATATCCAACAAATGAAACGATTCACACTGCCAATGGTGAAGTTTTGATAGTGTCTCATATTGGTCATTCTACCATTACTTCATCACTTTCTCCAATTAAAGTGAATTATGTGCTTTGTGTTCCTCAACTCACTCAGAATCTCTTATCAGTTCATCGACTTTGCCTTGATAATAATTGTTGGCTTATATTTGATGCCTTCTATTTTTGGATTCAGGACAAAGCCACAGGGAAGATCATTTATAGGGGGTTGTGCAGTAATGTATTGTATCTTATCCACTCCTTCTAACCTTTAAATTCTCAGCAGCCATATCCAGCTCAAGTTTTTCTTGGTCAACTTGTTCAGTCCAATCTGTGGCATCATAGGTTAGGTCATCCTACAAATAACATTGTCTCTCAGATGTTACATAAAGCTAATATGCATGTTCCTAAAACTACCTCACCTATAATGTGTCATCCATGTCTTGAAGGGAAATTTAGCAAACTACCTTTTCCATAGCATGTCAATAAGTCCATAATTCCTTTCAAAACTATACATACTGATTTGTGGGGTCCTGCACCTTGTATATCGGTTGATGGTTATCGATACTACACCATCTTTGTTGATGAATGCACTAGATATTGCTGGATTTTTCCTTTAGTAAATAAGTCTAATTTGTTCGCTACCTTTTGTTCTTTTTTATTCCTTTGTTGTTAATCAATTTACATCCACCATTAAAACTCTTCAAACTGATGGGGGGGATATACTAGCACTAGATTGAAGAATTCTCTCCTTGACAAGGGCATTTATCATCACCTCTCATGTCCGTATACTCCTGAACAAAATGGGATAGCTGAGAGGAAACATAGGCATATCATTGAAGCCACTATCATCTTATTACAAACAACAAAATTGTCATCTCAGTTTTGGTCCTATACTTGTCAAACAACCACATATTTAATCAATCGTATGCCTACTATTGTTCTTCATCATAGCTCCCTTTTTGAGATGTTATTCGCCTCATCTCCAAGTCTTACTCATCTATGAATTTTTGGATGTGCTTGTTTTCCTCTCCTCAAACCTTATAATAGCACCAAATTGCAGGCTAAAACTACTAAATATGTGTTTCTTGGATATGCCACAAAATATAAAGGCTATTTGTGTTATCATGTACATACAATGAGATTGTTTATCTCTAGGCATGTTATATTTGATGAACAACAGTTTCCATATCCATATTTATTGTCTACACATTCAAACACACTAACATCACCATCACCTTGTCAGCCTTCCACTTGTCCTGTGCCTATAGTAACTTTAGAAAATGTAATTGTCCCAACCATTCTAGCATCTCCATCTCTTCCTCCTCGTACCCATACACCTATCCCTTCTGTTGTCTCTGCTCATTCCCAGTCCATTGCTGCTCCACTCCAAGCCTCTCCTCTGTTTCCTTTGGCACTTGATATCAACGTTACTTCTAGTTCAGAATCTCATGGTTTTATTCTTGATAATTTGCAAGTGGTCTTGTCTATTCCTCCCCTCAATTTACATCCAATGCAGACTAGAAACAAGAGTGGGATTCTTAGGAAGAAGGCCTTCTCAGCTAGTATTCAGGACTTGGGAGATGCTAATATGTCCTTGGTTGAACCAGCTAGTTACAAGTCTACTGTCAAAATTCCTGTGTGGTTACAAGCCATGAAAGAAGAAGTGAATGCTTTACATGCTCAAAGCACTTGGAGTCTAGTTTCATTGCCAGCAAACAAGAATCTGGTGGGTTGTAAATGGATTTTTAAGGTCAAGAGACACTCTGATGGCTTTATTGCTAGACATAATGCAAGGTTGGTTGCTAAAGGTTTCAGTCAAGAACCTGGATTTGACTATGGGGAGACGTTTAGTCCTGTTGTGAAACCTACAACCGTCAAGTTAGTTCTTGCTCTTGCTGCACATTTCAATTGGTCTCTGTGACATTTAGATGTCAAAAATGCTTTTTTGCATGGCATTCTCCAAGAGGAGGTTTATATATCTCAACTTCCTGGTTTTGAAGATTCCAATCATCCTCATCGCATGTGTAAGTTGCATAAATCTCTCTATGGACTTAAACAAGCTCCTAGGGCTTGGAATGATTGGTTTACTTAGTTTCTTTCTTCTGTGGGGTTTGAAATCACCTACTCCGATTCATCTTTGTTTGTCAAACATGTTGGTCCTGTGATTGTGGTATTGCTTCTCTATGTGGATGATATTATTATCATTGGGAGTGTGTCTAGTGAAATTCAGCAAGTTATTAGTGCTCTTACTATTGAATTTGATATCAAAGATTTAGGATTCCTCCACTATTTCTTAGGGATCCAGATCACTCGAACTGCCACCGGTGTGTTTCTGTCACAGACCAAATATGTTGAGGATCTGTTGACTAAATCTAAAATGGTTGCAGCTAAACCCTATGATACTCTATGTCTCCCTTACCATTGACTACTCAAAGAGGATGGGAAACCTTACTCCAATCCTACACTGTTTAGAAGCATTGTCGGCACTCTGCAGTACTTAACTTTCACAAGGCTTGACATTGGTTTTTTTGTGCAGAATCCCATGGTGTCTCATTTTACTGTTGTTAAACGTATATTGTGATACCTTAAGGGCACTATGTAGCTTGGTCTATCCTATACTAGAGGTGATTTGCAGTTAAAAGCCTTTAATGATGCTGATTGGGCAGGGGACCCTAATGACAAGCGGTCTACAACTGGTTTGGTGGTCTTCTTGGGCAACAATCCAATTTTGTGGTCCTCTAAGAAGCAACAAATTATTTCTCGATCCTCGAATGAAGTTGAGTATCGTGCTTTATCATTCACCTCCGCTAAATTGGAATGGATAAAACAGTTATTAGCAGTTCTACACATTTCACTACCTGGTGTGTCTGTTCTTTTTTGTGACAATCTGTCAGCCATTGCCTTGTCTTTCAATCCTGTTAAGCATCAAAAGACCAAGCACATCGAAGTAGATGTGCATTTTGTTCGTGAAAGAGTTTCATGCAACCAACTCTCAGTGCAGTTTGTGTCTTCTCAAGAACAGTTGTGTCCTCTATTCCACACGCATTGTTGCAATCTCATGCTTGGTTTCTCTAAGTCTGATCTTGAGGGGGGATGTTAGAGTATATTGCTTTAGATTGTGACATTTGTCATAATCATAATATAGCAGTCAGTTAGTTAGTTAGCTGAAGGTTGTTAGTTTGTTATCTACAACTATATAAACAATTATCTCGTGTGACTGAGGTTAAGCTGAATAAACAAAAGGAATTCATTTAGTCTCTTTACTTCTCTCTATTTTCTCTCTATCTGATTGCAGTAATATACAAGCTTGTAGTCTCTGTTTTATAAAGATTAACAACTTGAAGGATAATTTAAATGTTTTTTAATAAAAAATAAAAAAATATAAAAAATTAATTAGCATTTTCATTTAGGATACTTCAAGGGTAGTTTAAATGTATAAAAAAAAATTAATTAGAATTTCTGTTTAGAATACTGCAATGATAGTTTAAATATTTTTTTATAAAACAAAATAATTAGAATTTCTGTTTAGGATAAAAAAAGCTATATAAAAAAAATTAATTTTGCATTGTCACCAGCCCCAAGTCATTTAAGTCTAGCATGATTGTTAAATTCAAAAGGCTTAAAACATTCTATCTATTTTTAATTTTTTTTAAAAAAAATTGATATTAACTACAACGCATAACAATATGCTAGTAACAACTCCAGGACATACGCAATGCCAATTCTTTTAGAGAAGATTTGATAGGCCACTTCGAAGAGCTGCACCCTCTCCCCTCCCCTTGCTCGAATAAGTAACTGCTCTACATGGTACCACACATTCCCATTAGATACTTTCCATGCGAGCTGTTTTTGTATGATTTTATTACTAGGTGGGTCAAATCTTTCGTTCGGACATGCCCTGAAATGTTAGAAAAAATCCATGCTGGATCACTTTTTTTGGGCTAAATCTGACGTTGGACATGCCCTGACTTGTAGGCATACCACGTCGCCTTCCAGATTATTCAAATGCTTATGCTGGATGAAATGTTTCTCCAAGTCCTCCTATGTATTTCTTAAGACTTCTAGGAGAGAGGCATAAATTGAAGGAAAAATCAGGGTCTAGAAGAATCTCTCTACATGGTTTGCAAACGTACCGTCAATGGTTGTGACTGGGACTTTACAGAAGATCCTTATGAGAATGTCATACGAGAGTTGCCGATATGTGACATGCCATGGAATGGTTTGCAGCTATGCTGCTGCTGCTTCTTCAGAGTTAAGTTACTATACGAGCTGGCAATTACAAGAATTTCAAGTCCTAATCAAACACAAAAGCTTGATCGAGTTGGAAAGCCAAGAGGGTTTTGACCTCTCTTTGTGGTCTTTTCAGCCTTTTATTTTTCTGAAGTATTTGCGTACGGATTAACTTTTTCAATGCTAAGCACAAGAAAAGAAACATTTCAAATTTATTGGCAAAAAACAATACAGGAAACATGTAAAAAGCCAGTACCTGGCATTGCATTACCATAGCATGAAACTTCAAATACTATCACATACAGATCTTACAAGCTCAGGACTCGAGTACAATTTTTTATCAAAATTTTTGACTTGATTCAATTTCCTAGAGCCCTAAATGTCTGAGTACACATCACATAATTAAATATGACAATTCAAGTTGAAACAAACGGTATATTCGTAATATTGACTAGTGTAGCTTTTAAAGTCCTTTTTGAGGAAAGGTTGATAGCTAATAATACCAAAAAAACAATTAAAAAATAAATACTATACTCCAACATGGAAGACAAGAAGAGTATATAATTATATTGAAAAAGAAAATGTGAGAAAATAATTTTTCAATCTAGAAAAGAAATATAATATAGACTTTTTATTAAGTATGAATACAAAATTTAATAAAAAGGAACAAGTTATAGTTTCTCTAAAAGCGAAGCCACTTAACAAAAATTGAATACATTGATTAATCTACCACATAGGCAAAGGATACTGTGATAAAATTTCACACCAGCATTATTTAAATCTGTGGAGAAGTAATCTACCATTTGTACGGTTCTATAATTAAGTGGAAACTCAAATTTTCTCCACTGTGAATCACCCCAACACACTTAACCTCATGATTCAAGAGGTACTTGCCGTCTCATTTCCTTTTGGCATATTTAGAGAGATTTAACACTACTTACCTTTTGTTGGTGGGAGAAACCACTGGTGGTAGCTTTGAAACACTCAGAGGGGATAAAACACACTATCTTATTTCAACAACAAGAAGCTTACAAAATAAATAAAAGCTTTTAATACACACCCTCGCTTTCTCTCTAGTGTTGCTCTCTTATATTTCCCACACATAATAGCATAAACTTAGCTGTCTATTTATACACAAATTAAAAGTAAGAAAAAATCAAAGTTCAAATGTGAACATAAATAATTTGTAGTAGTGTGAAGGTGGTTAGCGGCTGGCAGCTAGTGGCTGACAGCTGGCGGCTTGGGGTTGGTGGCCATGGTTGGTGGTTGCCTACATTGATCTTCTAGATTGAGTTTACCACAACAAATTCCCCCTTTAAACTCAATTGAGGGATGTCATGCCAAGCATGAACTTCAATCTGATAAATGTTTCTCCCTTCAATGGTTTTGTAAAGATATCTGCAACTTGATCATTTGTCTTGCATGATATCAGTTCAACTTCTTTGTTCTTCACATGCTCTTGGATAAAGTGATGACGTGTATCGATGTGTTTATTTCTTTCATGATACACTGGATTCTTTGCTAATGCAATCATTGATCGATTATCAACATAAATCTCCGTAGAACTTTCTTGAGGAAATCCCAAATACTTCAACATATTCCTTAACCATATTAAATGGCATACAACTGAGTTGGCAGCAACATACTCACAGCTTCACAGCTTTATAATGTTACTATCGATTGCTTCTTGGATGACCATGTGAAAGTTGTATCTCCCATGAAAAAGACAAATCATGTTATGCTTTTCCTTTCATCCAGATCTCTACCCCAATCACTATCCAAGTAACCAACAAGATTGAAGGTTTTACTTGAAGCATAAAACATACCTTCATTTATTGTTCCTTTGATGTAGCAAAGAATTCTCTTGGCTGCATTCAAGTGAGACTAATCTAGTGTCTCCATATATCTCCTGATAAGTCCAACTCCGTAGAGTATATTCGGTCTGGTACATGTCAAGTACCTTAAGCTTCCTACTAAGCTTTTGAAGTAAATTGGATCAACATTTCCAACTTTACTCTTCCTCAATTCCACTCCATTCTCAACTAGAGTTGATACTGGATTGCAACTTTCCATCTTGAACATTTCAAGAATATCTTTGGCGTAACCGGTTTAAGATATAAAAATCCTTTCTTCTTTATGCGTCACTTCTAAGCAAAGAAAATGTGCCATTAGACTAATGTCTGTCATCTTAAACTCCTGTACCATGCTTTTCTTGAAGTCTTCGAACATGGTAGGATTGCTGCCAGTGAATATCAAGTCATCAACATATAGGCACACAAATAATATGTTGGTATCTACTTCTTTCTTCACATATATTGTGTGTTCATATGGACATTTTTCAAATCCATGATCTTGAAAATACCTGTCAAAATTGGTATTCCAAGCATGCGGAGCTTGCTTCAAATCATAGAGGGCTTTCTTCAACTTGTATACTTTGCCTTCATTTTCAGCTTCAATGTATCCAAGTGGTTGTTCAACATAGATCTCTTCTTCTAGGAAGTCATTCAGAAATGCTAACTTCACATCGAGTTGATAGATCTTCCATCTATGTTGTGCAGCTAGTGAGATCATCAACCGGGCTACTGGAGCAAATACTTCTCCATAGTCAATGCCTTCTCTCTGTTTGTAGCCTTTTCCCACTAATCTTGCTTTGTATCTTTGTACTTCTCCTTTTGCATATTTCTTCGTCTTATAGACCCATTTGACACCTATTGCTTTCTGGTAGATTAGTCAGCTTACAGGTATCATTCTTCTTAATGGCATGTATTTCTTCATCCATTGTTTTTATCCACTTCTCTTTTGTGACAGCTTCATTGAAGCTAAGTGGGTCATTATCTGTAAAGAAACAAAATAGAGTTGTATCTTCCATGACTTGAGTGGCATCATACAACTCTTCTAGATTTCTTATCCTTCCTGGTTCTTCTTGTCGCACGTCCCCCGCGCGGCGATATGGCGATTTTTCATTATGTTTGTTTGGTTTAGGGTCTTGAGGAGTCGCCACCTAGTATTTCATTAAGGGTTACTAGGAAACCCGGATTTACTGGTCGTTGTCAGAGATTCAAAAGTAAGGGACTGATTGTGGCTAGGGAAGGTATTAGCACCCCTAGCACATCCTACCTGAGGTAAGCTGCTTTGCAATTTGATGTGATTTGAAAATTTAAAATATTAATCAAATTCTTAAAGCTTTAATAAATCAGTTATTAAATCCCATAAAATATATAGAAACATGTTCTTATATTTTCATGGAAAATATAACATGATTTTATTTATCCTTAAAATATTTAACCATATTCAAATCAAACAATTAATTCTTTTTGTCTTTTTTCTTTTTATAATTCAATAACATAAGTAAATAAAAATACAAACACACACTTCCACATCACTTTTTCACTATGTTTTTTCTGTTACAATTTTTACAACAGAACATAAACTTAAAACATTTAACAGAAATTTAAATACATATTCAAACATGTAAAAGTTACAAAAAAGTCCCTAAAGAGTCTAGGAACTGCAGAGCAGCCCCTCAGGAACTGTGGGAGTGGCGGCGGCGCGTCTGCTCCACTGGCGGCGCGTGGGTTCACGCGCCGCCGCAAAGAATGAACGGCGCCAGGGGAGATCCGAATCGGCTTCCTCCTCCTCTTCTCGTTTGCACCGGCGGTGAGAGGCAATGTCACCTGCAAAGCATCCAAAAACGCAACAAGCAAGTCTGTTTCAGTTTTGTTTTCAGATCGGCTCCTTTTCCTTCTCCTTATTCAGATCTGCTGCTCTCTCTGCAAGCTTTTTGTTTCCTCTTCTTCTGTTTCAGGTGGCCGGTGGCATGACCAAGGGACTGCTGGCGAATGGGTTCATGTCGCGTCTGTGCAGCTGCTGGCGGCCAGTTCGGTCTTAGCGAGGACGAGAGCCTGCAGGCTGCTAGGCGGCGTTCTCGGTGGCTGTCGGCTGGAAGAGTGAGGGGCTATCTGTGGCCGGCTGAAGAGGACAGGGAGAGTTTCCCCTTTGGTTTTCTCGGTTTATTTCAAGAGAGGGGGGCTGCGTCTCCTTTTTTGCTTCAAGAAGGAGAACGGCCGCTGCAGTGGTTTTGCCCAGGAAGAGGGCTTCCTTCGGTTTGGGCAGCCGGGTTGGCAAAGGAGGAGGACCCAAGGAGATGGTGCTCGGGTGGCCGCTGCTTCAGAGAGATAAAAGCTTGGATTTTTTTCTCTCTGGCGGCTGCAGGGGGGTTGGTATGGCTGCAAGAGGTAGATGACGGGGAGATGGGGGACTCAACCAAAGGAGGGAGCTCGCCGGTTGGCTTTGGTTAAGGGTCGGGCGATGCTTTGGAGAGGGAGAATAGTTGAGCCAGGGGAGTCTTGGTCGGGCAAAGGGAGAAAGAAGCTTTGGTTTCTTTCAAAGGGAGGGGCGCCCGACTTCATTTCAAAGGGTCGCGGCTGCAGGAGAAAGGGTTTTTTTTTCTTTTAGGTTTTTTTTTGGCTGTAGGGTTTTTCTTTTTTTTTCACCAAATTGCCTCTGCCCCCCATGCCTGTCAATTTTTCTCCTCGTGTAAATTTCTCCCCCCGTTTTGTGTTCACTGTAGCTTAGTATTTATAGGAAAAGTTTTGCTAGGTTTTCAAACTAGTCCCTCAACTTTTCCTTTCCTTTTCCTTTCCTCTTTTTTTTGTAAATTTTGATTTTTCTTATTTTTTTGTATTTTTGAAAACGAGCAATATCAACGTCAACTCAACAAGGAAAATCAGTGATCATAAAATTTACGCGTTAAAAATTGAACGCGTTCCAAATTCCTTTGAAAATTTTAATTCTTTTGAGATGACGTTGAAAATGCTAAAAACGATGCAAATATATCAAAAATGTATTTTTTAGGGTTTTCATTTTTTTTTTTGCTATTTTTTGGTTTTTTCTGTAAATTTATCAAAAACACGGGTCAAAAATTAGGTAGCAACACTTCTGATGAGGATGTTGATGGTGGTGTTGATGATGATTCTGGTGTGTTTATCCTGTTGAATACAGGGGATCTGTGCACCAGACTTTGTGGCTCATTTGCTGGTAATATTGGACCTCCCACTAATCTTGCTTTGTATCTTTGTACTTCTCCTTTTGCATTTTTCTTCGTCTTATAGACCCATTTAACATCTATTGCTTTCTAGTAGATTAGTCAGCTTACAGGTATCATTCTTCTTAATGGCATGTATTTCTTCATCCATTGCTTTTATCCACTTCTCTTTTGTGACAGCTTCATTGAAGCTAAGTGGGTCATTATCTGTAAAGAAACAAAATGGAGTTGTATCTTCCATGACTTGAGTGGCATCATACAACTCTTATAGATTTCTCATCCTTCCTAGTTCTTCTGATGAGGATGTTGATGGTGGTGTTGATGTTGATTCTGGTGTGTTTATCCTGTTGAATACAGGGGATCTATGCACCAGACTTTGTGGCTCATTTGCTGGTAATATTGAACCTTCTGCAAGTACTATTGGAATTTCCTCTTTATCTTCAAGGATCAAAGCAGTGCTAATCCATTTGACTACTTCTTGATCATCATTCCATTGCCAAGTTTTATCTTCTTCAAAGATAACATCTCTACTCATAATTACCTTCTTTGTGATAAGATTATACAGCTTGTATCCAATCCTTCTATCACAATATCCGACAAAGATGCATTTCTCGCTTTTATCATCGAGTTTGGTCCTTCTTGCATCTAGGATCTTTGTATATGCCACACAACCAATGTAAACCCCGGAAAAATAAAAATAAATAAATGTTGCTTAAATTGAAAACTAACTACATGAGAAATAAAAGTGAAGAAATTCATGCGTATGGTTAAATAAAAAACAGGAATTCAGAAATTTTTGAATATAATTTCCGGGCAAAATAATTCGAGACATTATAATAAGCCCAATAATGTTGAGGGTTGGATTTAATTGAAGAGAATAATACACTTAAAGGAAATGCAAATAAGGAAAATTATAGAGTATAAATACTCTCCCTCACAAAAAATCTACAGGAACCATAAAGAGAGAAAATAAGGACTTTTATACCCATTCTTGCAAAATCAAGAGAAAAATACTAAAATTTCAAGAACCCATCCAAGATTAAGGGTTTATAGATGGGATAAACACTTATGAGCAAGGGATTAACAAGAAATTGAACAAGAGAAAAGAAAGGAGGGAGTTGAAAATCTTCAACTGGTTGAAGATCAAAATCTTATTTCGTACCGGGTAAGGTGTTCTAAACATGATCTTAAAAATTCATTTTAAATTTGATAATGAATTGATGCCTTGATATTGAATTATAGGTTAAGGTTCCTAGACATTAATTGGGGAAAAGTACTTATTGTTAAAATTAACTTAATTCATGTGTGGTATGTAGTTTATGAAAGTATTGTGTGAAGGGAACGTGGTGATGAATTTGGACAGACTTGTCTACTGACTTTCGGTGAGATTTCAAGTTGGAGGATGAGGGAATTAGGGTCAGGTTCCTTCATAGACATTATAGATTTGGATGTTAGCTAACCAAGGAAACTGGTCTTTCTCAATTTGGAGATGTAGAACTCCAGTTATAGGTTACCAACCGAGACTGAGTCATGACTGATTTTGTAGGGCAGTAGAACTGATTAGTTGATGAGCAATTTTGACTATCTTAGAGGTAGAATTAGGTTCTTCTTCTTTCAGAGAACTTGTAGCCTCGTGTCTTGGCTTTCCAATGAGATCAATCTCACTTAAAATGGAGTTCTAGAACTCTAGATATAGTTAAACATCTGATGAGTATTCAGACAGTAACAGTTGGATAGTAACAGTTCAATATCTAAACAGCAACGGTTGTACAATAACAGTTGGACAATAACAGTTCAATATCTAAACAGCAACGATTGGACAATAACAGTTCAATGTCTAGATAGTAATGATTGGACAGTAACAGTTGGACAACAACAGTTAGACAATAACAGTTCAATGTCTAGACAACAATGGTTGGACAGTAAGAGTTGGACAATAACTGTTCAATTTTTTAGGTAGCAACGGTTGGACAGTAACAGTTCAATGTCTAGACAGTAACAGTTGGACAGTAACAGTTCAATGTCTAGACAGTAATGGTTGGACAACAACGGTTGGACAATAATAGTTCAATGTCTAGACAGTAACGGTTGGACAGTAACAGTTGGACAGTAATAGTTCAATGTCTAGACAATAATAGTTCAAAGTTAGACAATAGCAGTAGACTTTCACGTGAATATTATATGTAAGAATATAAAAGAATTGAGTTATACGAACACTTGTACATTGAGATACTAACTTTGAAAATATACATGATATATGTATATTTGTTATTATGAGAAAATGAACATGCATAGAAAGTAACATATGAGTAATAAAGGAATATGGATTCTCTATAATATTAGCTTGAAGGAATCATAACCAAAAACTTCCTTGTGATTCAGGAGGAGCAACCAGGATTGGATCTTTTGTTAGGGGAGGTCACGAGACAGGTGGAGTAGGTGCGTGATTTTCCCTCCTTTTTGCACTTATACAATTTAAAATTCTTCTGGTGGATGTAATTACAATAAATATCATGTTCAATGTAAATAAAATTTAGCGTATTTACAAGATTAGCTTCGGCTAATGGCATCCATGACTTTGCAAGGTTACCCAGTTCATGTAAGTAAATAAGAGTATTCAAATTAAGAATATACAAATGAGTGTTAATTGGGTTTAAAAGATTTACTAGCAAAATATAAAAAAATTAATACTTCTTTCATATACATTACATGAGCATATATATATATATATATATATATATATATATTTCTTTTATCAATATAATGGAATGTCTATTTATGTAACAGGTCCATCAAATATCCAGGGAGATCATTAGTTTAGGACTTTACTTTGTCAAGTTTATGTAAATATTTAACTTAAACAAAAGGGAATTAACGCGTTTATGTAATATGCTTTTGTGTAAACCTTGATGTATTTATAAAATTTTAGCTTAGCATGTATTACTTTAGTTATATTGTAATTAACCCTTTTGAAATGTTTAAGAACACTTATTATGTTGTAATGCTTTCTTTGCATGTTAGTATTCTTTTTTCTTTTAAATTTTATGATATGATATGTGGGCTATGTTCATATTGAACTTACTCGTAAGATATATATATATATATATATATATATATATATATTCCTTCAGAACCCATGTGAACCCATGTGGTATTGTCTGCCATGATTAGGAGACGACAAAATGGAAATTCCCTATGTTTTTTGTGGGACTTTCATTTGCTGTCTTCTTGCCACCGACACTTGATTTGTCTGTTTGTAGTAGCAGGTAATATTTGTAGAAAAAGCCTAAAACAAATGGGCTTAAAACAAAAAGGGACTCAAAACAGTTGAGTCAAAAAGATAAGGGCTCTAAACAGATGAGCCTGAGAAAGCCTGAAATAGTCTTCTTCTTTTTTTTAATGTCGCTTGATAGGTGGCAGAATACCAAAGCAGTCATCTTCATTTTCTTCTCCAAGGGAAATGGCAGGAGATGCCGAGCCAGATGAGCTGGATTGGGACATGACCGTTTTCGGGTCTTGGCTTTGTATAATGCCTTGTACTATTTGTAGGTATTCTTCCTCAGTTCTAGCAGAGGCAAAGAGAGTTGTTGTTTGAGCCTTTCGGGCTAGAAATTTTGATTGAGGATGATGATCAATGATGGGAGTTGTTTGATGTTTTTGTAACCATTCCGTAACAGCTAATTTGGAACTTTTGGACTCAGCTGCAAAGGAATCCCACCATTTGATTTTGAATTTGCGAACAAGTACTGGATGTCCATTTTGTAGGTTATAATTATAGAACCATGAACATACCCATGGAACAAAAAATTTTGTATAGAAAATGAGAAGGGAAGGAAACTTCCTTTCAGAAGGAGTTGGTTGAAAATTATATATATATATATATATATATATATATATATATATATATATATATATATATTGTGTGGATTGTATGAGGTGTTGAATTATGATGATTGATATAAGGTCCGGAATTATAGGACCTTGTGATGATGGGTTGATTGAGTAAATTGATAGTAGTCAATAACTTGGGATGTCCTAAATACAAATGAAACTCTGCTGAATTTTTGGTAGATTTTTTTTAAAAAAAATTACCCTCAAATTAAGAGAATATGTTAGGATCTTTTAACATTGATCAAACGTATAGCCAGGCTGTTACAACCAAAGACTTGAAGATGAGTAACACTTGGTTTGTGACCACTCCATGCTTCTTTTGGAGTGACAATTTCCAAACTTCTGGTTGGGCAGCGATTCAGTAGATACACTGCACATTGATTAGTACTTAAAAGTGCATTCTCATTAAGGCTTTATATCATCATATTGCACTAAAGTATCATTAAATTCCCTAACTAAAGCATGTTTTATAATAACAAGTCTGATAATATAAT
>Ga0325400_1002325_pt1 | contig 16596 bp, 10 predicted proteins | sample PopdelMetagenome_2_FD_205662 | JGI IMG/M metagenome (GOLD analysis project Ga0325400, IMG submission 205662) | Populus deltoides microbial communities from Bellville, Georgia, United States - Xylem-PdKOR-R1 | ecosystem: Host-associated > Plants > Phyllosphere > Stem > Wood/Secondary xylem... | reverse complement strand
AACTTTTTGTCTTGTTAAATTACTGATGAACCAAACAACTAGTCACCCAATTTTGATAAAAGATCATTTAAGCATTTAATTGGATTAAATCGAGAGTACCAATCAATTTCTTAGTAAAGTGATCATCCCATGTGACCTAGACGAAATTGCTTGGGTGCTAATAGAGAAAAAAATTTAAAAAAAATTAAAAATAAATAAAACATGCAATACTTTATCATCATCATCATCCATATTATTTATAATATATTTTTTCTTTCTTAACAAGGAATGGAATGATGGGAATATGAATGGAATTATTATTCCCGCTTTATAAACATAATTGTTAAACCTAATCTAAGACTTGACTAGACTAATGCCTAATGTTATATCTAGATGGTTGATTACCTTAACAAATTTAGATTTCTACTTTTAGAACTATATGTATGTAATATTAAAACTAAATTGAATATTTTTTTAGGTCTTGGTAAGATGGTAGAATCTTTTTAGTTAATAAAATAGGTCCATATTCAAATGTTACTCTAAATAATTTTTTTGTTTTCATTTGAAGACATCTTTTTAACCTGATTAGATCTGGATTAAATGTGATTGGAGATCAACTAGATGAATCAAGTTTTGATTGGATCGAGTTAATTAATGTACTAGTCAATCTACTAACAAACCTAACCCGAATTCTTGGATCAACCCAGACGAGTCAAGCTTAATAACTATGTTTGAAGGCATTTTATTCAAAGAAATGAAATGGAAATAATAATAGCGTGATAATGGGAATGAAAATTAAACATAGTTTCATTCTTTAAGTAAATGGTGATGGAGACCTTATTTAAAGTAGCGTTTGGAAACGCGGTTGAAACCATATTTCCTAAAAATTTAAATATCTTTTTGCTTAAAATTAAATTTTTTTTATGTTTTTGAATAGTTTTGATGTGCTGATATCAAAAATAATTTTTAAAAATTAAAAAATATATATATGTTATTTTGATGCACTTTCGAGCAAAAAATTCTTTGAAAAATAATCGTTACCACACTCTCAAACACCTTCTAAATTGATAAAGATGTGAATATAAAAGAGATTAAAGTATAGTCTTATCCATAAAGAGAATTTGAGCTAAAAGATAAATCAAGAATTTTGGACAAATATCAAATGGAATCCACATATATATTAGTTTCGAACTCAAGAACTAACTTCAAGTGGCACAATGAAAAAAGGATGTGAAGAGGCTCTCTTCTTCAACAATGAAGGCAAAAGAAATTAATTTGGTAAAATAACTCATATTTGCGTAGAGAATTAAGATAATGAGGTCATAAATGATTCTCTTGAGCTTTTTTATTATAATAAACTTCACAATACATTTATAGAATTGTATGGTGAGTTTAAAAGTTTGATTTCAAAAATGTTGCTTTTAGAAAGATTAATTTTTTATTTTTAGAATATATTAATTTTTCAACGAAAAAAATAAATGATGGTTTCAAAGCTAAAAGAATTCGATGAAATCAAAATTGAAAATAAGCTTTTAAAAAGCAATGAAGAACTATTTTGCAAAATAAAAATTTCTAAACCTAATGTTTTACAAGTTGAGAATGATGCTTTCAATTATGAAAATAAAGTGCCGTATTCTCCAAGCTCAACTTGTTATGATTTGAAAAATTAATTAGAGAATATTAAGGGTCTATCGATTAATCTTTCAAAAATTGTTCAAAGAAATAAAATTTTGTCAAGATGTTTGAAAAAAACAAATTTTGCAAAAAAAAAAAATATTTTTTTCAATTATAAATATTTTAAAAGATGTAAACACCTACAACTCTTTTATAAGAGCAATATATTCTATGAAACTTATTATCACTTGAAATTTATTAAGAAAAGAGAATCATATTGCTAATTCATATTCTTAGAAGTTAATTACTTTTGAAGTAATCAAATCAAAGCATCTCAAGGAGTTATTGATGATCATTTAAAAATGAGCTTTGTAAGATAAGCTATGAATGTGCAAATAAAAAAGAAAACATTGAAGAATGACAAATCTTTAGAGGAACCTTAAATTGCTCAAACCTAAAATGACTAATGAAATGATATGCAAGCCCCTCGTGATCTCACATTTGCTATAAAGAAGCTTAAAGGATTATCTCAAGATGCCATCATTGAAGGTGTCATAACCTAAAATTTTACAATTTATTTCCAAAATATCCTTCAAATATACAAAACAAAAAGGCTAAAAAAAGTTTCATTGATGTATTTCAGCTATTTATACACTAATTTCATAATTTTTTACTATTTTATTTGATATCTTAAAAAAAATCCAAAAACACAAAAGAAATCAGATATTAAATTAAAAAAGAAGATCAATGGTGAAACGCAAAACAAGAAAAAGAGAGACCAAAGTGAAATTTGGTTACTTGCTCCCCATGTAATTGAGAGAAAATGACAAACCAAATTTAACAATAAATAGATAATAGATTTTGAGAGACAAGGGAGCGCGAGTGTGCAAAAGAACCTTAGCCACCATGGGTAAAAGGAAAGTTTGTGCAGAAAAATGAGAGTAGGAAGAAAAAATAAAAGAAAAAAGAAAAGACATTTTTCATCTTCTCCCATCTTTTTCCCACACAAAACAAAAGACCAAATCAAACCTTATCCACCATATTCTCACACACCCACAGTAGCCATAATAGCTCATGGTAGCTGTTAAGGGCCACCACAGCCCCCCCACTATAACAACATCTATCCCAACTCCTTCCTTTCTACTACGATGTTGAACATATAACTTATATCCTCTATATATCTCTCATTCAACCCCATTTCTAACAATACCAGATTCTCTTCATATCTAAACCCCTTAAAAAAGTTCTCCATAAAATGAAGCTAACAACCCCTGTATCATTATAGATTAAGGAGATAGAAAAACTACCATCAAAACTTCTCTACTCTATTTCTCTCGCATTTGACCTCTAAACATGGCACCACAACCACCATTTTCTCCCTTTTATAAGTACTATACAATCATATAAATCATGTAACTCAATGATCGCATATTCAAAAACTAGAGAGGGAAAACTGAACTGGTAAAGAAAAAAAAAGCTGGCATTGATGGGCTTTGATATCCCTCCACAGGTGGCGATGGGTGACATCACCAATATATGAACAAAAAGGCGGAATCCATGCATCTAGTGGGTTGGTCCACGCTCCTCCCATCCTTATATGATGAATGAAATGATGCGCCAATAATGGCAACCCTCTCCTGCGCATGGCTTACACGCGCCACCAATGTTGCCATTATTCCAGCCATTTTCAGCCATTCCTAGGCAATTTGAACAACTCTAAAAGGTCAATCGCAAACCCCAAATTAATTTTTAACATATTATTTAATTTTGGTTACAAATATTGGTTGTTTATAATGGTTTTGCGTGTGTGTGTCAATAATTTTGCACATGAATGTGATTTGTGAGTGGACATTGGATTTCTTGTCTTTAATTTTTTAGGATGATGTTTTTGCGTATGAATGTGCATCATAGATATATAGTTTGATTTTTAAAAAATATGGTAGCAACGTTTTCAAATTAAACAAGAAAAAACATAAACATAAAAAAATAATTGTGTGTTATTTGATGAATTATGACTTTTGTTTTTTCAAATAAAATTGTTTTGTTAAGCATGAACATGAATCAAAAAGTTGAACGGTGCCTTTGGCAATACCCTTTTGATTCACTTTTCTAGCATACAGTAAACTAGTCTTCTACCAACGAGGTCACCTTAAAGTGACAACATATGATTTTAAGAATAAAAAAACTATCGTGTTCTTTTTATCATCTTTATTTGTAAACTTGTCTTTGATGATTTTAGTGTGTTATGACATATTATCCCTTATTATTGCAAGTAGACTTGGACTAGGTCAACATGACTCCACAAAGACCTAATGAGTATAAGTGACGCTCTTAAGGTCTATTTTGGATATATTTAAAAGAACATGGTCAAAGCGTAATTTTTACCATCTATACGGGTCCAATGCCACTTTTAAAATCCTAAACCAACCAAGTCTTCTATTTTAGGGATTAACATAAAAAATTCTCATTCAAAATCCTAAATTGATGAAATTTTCTATTTTAGGGATTAATGTTGAAATTTCTTGTTTGAATCCTAAATTGATGAAATCTTTCTTTTTTAGGGATTACCGTCAAAATTTTTCATTATTAAAATAAATCAACAAAATCTTGTATTTTAGGGATTAACAGCAAACTTTTCAATGATTCTATCATCACCCAATTTTGGGTTTCCCCTAAAATTATCTTTTTCTTTAATTTTTTTTTAAAAAAACTAGCAACTTTATAAAAGCAGTCTGAGAATTTTTTCAAATACATGGAGGAACCAAACTGACATTTTGGATAAAAATCAAGAACCCATTTATACTCAAGTTTGAAAGACAATGTAGATACAAGGTCAAATTAAATGATTATTTGATGAATTTGCATAAAAATTAAGTCTAAAGACTTAATTAGACTTGTAATAGGCCAATTTGAGTTAATCATCGACCCAAATAAATATTTGATTAACTTTAAGAATTAATTTTATTCAAATTAAAAGATTTAATTATGCAAGGACTTAATTAAACTTTTAATGGGTCAAATTAATTTTATTACGGATATAATTGGTGAAAAAATAAGTTTGGAAGCCTAATTTGAGCTTAATTAAGAAAACTAGATTTTTAAAAGATCAAATTTAATTTTTCTAAGTTCATTTAGGTGAAATTAGGGACAAAATTGCCATAAAAACAAAGTTTGAAGGTTAATTAGTGGCCAAATTAAAGAAATTAAGAACCAATGACCTTTTTGCAAAAGGTGCGTGAATTCAGGGACCTAATTCAACTGAAAATAAGGGTGAGATTAAAAAATTAAAAGTTTAAAGGTCAATTAGGGACGAGATTAAAAATATCCAAAATGAATGACCAAGATGAAAACGACATTAAACTCAGGGGATCATTTTAAAACTTGGCAGGGGTGAAATTGAATTAATTTTTAGAATCAAAATTCAATTGAGGACCTAATAGAATAAATTAAATATTTGAGGGTTAAAATTAAAAAAAAGTTAATGACCTAATTTAAGTCAAAAGACTAAAAAACAATGCATTTTGATGTTATTTTGACCATAACGACAAGTTTTTGATCAAAACGATGTTGTTTTGATCAATAAAAATAAAACAAATACTAGTATCAGATGACATGTCGTCTGACACTGTTTTGTCATCCCTTGTGTTTATATCAGAAAAGTTGCTCGTGAACCTACTTTTGGCGGTTATTATGCTTCATCTCTCCTTCAAACAAGATAAAAGATACATCATCTTCACCCTTTGACTTTGTACTACATCCCCGTCCCTTTCTTTACCGGTTTGTAGTCCTGCAACCATTGCAATAAACAACTAAAACCTCTTCTTTCATCCTCTATAAATAGGGATGAATTCTGTGCAGAAATGGAGGAAAAAAAAAGAGAAGCTAAAAAAAACCCCGGCACTAGAAAACAGAAGCAAAAAAAAAAAAACGCCCTCCTCAAACAAACCCTCTTGCATTCTCAACCTACTACCCTTACCGAAAACTAAAAAATCTTCACCTTATAAGCACCCTTTACCAATCCCTTTCATTTTTTTTCCATCCAAACAAGCAAACAACATCCCCTTACCAATTCCACCATTGTTTTTCCCTTCCAGTGCAACTTCTCCTTCAACTTCCAGTAGTTCCTTCATGCCTCACACCAACAACTACTGAGAGCCACCTTGAGCTCCTTTACGTGTAGACCAACATCTGTAGCATCACCATAGTCACCACCACCAGCCATTACCTTACTACCACCATGAGTTAACACTATTTTACCTTTTCTAGTGCAACTCAACCACCAGGCTCACCTGCACCACCGTCGACCTCAACTTGGATCACCACACCACGACTAAAGCTCCACCAGCTAGCAACATCCCTTCTAGTCTAGGTAACTTTCCTTCTCCCTTATCTTTTAATCTAGTGTTACAACAAGCATACAAAATGTGAAACAATTCACATTCTACATAGGTTATCAATTTGATAACTAGGTTTACATGGGCTGGACTTAAACATAACCCATATAGCCAAGCTAGGTCTAGCATATTTATAAAAAAAAGAGAGAGAGAGAGAGAGAATATGCTCATTAGACCATCCATCAGCTTAACAAATCTTGTTTGACTAGGCCTGAGCCCAACCCAACCCAAACTTAAGGGTATGTTTGGCACGCCTTATTTTTCCTTAAGAGATAACGTCTTATATGAGTTTTTAGGACAAACACACCCTTAAGGCATTTTTAATGCCTCTGACTTTAGGCTAAGGGCGTGTTTGGCAAACACACCCTAAGTCTTTTCTCCTTGGTTTTAATTTGTTTTTATTTGTGTGTATAGCCAAATAGACCTTTAAAATTTTCAAAAAAAATCTAAAAAAATTTCAGGGATCATTTGAAATTATTTATGGGTCCCTCGCATGTTTTTTCAATAGTTTTTGCCTTATATCTTATTGTAGACTTACACTGTAAGATATGGACGAGGTATTAAAAATACATGATTTTTGTCTAGAATCCGGAAAAAATCCCTTATTTTAGAAAACACAAAAATATGTTTTCTTCAAAAATTTCATTTAATATTGGGTTATAGACTTACACTAAAAGATATGGATCTCGTGTTAAAAATATTTGATTTTTCTCCAAAATTTTAAAAACCTTAAAAAAAATCCAAAACATTCCTTCATTTTAAAAACATAAAAAATATGTTTTTATTTTTGTGCATATGACCAAATCCTAAAGTTTTTTCATGCATATCTTTTAAAAAAACAAAATTGCATTTTTATCATGTTTTAAATACAAAATGGATATCGTAACCAATTTAAAATTATTCTTTTGGCTTTGGCCAAAATATCAAAAATCCCACAACAATTATTCGGTTTAATATTCGGAGTGTTAGGATTTAACTATAGACTTTAATATTTTTGAATATAAAATTACATTGTAAAATATACTCTCAAATATTAATGATACAAAATAGAAAATAAATGTGATGTTAAAAATGTTTTAAGAAAATTCAACCAAATTCATCCTCTTAACCCCAAGACAATAAAAAATGAAAACTCGAATAAATAACAAACATGCATTAACAATCCATCATTTTGCATTCTTTTACATGTTTATCTTTTTGTATATATTCACATTGAATAAGTTCAATGAAGGGGGAACAAACATAAAACACATTTAAAAGCTTAATTTTCCTCAAAAGCCATCATTTGAATAAGGCATCAGAGATGACGAGAGAGCTCATACCTAGCATAATTATTGTGACAAGATAAACTCCTTATAAGGAGAAATGAATCAATTAATTGGCTTGCTTAACCTGACACTGTATTTTTTATCACTCACTACGAAGATGTCTTCTTTTAATCCTTTATCGACTGAGATCACCCTAGATGTACAGTTTGAATTCCAGTGACAAAGAATCAAACTACATAGTACTAGTATAAATTCCAATGTTGCAAGATAATACTTTTGGTTCTAGTTTGAATTCCAATGATGCAGAATCAAACTATTTGGTACTAGTTTGAATTCAAATGATGCCAGATAAAACTTATTATTTTGGTTTGAATTTAGTGACACAAAATCAAACTACTTAGTACTGGTTTGAATTACAGTAACACAAGATAAAATTTCTAGTACTAGTTTGAATTCTGGTGATACAAGATCAAACTTCTTGAAACTGGTTTGAATTCTAGTGATGCAGGATAAAACAAATTGGTACTAGTTTGAATCCAAGTGATGCATAATAAAATTACTTGGTTCTGGTTTAAATTCTAGTGATGTAAGTTAAAAATTCTTGTAGTGGTTTGAATTCCAGTAACGCATAATCAAATTGCTTAGTACTAGTTTGAATTCCAGTGATGCAAGATAAAACTTTCGGTACTAGTTTGAATTCTAGTGATACAGGATCAAAAATTTTAGTACTAATTTGGATTCGAGTGATACAAGATAAAACTTCTTGTTCCGGTTTGAGTTATAGTGACGCAAGATAAAAACTTTTGGTATTAGACTAAATTCCAGTGACATAAGATCAAACTTCTTGGTACTAGTTTAAATTCTAGTGATGCAAGATAAAACCTTTGAATAGGTATAGAAAAATTTAATGAGAGCTCTTTACAACTCAAATGTGAAAGCCTCATGATGACAATGTTCAACTTAGACTCGTTTGAGCTTTTGTTTGGCTTGAAAGTAGAGAAAAGCTTTACCTGATAATAAGGTTGAATTTCCTAACAAAAAAGTTGAATTTTTTATTGCAGGGTTTGACTAAAGAAGTCCTTCTTTAGGATTATTCTCAAGAAAAATTCACTATTAAAATAATTTAAAAATCATGCAACTTAATAGATTTGAAAGTTAAGAATGACAAGTGATTTCATTGTCTTAATTTTTTAAGAAAGGTATTTCATGATAACGTTAAAAGGTATACTTGTAACAACAACTTATTATAATTTTGTTTGGAAGGCTCACCTTTTAGGGCTAAGAGGGACGTATAAATTGCCCATTTTAAAAGCTCACCCCTTTGGTTTTGGAATTCTCGATCATTAACATTGGCTTGATTAAATTTTGTTAATGCCTTTAATGCTTGCTATGAGTTTTCCTCCTTGTGTTTCCTTTTCTTATTAATGGATGTGTATGGTTCATTCATTATGCTAGTTCAACCCTATTAGCTCTACTTTCAGTTGTCTTCTAATATAGTTTAAGGATGTCCCTTCAACATTTCTTATATTTATCATGAAATAACTACTAACTCTACCCATTGATATGTGTTAAAGTTTTTTATATCATTATTTTGTTGGCTATATGATTGATATGAATGCCTTCAAATAACACTTCCCACAAATAATCTAGTTATGTCTTCCCAATACCCAAGATGAGGCATACATGCATCATCATCATCAATAATTATTTTGAACAACATTGCTCCCGGTAGATTTAGCCACCTTTATGAGGCACACCTACATCACTTCATCACTTATTCTTTTAGATAAAGTTACCCCTAACAAATCTTATTGTGTTTATCTTTCCATTATCCATCACGAAGCATACATGTATTATCATCATATATTTTTTCAAACAGAGTTATCCCTAGCAGATCTAGTTGTGTTTATCTTTCCATTAACCAACACGAGGCATACACACATTCTCATCATAGATTCTTTCAAACAAAGTTGCCTCCTAGCTAATTTGGTTGTTTATCTTTCTCTTAACCATCATGAGGCACACTTATATCATTTTCATCACAAATTATTTCAAATAGATTTTCCCTTGATTAGTTTGACTATTTATCTTTCCATCATGCACCATGAGGCTCAAACATCATAATCATTATCGCCAGGAACTTTGCAAATTCAGTCAATTACAATTTTGTTTAAAAATCATCCTTTTTTTGTTTTGGAGTCATGTTGTAAATTTTAATGATTGTATTTATTCAAGTCAATTATTGAATTGAAATCATTAAAATGTGATTTTGAGAGTATTTTCATAAAAATAAGACTCCTTTGGTTAAGAGCCCAAAACATGTCATTCAATGCAAGGATAAAATTTTTATGTATTTTTTTGACAAAAAAACAAGGTATATGCAAGTTAGGATTGTAAGAAAGAATGATCTTTTATGATTTTGGCTCATTTTTCTTAGAAAAAAATGAAGACATTTTCCGATAATTGAGCGCTCTTTTGGAAAGGAAAGGAAAGGTTGGATTCCAAATAAAAGTTTGGGCTTTCAAAAAGAGCAGTCTTACTTTGCATTATGTTGATGACTTGATTTCATAAAGAACAATATCCATCACATAAATAGGTCATGATTTTTCTTGAAAACATCTTTTTATTATCTTTTTAAAGGCTAAAACTTATCAATTTAAACAAACTATTTTTTTTTTTTAGAAATGACTTTTAAAAGCACATAATGTATATTGAGGCTTGTGTTTAAAAAAGAATGAGATATTCATAAGGCTTAAACAATGTTTAAAGGTTCAAAGACATAGAATCACTTATTGCATGTAAACATTATTTACGCTCGTCGCTTTAATTTTGACATTTCAACAATTAATCTCACTACAACCTTAATTCTTTAATTTTTTTTCATGATTTTTCATTTGATATCTTTTCTTCAATTAAGGACGCTTTAGAGAGCTTTATTTTCCCTTTTACTTATTGATCATTTTCTTGATCTTTTTTGTGACACTTTTATCCCTTTTAACATTTGCTTTACTTGGAGAATTTTAAAAATTTTCCCATAGTGTAAAGGCTGATTTTATTTTGAGTTATTATCCAAGAAAAATATTTTAGGCTCAAATAAAAACTACAAAGGATGACCTTTCTTCATTTTAAAACCAAATTTATCCACATTGATAGATCTTAGCTTTATTCAAAATCATTGTTGACTACGAAAACCATGAAATTAATCTTACAAAAGAAGTGCGCTTTTTATCATCACTTATATCATCAAATCAATTTTTATAAGCAATATTTCCTTTTTTAAGGTTCGTTGGAAGTAAAAAGAGTAATTTTAAGGTTTTAAAATATATAATATCAAGATTTTATCCTTTCAAGGTTCATTGAGAGTGAAAAAAAAGTTTAGGATTCATAGAATAAGGTTAGCCCCCAGTGTTTTCTTGATCTATCTTGGAATTTGACAAAACAATTTGAGCTTGCTATTATATTTATCCATTTTGGATGAAAATGAAGTATTAAATATTACATCATGAAAACATCTATTGATTTCAAAATAGTAATTAGTCATTGAAAAATGCTCACTTTATTAAAATATGTGATGTAGCCTTAAAATTCATTAAAGACAATAAAGTCTAAAAAAGGTATGGTGACCGTATTTGCAAAGTTAAGATACCCATTCTCCGATCTTCACTACTTCTTCAAAAGTCAATTTTAACCTCTTTATTCACATACCAACTACAAGGTCCTACTCATCATTAAGATAGTATCCTTATCAACTAGCCCAAAATCTTTTAGGAATTATTCATCATTTTCTCTTCAAATGATAACTATCTGTTCTACATCAGGTTGTTGATATGCTTCTAGAATTCTTGAAAAAGATCAATGTAATGACCCATGATTCTTTCATGACATTCATAGTTAGCATTTTTGTTGTACCATTCACTATCTATTGAGTACTCATCAAGTGTTGGTAGATATCGATGAGAGTAACTAGAAAGAAATGCTACAGACATTTTCTTTTACGACTTGAACCTTGTGTGTCTTGCAGGTTATGATATTCAGGTTTAAATAAGTTTGTTGAAGGTGTTTAGGATACTTTGTTTTATACTAGAGAATACAACATATTATAAGATGGAAAAGGTGTATCAATGGTTGAAATTTGTGGTGTTTGATATTGTGATGATACGATAAAGATTTTGTGTCATGTTTTTGAATGTTCATTCTCAATTCCTAAAGGTATCATCACATCTTCCTAAAGGTATCATCACATCTTGGATCTTCCTTTCATTAAAAGCTCGTTCAACTCTTTCACCATATCTAAGAATTGCTTTGAAATATTGCAAATCATACATCCTAAAATAATATTGCAAATCATACATCCTAAAATAAAAAGACTCGAAAGTGTTCATAAAGATAAAAATCATTTCATTTTCAAACAAATAAAAGTTGATTTGAATGCGAGTATTTTTCATTTTTGAGCATGTTATTTGAAAGTTCTAATGACTCTATTCTCAATGCTTTAGAAGGCTAATTAAAAAAAATCAGTGGATACTATTTTGGTAAAAATTGTGGCCAAATCAATTTATTTATTGACTTTGGCTCAATCAAAACCTGTGTATTAACCAAAAAATTTGATTTTCCATCACTAAAATTCAAACCGGTACCAGAAGTTTTGTCTTATGTCACTGAATTCAAATCAGTACCAAGTAACTTGATTTTATGTCATTATAATTCAAACTAGTACCAAAATATTTATCTTGCATCACTAAAATTCAAAGTAGTACCAAGAAGTTTGATTTTGAGTCAACCAGTAGTACCAAGAAGTTTGATTTTGAGTCATAACAATTCAACCTTGTACTAGGATTTCAACCTAACAATTTAAGTTCGCAGTAGGATTCCAACCCCATGTCCAATTCTATTATAAAAAGACTTCAATCTAGCAATGATTATATCTTTGACATATCATGGAAACCAGGTAAGTCATAACTAACCTTTGAGTTGGTTGATCCTTAAAACGAACAGGCATTTCTATGATCACCTTTTGTTTTGACTATTTGCTAACCTTTCAAAAACACCATCTTTTCTTTATAAGTTTATTAAACAAGTTTATAAAAAATTATTTTTTTATATAGACTTTGTACCATAAGCATTTTAAAAAAAAGCAACTGTCATAACCTAAAATTTAACCTCAATTTCCAAATTATTTTTCAAAAATCCAAAAAAATAAAAAGAATTCGACATGTTTCAGCCGAATACACACCCATTTCATAATTTTTTTACTATTTTTCTCTTGTTCAAATCTTTTTTAAAAAATCAAAAACATAAAAAAATTAAATTAAAAAAAAATTGGTGGGATGACAATAAAATATTTAAAAAATTAAATTTACATTAAAAATTGGTGGGATGGCAATAAAATCTTCCAAGGATAGCCATAATGCCAACCCCACACTAAGCACAATCAATGGAAGCCAATCAGTAACAGTGGAGAATAAGATGCCTTTTATCTTAAACTATAGTCGCAATCCAAATTTTCTCTTGTTTGGCATTCATTACAGAAATACGTTCAGGAGGAACATTAGATTTCTATCTGATATAAACACGAACAGGTATCATTCCCTAACTAGTGTACTGTAAAATATTAAAAGGAATCAAATTTGGGACAAAACAGAAGTTCAACCATGCAGTAGGATACGAAGGCCATCAACATTTACCAAGTTCTAACTATAACCAGGAAAAACAAGTTCAGCATCACACAATTGCAGACAACGGACAGTTACCAGGAACCAACAGTAATCAGAAACGCTAGCTTTCATTTAGACAAGAGAAGGGTATTGCTTAGCTTGCTGGCGAACTCTTTTCTTGTACTCTGCAGCATCCTGCATCGAATCAAAGTACATTTAGAATTCAGATTAAGTTATGGTAATACTATACCAAGTGCAAGAAACTCTGCGCCCTTGTTCACACAAATTGACCTCTCTGCAAATGGAAACGGCACCCATGAACCCTCGCCATTTATGGCTACAATTTTCAACAAATTAGAAATTATTATCCCCTACTAACCATCTAGCAACTTTTCATGTACTTCACCATATCTCATATGTTTATCTGATAAAATTGGAACAGGTCTTTTCAACAACAAAATCTACACAGCACTATCCAGAAGAAATTTGATACCCAATGAGCTTGCAGGCAGGGTTCTCAATGCCCATGGCCAGAACAAGTGTTTTTTCTACCTCACCGATAAACATTTAGCATTTCTTTTCTAAGGTATTTCAATATTTCTCACATGCTGGGTGAAGCAAGGAGAGTTACAATTCTAATGGCAAGAACTTGATAAGGTAGAACCAGAAAAACTTTAAACAAAGATCATGGTTCACCAGATCAGAACACATCATTTAACAATGCATGCTAAACAACAGTTCAGAAATTACATTAATATATATATATATATATATATGATAGAGCCCTTCTATACCATGTCAAACAAATTTTGACCTAAAAAGCTCGAAGGCTCTTCCAGATTTTCTAGACAGAAAACCAGAGAATTATCCTAGAGATGGAAGAGCAAATTTTCAAAAGTTGGCATACCTGGATAAACAGATGATAACCTTCAGTTTGGGCAGGATCAGCAGGATTTGGCTGGTCCAGCAAGTCCTGGATACCCACAAGAATCTGCTTCACTGTGATGGCTGGTCTCCATCCCTATACAAACCACCATAAGCAGAACAAATCCCATAACATAATTAACCTATAAAACTGGAACAATAATCAAAGGCAACAGAAGATACTTACACTGTCCTCGTTAAGGATTGACAAGCAAACAGTTCCAGATGGATATACATTAGGGTGGAAGAAACCCTGAGGAAATTTACACTTTGGTGGCTTGCTAGGATAATCTTCACTGAAGTTGAGTGTAAGAGGAAAATAACCACCTTCCCAATCAGTCTGCAAAATTACATGAATTATAAAATCAATCCCAACAGGTGATATATACATCTACCCTATTTATCTTCTTTTTTTCCCAGACACTCAAAAAAAAAATAAGTAAACCATCATATAATATGAATCAAATATGACTTGATGGCTGACATTGGATTATCCATTTACCAGAAAAGAACAACAATAATAATTAAAAGAAAAAACAGTGGATGGTGCAAGCCATAACAAATGAAACAACAAGCAACCAGAAGGTAGACCAAACTTTTAGCTTTACAACATTCAAAAGCAGAAAATTGATCAGAAGCACGAAAGCAACTGAACTCATAATGGACAAAAGTGTTCACGAGTACAACTTATTTTGTCAAATATTCAGATGCCTTCAATGTGATATCTATAGCCATAGAAATTAAACTTCTACTGTTCAGAATAAACAACAATATTTGAGATGAATTCAAAGAACAGATCTCATCATGCAAAAGAAACAGAGAGGATAAGAAAAGGTACTGATAAATTGACAGGCACAGCAGCAATTCTCAACCAGGTAAGTTGCATCTGGCTGTGAAAGTCCATGCCAAGATAGAGAAGACAAGTTAAGATCACTGGGAATTTCATAAGATGTGATTCAAATTTGTATAAGCAGGGACTGGATTCAATCCAATAACAACACTGTTACAACTTTGAAAAAAAAAAACAATCAGGATAAATACTCCAGATTCTAAATGCTTTAACTTTACTAATCAATAGAGCAGGAGAATGACTGAATAATAGGAAGCTAGCTAGATACTCAAGATTCTAAATAGAACTTGACATAATCCAGCTAATTAAAGAATGTCAAATACCTTTCAAAATTGCCACAAAACTTTCAACTTTGATAGATTACAACTTTTTTTTCCCAGTAGTTTATCAACAATCTTAAAATCTAACATCCTTCATCTTGGGGCAATGAAACATCATGGTTTATAAGTTGTGGCATAAAAAGTAAAATTTAATGACACATCACGTAGAGAACAGGCCTGGCAACTTAAATCTTACAGATGCCTGATCAACTACCTCACCTCCAGTTTATCTCGCCATTATACTTGAACTCAACCATTTGATTTAAGTATCACCCTATGCATGACACCGCCTTAACAAAAAGAAATAAATAAAATTTAACATGATCAAGGCACAAAATCCTTGAGACTAAGCTATAAGTAATTTTAGCCTCTGAATGCTATAATTGTTCTTGCTTCCCGGGATACAAACCAGAACTAGATTGGGAGAGTCAAGAACAGTAAATATCTTATACAAGCAAGAAAACCCAAAATAGAAAACAAGAACAAGCTAATTAAAACGAGAAATCAAAATTGACAGAAAATTACGATGGGAAGAACCTACACCAAGTTTTCCAGGGATTGTGCAATGCCAGACCATCAAATTTACTGTTCCATCTGGCTGTGTCTCTGGTTTCGCCACAAAACCCTAAAAATTTAACCAAAATCAACACACAAGAAAACACATGGTTGTAAACTCATAAACGAAGGGGAAAAAACATAAAACATATAAAAATGAAAGAAAATAGAGAGGGAAGGTCTCTGTTTTTCTGTGTGCGTGTTTTACGGACATGAGGGTGGTTTTTGCGCCAGGACTTCCTTTCCTCAGCAAGACGACCACGTGCGATGCCACCTGACATTAGTGTCTCTCTCTCTCTCTCTCTGTGTTTTTGTTTCTCTCTCTCTAAAAAGCCTCCTGCTAGCTCCCTGTGTTTGTGTACAGACTCAAATGGTTGGAGTGATTTTATAAATAGCAGAGGCAGAGACTGCGAAATTTCTCTCGTCGAGACTGCAGGCTCCTGCTTTTTTTATTCTTCCAAACATGCCCCTACTGCACTGTGAGGGAAAGGGAGCGTTTGATCATCAGGATGGAGACCGACTGTACGGTCCAGATTTGCTCGGCATGGGCTTCTTCGTTCCTGTGCGGTGTGATTGGATAATATTGTTTGTCCTTTTTATGTTTTTGTTTGTATTATTATTAACTTTTAAAAGCACAAAAAAGATTTTCTATTTTTGTATTATATAAAAAATATATGTGTCTTGGCGTTAAAACAACGCAACTATTGTGTTTCTCACGTGAAGAATTTAATTTTGTGGGCGTGTATTGTCACTTTGAAAAGTCACGACCATGCTTTTCTAGAGCAGCCTTCCACAAAGAATTTTTTTTTAAAATTATTTTTTTAAAATAATAAAATAACATGTTTTAAAAAGGTTTTGATGAAATAATATAGTTTAACACATGTTGTTATTAGTAGGAATATTGACTTTATAAGAAATCATGGCTGGAATAGCTATTCCTATCACAAATTTGGAAGAAGAGACAGAAAGAAATCAAAAGAAGAAGAAAAGAAAAACCATAGAAGAATAAAAAGGGGAGAGAAAAAAGAAATAAAAAAA
>Ga0325400_1002324_pt1 | contig 16600 bp, 10 predicted proteins | sample PopdelMetagenome_2_FD_205662 | JGI IMG/M metagenome (GOLD analysis project Ga0325400, IMG submission 205662) | Populus deltoides microbial communities from Bellville, Georgia, United States - Xylem-PdKOR-R1 | ecosystem: Host-associated > Plants > Phyllosphere > Stem > Wood/Secondary xylem... | reverse complement strand
AACCACGGCGCCAAGGGTGCCGACGTCGAGCTGGCCAAGTCTAACATCCTGCTGGTCGGCCCCACCGGTTGCGGCAAGACGCTGCTGGCGCAGACGCTGGCACGCATCCTGGACGTGCCGTTCACCATGGCGGACGCGACCACGCTGACCGAGGCGGGTTACGTCGGCGAGGACGTGGAGAACATCATCCTCAAGCTGCTCCAGGCGTCCGACTACAATGTTGAGCGGGCGCAACGCGGCATCGTCTACATCGACGAGATCGACAAGATCAGCCGCAAGGCGGAAAACCCGTCGATCACCCGCGACGTGTCGGGCGAGGGCGTGCAGCAGGCGCTTCTCAAGCTGATGGAGGGCACCACCGCCTCCGTGCCCCCCCAGGGCGGGCGCAAGCATCCGCAGCAGGAGTTCCTACAGGTCGACACCACCAACATCTTGTTCATCTGCGGCGGCGCGTTCAGCGGGCTGGAGAAGATCATCGGCGACCGCCTCCAGGGCAAGTCGATCGGCTTCGGCGCCTACGTCGCCGCTCCGGAAGAGAAGCGCACGGGCGAGGTGCTGCGCCAGACCGAGCCCGAGGATCTGTTGAAGTTCGGCCTGATCCCCGAGTTCGTCGGCCGTCTGCCCGTGATCGCGACGCTGGAGGACCTGGACGTCGACGCGCTGGTCAAGATCCTGAAGGAGCCCAAGAACGCGCTGGTCAAGCAGTATCAGAAGCTGTTCGAGATGGAGGACGTGGAACTCGGCTTCACCGACGACGCGCTGACCTCGGTCGCCAAGAAGGGCATCGAGCGCAAGACGGGCGCGCGCGGCCTGCGCTCGATCCTGGAGGGAATATTGCTCGACACCATGTTCGACCTGCCCGGCATGGACGGCGTGGACGAGGTGATGATCGACAAGGATGTGGTGGAGGGCCGCAAGGAACCGATCCGCGTCTATGCCGAGAAGAAGGAAAAGGCGGGCAGCGCCGCCTGACGGCCGATGGATACCGGATCGGCCACCCGGCGTTGCCGGATCATGCACGGTAGCCGAGGGACGTCGGATCGTTCCGGACAGCCCGGCGTCACGTAGGGCGTGCGTCGAGGAAGACCCGCCCGGCGGTAGAACGCCGGGTGATGCATCACCGACCATCGGGCGGGGGCGTTCTGGCAGGGCGCCCCCGTCACGCATCGGGGGAAATCCTACCGCGCCGTGCCTGCATCATCGCGACCGCTGATCCGGCCGGGTCGGAACCTCCGCCCGCCCTCGTTCGGTTCGCCCAGGCAACGACGAGGGGCCGGCGTTTGAACAGCATAGCCGATGACGACAAGCAGCCGACGCCCGGTGCCAAGCGCGCGCTGCTGAAAAGACTGAACCTGCCATGGTGGACGGTCCTGTTCCCGGTCCTGGGGGCGCTGGCTGTGCTGTTCTCGCTGGCCAAGGCGGGGCCGATCGGGATCGGCGTGGCCGCCCTGGTGCTGGTGGGCAGCGTGCTGGCCGCCGTCCACCACGCCGAGGTGGTAGCGCACCGCGTCGGCGAGCCCTTCGGCACGCTGGTGCTGGCGGTCGCGGTGACGGTGATCGAGGTATCGCTGATCGTGTCGCTGATGACGTCGGGGGCGGGCGACGCCGCCGCGCTGGCGCGCGACACGGTGTTCGCGGCCGTGATGATAATATTGAACTTCATCGTCGGCCTGTGCCTGATGGCCGGGGGCCTCAGCCATGGCGAGCAGCGCTTCACGTTGCGCGGGGTCAGTGCCGCGCTGTGCACGCTGGCGGCGATGGCGGTGCTGTCGCTGGTCCTGCCCAATTACACCGCGTCGACGCCGGGGCCCACCTATGCGACGTCGCAGCTGGTGTTCGTGGCCGTCGTGTCGCTGGCCCTTTACGGCACGTTCGTGACCGTTCAGACGGTGCGCCACCGCGATTATTTCTTGCCCGCGGGCGAGGACCTGCCCGCCGACGCCCATGCCGAACCGCCGACCGACGCGCAGGCCTGGGCCGCGTTCGGCATGCTGCTGGTGGCGCTGGTCGCGGTGGTGCTGCTGGCCAAGGACTTGAGCCCCGCACTGGAGGCGGGCGTGGTCGCCGCCGGCCTGCCGCTGGCGACGGTGGGCGTGGCGATCGCGGGGCTGGTGCTGGCACCAGAGAGCCTGGCCGCCTATCGCGCCGCCAAGCGCGACCGGTTGCAGACCAGCCTGAACTTGGCGCTGGGATCGGCGCTGGCGACGATCGGCCTGACCATCCCCGCCGTGGCCGTCGCATCGATCCTGCTCGACTTGCCGCTGGCGCTGGGCTTGGCGCCCAAGAGCATGACGCTCCTGGCGCTATCGCTGTTCGTGTCCACCCTGTCGCTGGGGACGGGGCGCACAACCATCCTGCAGGGCGCAGTGCACTTGGTGATCTTCGCCGCCTACTTGTTCGTGACGGTGGTGCCGTAGCTCAGCGCGGCCGCATCCGGTGCGCGAGGTACAGGCCCGCCACCGCCTGGAGCGCGCCGTAGGCGCGCCGCCGGCCGGGCCGGTCCTTGAACGGGCGGATCAGCGCGTCGACCGCGCCCACGTCCGACCGCCACAGGTCGACGTGGCGCGTCGGCTGGAACAGGCCCAGCAGCCCGTCGCCGATCATGAACACCGCCGCCATCTCCGCCGACCGCCGCACGCCCAGCTGGGTGTTCGTCAGGGTTTGGGATTCTGCTTCTTCTGCCACGCCTGATACTCCTCGATCGCCGTCGAGCGTCTCAACACCCGGGCGCCCGGATCGATCACCAGATGGGCGGCGGCGGGCAAATCGATCGTCGCGCGACCGCCGGTCATGTCGACGCGCCGTACCCGGCCATCGATCTCCACGTCGAGGGGCATGGGGAAGGGGCCGCCCGCGCGCCACTCCAGCGTCAGCCGATCGCCGGCCCGCCGCTCTACCAGTTCCGGTAGCGGCGCGCGGCGTAGATAGGCGTCGAAGAACCAGCGGAAGTCGCGGCCCGTCACCTGGGCGACCAGCGCCTGATATTCGGCGGTGGTGCCGAAACGGGGGGCGAAGTTGCCGGGCTTTGGATCGGCCCGCCCGTACACCGCCAGCCGCGTGACGCGCCAGAAGGCGGCGTCGCCGATCAGCCAGCGAAGCGTGTGCAGGGTCCAGGCGCCCTTGTTGTAGATGTCCTGGCCCGGGCCCCCCTGCGACGGCTCGTACACCTGTTCCTCGGTGCGCGAGGCGCCGCTGACGATCGGCCTCTCGTTGCGGATGCCGGCGCGGCTGGCGAGCATCATCGCGTCGTAGCGCGCCTCGCCCTCGCGCCAGCGGCCATAAGCGGGCTGCATGTAGGTGCCGTAGCCCTCGTGCAGCCAGAAATCGTCCCAGTCGGCCGCCGTCAGCTGGTTGCCGAACCATTCGTGCGCGAACTCGTGCTGAAACAGCCAGTCGAACCCCTCGGGGGCCTTGGCGTATTCGTTGCCGTAGGCGTTGATCGTCTGGTGCTCCATGCCCTTGTGGGGCGCCTGAACCACGCCGACCTTTTCATCGCCGAAGGGATAGGGGCCGACATTCGCCTCGAAGAAGTCCAGCGTCGGCGCGAACTCGGCGAACAGCTTTTCCGCCTTCGCCCGCTCGCCGGGCAGATACCAGTATTGCATCGGGATCGTGTTGCCGTAGCGCGAGCGGTAGCGGCCGCTCAGCTCCTCGTACGGCCCGACGTTGAGCGCGATCGCGTAGGTGTTCGGGTGCTGCGTGCGCCAGTTCCAGCGCGTGCGGCCGTCGGCCAGCCGGTCCACGCTCAGCAGTACGCCGTTGGACGGCGCCTTCAGCCCGGCGGGCACGGTGATGTGCAGCGTCACCTGCCCCGGCTCGCCGCGGGGGAAGTCCAGGCAGGGCCAGAACAGGTCGCAGCCAAACCCTTGCGCGGTGGTGGCGAACCAGGGGCGGCCGTCGGGCGTCTTGGCCCACACCACCCCGTCGTCCCAGGGGGCGCGCACCGCAACGTGCGGCACGCCGCCATAGGTGACGGTCACCACCAGCCTGTGCCCCGCGGCCACGGGGGCGGGCAGGCGAATGTCCAGCCGCCCTTGTGGGTTGGACCAGGCGCCGGGTGCCAGCGCCCGCCCGTCGATCGACACGGCGGTGACCGGCAGGTTGCGGTCCAGGTCGAGCCGCAGCAGCGTCAGCAGCGCGGTGGCCGTGAAGGTCAGGGCCGCCCGCCCTTCCAGCCGGTATCGGTCGGGCAGCACCTCGAACGACAGGTCCGCCGTCTCGAAGCGGAGCTTGGCCTGTTCGGCATCGATCGGCCCGCCCGACCGCCTGGTCTGCTCGGTCAAGGGCGGCGTGCCCTTGGCCGGCGGGGCGGGAAGGGCGGCCTGTGCGGCTAGGAGGAGGGCGAGCATCGGGCGGGTGTAGGAGTTCGTCTGCACGGATCAAAGATCCCTGCCGTCATCTCTGCGGAGGCGGGGATCCAGATGCACTGCGGCGTCCGAATGGCGTCCGACGTTCGCCAGTCCGGATCCCCGCCTTCGCAGGAATGACGGATCAAGGTCGGGAGGTGACCGCTGACACGGGAGCGTGGGCCGATTGATGGCCCGGCAACGCTTCCCCATATATGACACGACAGGGGCCCCCCGCGTTCGGGGTCCGGCGGAGTATCCATGACCCAGACCTTTCCCGTCCTGCCGCTTCGCGACATCGTCGTTTTCCCCAACATGATCGTGCCGCTGTTCGTGGGGCGCGAAAAGTCGGTGGCGGCGCTGGAGGCGGCGATGGCGGCCGACAAGGAGATCTTCCTGGTCGCCCAGCTCGATCCGGGCGAGGACGATCCCGGCCGCGATGACCTGTACGACCTGGGCGTCACCGCGACCGTGCTGCAACTGCTGAAGCTGCCCGACGGCACGGTTCGCGTGCTGGTGGAGGGCAAGGGCCGCGCCCGGCTGGAGGCGCTACGCGACGAGAGCGGCTATCTGGTCGCCGACGTCGACGCGATCGAGGACGTGGTGGCCGAGGGCGCTCAGGTGTCCGCGCTGATGCGGACCGTCGTCAACCAGTTCGAGAGCTACGCCAAGCTGAACCGCAAGCTGGCGGGCGAGGCGGCGGTGCAGCTGAACGAGATCGAGGAGGCGGGGCGGCTGGCCGACGCGGTCGCCGCCAACCTCCAGGTCAAGGTGGCTGAGAAGCAGTCCTTGCTGGTCGAGCCCGATCCCGCCAAGCGGCTGGAGATGGTCTACGCCTTCATGGAAGGCGAGCTGGGCGTCCTCCAGGTCGAGAAGAAGATCAAGAGCCGCGTCAAGCGCCAGATGGAGAAGACGCAGCGCGAATACTACCTCAACGAACAGCTGAAGGCGATCCAGCGCGAGCTAGGCGAGGGCGAGGAAGGTGAGGCGGACGAGGTCGCCGAGCTGACCCAGAAGATCGCCACGCTGAAGCTGTCCAAGGAAGCGCGCAGCAAGGCGACCGCCGAGCTCAAGAAATTGAAGGGCATGGCGCCGATGAGCGCCGAGGCGACCGTGGTGCGTAACTATCTCGACGTGCTGCTGGGTCTGCCCTGGGGCAAGAAGAGCAAGGTCAAGCGCGACATCGCCGCCGCCCAGGGCGTGCTGGACGAGGACCATTACGCGCTGGAAAAGGTCAAGGACCGGATCGTCGAGTATCTGGCCGTCCAGGCGCGGACCAACAAGCTGAAAGGCCCGATCCTGTGCCTGGTCGGCCCGCCCGGCGTCGGCAAGACGTCGCTCGGCAAGTCGATCGCCAAGGCGACGGGGCGCGAGTTCGTTCGCCAGTCGCTCGGCGGCGTCCGCGACGAGGCGGAGATCCGCGGCCACCGGCGCACGTACATCGGCTCGCTGCCGGGCAAGATCGTCACCAACCTGCGCAAGGCGGGTGCCAGCAACCCGCTGTTCCTGCTCGACGAGATCGACAAGCTGGGCCAGGACTTTCGCGGCGACCCGGCGTCCGCGCTCTTGGAGGTGCTGGACCCCGAGCAGAACGGCAAGTTCAACGATCACTATCTGGAGATCGACCTGGACCTGTCGGACGTGATGTTCGTCACTACGGCCAACACGCTGAACCTGCCCCAGCCGCTGCTCGACCGCATGGAGATCATCCGGTTGGAGGGGTATACCGAGGACGAGAAGGTGGAGATCGCGACGCGCCACCTGATCCCCAAGGTGGTTGGCGACCACGGCCTCAAGGACGGCGAGTTCCAGCTCACCGAGCAGGGCCTGCGCGCGCTGATCCAGCGCTACACGCGCGAGGCCGGCGTACGCACGCTGGAACGCGAGATCGCCAAGCTGGCGCGAAAGGCGCTGCGCCGCATCCTGGAAGGCAAGGATCAGGCGATCACCGTCACGCCGGACAATCTGCACGAGTTCGCGGGCGTCCAGAAGTTCCGCCACGGCCTGTCAGAGACGGAGGACCAGATCGGTGCCGTCACGGGTCTGGCCTGGACCGAGGTTGGCGGCGAGCTCTTGACGATCGAGACGGTGACGGTGCCCGGCAAGGGCCAGGCCAAGCTGACGGGCAAGCTGGGCGACGTGATGAAGGAGTCGATCGAGACGGCCTTCTCCTTCGTCAAGGCACGTGCCCCCAGCTACGGCATCAAGCCCAGCGTGTTCCAGCGCAAGGACATCCACATCCACCTGCCCGAGGGTGCCACGCCCAAGGACGGGCCGTCGGCGGGCATCGGCATGGTCACCTCCATCGTCTCGACGCTGACGGGCGTTCCGATCGCGAAGGACGTGGCGATGACGGGCGAGGTGACGCTGCGGGGCCGCGTGCTGCCGATCGGCGGCCTCAAGGAGAAGCTGCTGGCGGCGCTGCGCGGCGGCATCAAGACGGTGCTGATCCCGGCGGAGAACGAAAAGGACCTGGCCGAGGTGCCGGCGGCGGTGAAGGACGGGCTGAACATCGTGCCCGTGTCGCATGTCGATGAGGTGCTGCGCCTGGCGCTGACCGGGCCGCTGGAGGCGATCAGCTGGACCGACGCGGACGAGCTGGCGGCGCTGCCCCCGCCCGGCGTGGCGCCCGCGGCCGCCGAACGCCACCATTGATCGCAGAACCGCCGCCGGGCACCGCGCCCGGCGGCGGTTTCGTTTGACAGGACGCACCCCGCGCGGAGTATCCCGGCCCTTCGGCGCCGGCCGGTGATTCCGCCAGCCGGCGCCACGCATTTGCGCCGCGCCCGATCGAGCGGGGCTTCGGACAGGGGACAGGAATGAACAAGCAGGAGCTGATCGGCACCGTGGCCGACGTGTCGGGGCTGTCGCGGGGCGACGCGGTGAAGGCCGTCGAGGCGGTGTTCGACACCATCTCGGCCGCGCTCAAGAAGGGCGACGAGGTGCGGCTGGTGGGCTTCGGCACCTTTACCGTTTCCAAGCGCAAGGCGTCGACGGGCCGCAACCCGCGCACCGGCGAGCCGATGAGCATCAAGGCGTCCAGCCAGCCAAAGTTCAAGGCGGGCAAGAACCTCAAGGACCATGTGAACTGAGGAGCGGCGGGGCCCTTGCCAGCCCCGCCAGGCCCCGCTAGGGGGCCGCTTCCCGGTTCGGGGCGCGTAGCTCAGCGGTAGAGCACACCCTTCACACGGGTGGGGTCACAGGTTCAATCCCTGTCGCGCCCACCACCGACCCGGGCGACCCGAAAGGCCCGCCGGTTCCCACGCGAACCGGCGGGCCTTTTCGCGTCCGCGCGGGTCGTGCCGCGGCTGTCGCAAATTCGTAACGCCGCCGTCACGGGATCGTCGCGGGACTCTCACGCGGCCGTCACGGGCCGGGCCTAGGCGGGCGCCGTGATCGACAGGGGGACCGTCGATCCGCGAGGGCGGCCAGCGCCCAGCGACAACGATCCACGGGAGTTTTCGACGATGGCCAGCTTCGCCGCGAGCCGCATCCGCATCCTGCTCGGTACCGCCGCCTGTGCCCTTCTCGCGTCGTGCGGGGGTGCCGACGACGTTGCCTCTCCGGGTGCCGGCAGCGTGGTGATCGTCAACCCGACGCCCGCCCCGACGCCCACACCCACCACGCCCACGCCGACGCCGATCACGGCCGCGCAGCTGGCGGCGGCGACCACCGTCAACGGTGTGACGGTCACGTCGGACGAGCAGCTGGCGATCGTCAACGCGGGCCAGAACAACAACATCAACGGCCTGGGCGCCTCGCTGAACGGCGTCTATCCCGTCAGCGGTGCCAATCTGGGCACGCCCGCCAATCCCCAGACGATCAACGCCGGGTTCCAGGCGGGCAGCTTCGTTGGCGCGCTTAGCGGCCCCAACGACACCAGCTTCCAGGGCTGGACGTGCAATTCGTCCTCAGCCCAGTTCGGCGGTTCGGGCCAGGCCTGCACCGCGGTGCCCGCCGTCGCCAGTGGCGGTCCGGGCGCCTGCCCGACCGGCACGATCGACGACGGCCCCAACGCCGCGACCAACGCCGCCTTCCGCTACTGCCGCCTGCCGCAGAACATCACCGCCAGCCTGACGCTGCCCCGCGTCCAGGGGGTCGTGTATCGCTTCCGCGGCCAAACGGAGGTCGGCGCCGACGTCGGCGCGACGGGGGCGGATACGGGCGTCACGCTGACGATCGCTGCGGGCGTCACGCTGGCCGCCGACTCGACCGAGTCGAGCAACGACCTGATCCTGGTCAACCGTGGCAGCCGCATCAACGCGGTCGGCACGCCCGACCAGCCGATCATCATCACCGCCCAGCAGAACCTGGTCGCCAACGGCGTCAGCGACGCCAGCCAGGGCTTCTGGGGCGGCATCATCCTGCTGGGCCGGGCACCCGTGGGCGTGTGCGCGGGCAACCAGGTGAACGACGCTAACGGCACCAACGCCGCCTGTCAGAACCAGATCGAGGGCGTTACCAACCGCTTCTACGGCGGCACCGCGGCGGCCGACAATTCGGGCACCATGCAGTACGTCCAGATCCGCTATTCCGGCATCGCCATTTCCGAGGGCAACGAGCTGCAGGGTCTGACGCTGGGCGGCACGGGGTCGGGTACGACGATCGACCACGTTCAGAGCCACAATTCGGCCGACGACGGCATCGAGATCTTCGGCGGCACCACCAACATCCGCTACTTCGCGGTGACGGGCGCCGACGACGACGGGTTCGACATCGACAACGGCTATCGCGGGCTGATGCAGTACATCATCGCCGCCCAGCGGACGATCGGCGCCACCGCCGACAGCTTCTCGACTGAGATCGACTCGAACGGCAACGAGGATCTGCTGCCGCGCACCTACGCGCGCTACAGCAACTTCACCTTTATCCAGACGGCGGGCGCGCCGGCGGCGCTGCGCCTGCGCGGCGGGGCGGACGGCCAGTTCATCAACGGCATCATCCGCTCGCCCGCCAACGTGGCGTGCCTGAACATCGTCGCGGGCGCCGGCACGGGGGCGGACCGCACCACGATCCGCGCCGCCAACGCCGCGTTGCAGGACGCGGGCGCGCCGACGTTCAACTCGGTCTATTTCGCCTGCGCGGGTCGCTGATCCGGAACTGACCGGCGCCCCCGCCTCACATCGCGTGACGGGCGGGGGCGCAACTGCCCTCCAGTTTCCGGAACCCGGACCATGACCCAGCGCCCGGCGCTCGCCACCCTTCTTCTCCTGACCACCCAGCTGGTGGCGCCGGCCGCGCTGGCGCAATCGGGCGGCACCTCTTCGCCGACGCCCGCCGGGACCGGCGGCGGCACGGCTGCGCAGGCGGCGCCCCCCGCCCAGACCGGCACGACCCAGGCGGGCCAGCCCCAAGCGGGCGACACCGGCCAGGAGGACGTGGAGGTTTCCACGCCCGGCGCGTCCGCGGACACCGCGAACGACATCGTCGTGGTCGGCCGCAACATCCCCAACGTGGTGCGCGCGACGCCGCAGATCGTGTCCGTGCTGTCCACCGCCGACATCGCACGGACCGGCGAGGGCGACATCGCCGGCGCGCTGACCCGCGTCACCGGCCTGTCGGTGGTGGGCGGCGGCTTCGTCTACGTCCGCGGGCTCGGCGACCGTTATTCCTCGTCGCTGCTCAACGGATCGCCGCTGCCCAGTCCCGAGCCGCTGCGCCGCTCGGTCCCGCTGGACATCTTTCCGACCAGCGTGGTCGGCTCCGCGCTGGTGCAGAAGAGCTATTCGGTCAATTATCCAGGCGAGTTCGGCGGCGGCGTGGTCAACCTGACCACCAAGGCGATCCCCGACAAGAACTTCCTGACGATCGGCGGCACCGTCGCCGCCGACGACTACACCACCAGCAACCTGGGCTATACCTATTACGGCGGCGACGCCGACTGGACCGGGTTCGACGACGGCACGCGCAAGGTGCCGGGCTTCATCCGCAACGCGGCGACGGGCACGGGCGTCATCCCCGCCGGCCAGCTGCTGCAACTGTCCAACGCGTCGACCACGCTGCTCCAGCGCAACAACCACCTGCCCGCCAACTTCTCCGGCGAGATCTCTGGCGGGTCGGTGTTCGACATCGGCTCCGACCGCCTGGGGCTGATCGCGTCGGTGGGGTTGAGCAACACGTGGCGCACGCGCCTGTCGACGCAGCAGGATTCGACGGACGTGTCGGGCGCGCTGAGGAACGATTTCCGCACGCTCATCACCGACAACCGCGCGGTCGCCAACGCGCTGATCGGGCTGGGCTACGAGTTCGGGCCGAACACGATCCGCCTGACCAACGTCTATATCCACGACACGCTGAAGCAGGCGCGCGGTGCCGTCGGCCTCAACTACCCGAACTTCAGCGGCACGCGCGTCCAGCAGAACACGGCGTGGTTCGAGCGCCAGCTGATCGAGGGCCAGGCGGTGGGCGAATTCAAGCTGACCGATAACCTGCGCCTGGACGGCCGCTTCGCCTACGCCAACTCCAAGCGCAAGGCGCCCTATGAGCGCCAGTTCGACTATCTCTGCACCGCCAACCCCGACCCCAGGCCCGGCACCGTCGAGACGGTGGGGCCGGGCCCCAACGGCGAGAATGTATGCGACACGCGCACCAACCCCAACGCCTTCACGCCGGGCGTGTACGCGATCACGTCGCGCTTCACGCCGTTCGCGTCGATCGTGTTCAGCGACCTGAACGAAGACCTGTACACGGGCCAGGGCGACCTCAGCTATAAGTTCGACGGGGAACGGCCGCTGACCGTGTCGGCGGGCTATTTCTATGCGGACACGACGCGCACCTCGACGCGGCTCAACTTCAACTACCAGACCAGCAACGGCCCGAACTCGGTGCCGGGCTATCCGTTCAACCTCTACCGCCCCGACTTCCTGCTGTCGCCCGACGTGGTCAACAACGCGACCCCGCTCCAGGGTGCCAGCACGATCCAGCTCCAGTTCAATACGCCGCTGGGCGCGTATCGCTACGACGCTGGCTTACGCACCCACGCCGGCTACGCGCAGGCGGAGGCGGAGGCGCTGGACGGCCTGCGCGCGACGATCGGCGTCCGCTACGAGGATGCGAACGAGCGGGTGACGCCAGTGGACGCCGCCACCATCCGGCTGCGCAACGATTACTTCCTGCCGGCCGCGACCATCACCTGGAACTTCCGCGAGAACATGCAGCTGCGGGCCAGCGCCTCCAAGACGCTGTCGCGCCCGCAGTTCCGCGAGCTGGCGCCGCAGCAGTTCCGCGACCCCGACAGCGACCGGCTGTTCTTCGGCAACCAGCGGCTGGTCGACACGCGGCTGTGGAACACCGAGGCGCGCTACGAATGGTTCTTCGGCCGCGACCAGCGGTTCAGCCTGGCGGGCTTCTACAAGCGGATCGACGATCCCATCGAGCAGGTGGGTTTCTTCGTCGGCCAGGACGACCGGCTGAACACCGGCTTCACCAACCTGCCCCGCGCGACGCTCTACGGGGCTGAGGTGGAGATGCAGAGATACGTGGCCCTGAGCGGCCTGGGCGACCTGTTCGCGACGCGCCGGCTGCTGCTGCTGGGCAACTACACCTATACCAAGTCCGAGATCGCGGCCGACGGCAGCTGCACGCCCGACGTGCTGGGCCGCACGCTGGGCGGGTGCCCCAGCGGCTTCATCCCCGCATCCCAGCAGTTCCGGGACAAGGCGCCGCTGACCGGCCAGTCGGACCATCTGGTCAACGTCCAGCTGGGCATCGAGGACACGGCGCGGCTGTCGCAGCTGACCGTGCTGTTCAACTACGCCAGCAAGCGCGTGACGAACCGCGGGCCGTTCGTGGGCGGCGTGCTGCAACCCGACATCTACGAGAAGCCGGGCATCCGCCTGGACGTGGTCGCGCGCCAGGCGATCCGCCTGCCCTTCGGCCAGGACATCGAGGTGAAGTTCGAGGCGCGCAACCTGACGCGAACCAAGTTCCAGGAATATCAGACGTTCGGCGACAATCGCGTGTTCGCCAACCGCTACGTGCTGGGCCGCGTCTTCGCGCTGGGGGTGTCGACGACGTTCTGAGGGGGAGGGGGGTGGCGTCCCCTTCCGGCCCTATCCCCAGGGCTTTTCCCGATACCATTTGGTGATGACGTACTTCACGCCCGCGCGCACCTTCATGCCCGAGTGCAGCGTGGCGGCGTTGGGGGTGCCGTCGGGGCGGCGGTTGTTCCAGGCGACCAGCTTGCCCGTCTCGGGCTGGATCGTCTTGTCCACCGACTTGAAGCGCGTGGCGCCGCCCGCTTCCGGCTCGTTCAGATAGATCATGACGGTCCAGGTCCGGTTGCCCGCCACCGAGCAGTAGCGGTCGTAATCCAGCCCCTGCGGCTCGAAATAATCGGTGTGGTTCTTGAACTCCTGCCCCACCGCGTAGCGCTGGCCCTGGAGCGGCTCGCCGTACGCGGGGTCGAGGCCGGTCAGCTCGGCCAGCAGCGCCTCGCATTCCGCCACCGCCGGGTCGTGGGCGGGCAGGTCGCCCGTCTCGCTGGTGCGATAGCTCGCGTCGCCGTTGCTGTCGGCGATGGTGGACGGGCGGCGCACCGCGTCGATCCCCGCGACCAGCGCGGTGCACAGTTCGGGGGGCAGGAAGCCGCGGTGCACGAACAGCGACAGCTTCGGGTTGGGAAGCCGCTGCACGCCCGTCATGGCCGTCAGCCGCGCCACGATAGGCCCGTCGGGAAGTCCGCTGCCGGAGGGATGGGCGGGCGAGGGGGCGGAAGGATGGTCGGTCATCGCGGGCGTCACTCTGCCGTGTCGCGTGCCGGACCGCCAGCGCCCCGCTGCTTGACGCGATCCCGTAACATGCCATGCGTAGCGGCAGCGGCGGGTGGATGATTAGTCGATGAGATTGCAACTGGATGCGCGGGCGCGGCGCTGGGTCGGCCGCCTGCCGCGCGTCAACGTCTATTCCATGGCCGAACTGGTCCTGTTGGCGGTGCTGGCGGCGCAGGTCGCGCGCCTGTTTTGGGCGATCGTGACGCCCGTGTCGCCGCTGGGCGACTGGCGTCCGGCCTCGCCCGCGGCGCCGGCCGCGCCCGCCGCCACGCTGGCGGCGTTCGATCCGTTCTTCCGGTCGGGCGCTCAGGCGGAAGGGCCGGCGACGGTGACCGCGTTGGCGGTGCGCCTGTTCGGCGTGCGCGTGGACGACGCGACCGGGCTGGGATCGGCGATCATCGCCGGGCCCGACGACGTGCAGCGTTCGGTATCGGTGGGCGAGGAAGTGGCGCCGGGCGTCAAGCTGAAGGCGGTGGCGTTCGACCACGTCACTTTGGATCGCGGCGGCGCGAACGAGGATTTGTTCTTGGATCAGTCGGGCGCGGCGGGCGCGCCCACCGCGCCGGCCGGCGCTCCGGCGTCCGACGGCGGTGCCGGCGCCCCCCTGGCCACCCCGCCGGCGGCCGCCGGCGTGGCGCCGGCCGCGCTGCGCAGCGATATCGGCTATATCCCCCGCATCGAGCGCGGGCGCTTGAGCGGGCTGACGGTGCGGTCGCAGGGCAGCGGCGTCGCGTTCCGCGCGGCGGGGCTTCGCGACGGCGACGTGGTGACCTCCATCGCCGGCCGCCCCGTCACGGGGGCGGGCGACCTGGACCGGGTGGCGCGCGACTTCGCCGCCGGCGGCAGCCTGCCGCTGCTGGTGGAGCGCGGGGGGCAGACACTGCCCCTGTCGCTGACGCTGGCGGGGCGCGCGCAGTGAGGCGCACCGCCATCGCGCTCGCGCTCGCCGCCGCGCCGGTCGCGCTTTGTGACCCGGCGCTGGCGCAGACCACGCTCAACGTCCGCGACGCCGACATCCGCGCCTTCATCGCCGACGCTGCCAAGGTCACGGGCCGCACCTTCATCATCGACGGGCGGGTGACGGGCAAGGTGACGGTGGTGACCGACCGGCCGCTGTCGCGCTCGGAATATCTGGAGATATTCCTGTCCACGCTGCGCGCCAACGGCCTAGTCGCGGTGCCCACCGCCGGCGGCGCGTTCCGCGTCCAGCCGATCGACAACGCCGCGTCGCAGCCGACGCGCGTCGGCTCGGCCGGCGCCGCGCGCAACAGCCTGGTGACGGAGATCGTGCGGCTCCGCTCCGCCGACGCGGCCGCGGCCGTCGACACGGTGCGCCCGCTGGTCAGCGCGCAAGGGTCGGTGACAGCGAACCGGGGCGCGAACAGTCTGGTGGTGGTCGACTTCGCCGACAACATCCGCCGCGTGCGCCAGGTGCTGGCCCGGCTCGACACCGACAACGCCTCCACCCGCGTGGTCACGCTTCAGAACGCCGGCGCGCGCGAGATCGCCACCGCGCTCCAGGCGCTGGCGGGCGGCGGCACGGGTGTGCCCGGCGGGGCCGCTCCCGCCGCGGCGGGTGCCGCGCAGGCGGTATCGGTGGTGGCGGTCGACAGCTCGAACTCGGTGGCGTTGCGCGGCGACCCCAGCATCGTCGCGCGGCTGGCCGGCATCGCCGCCGAACTGGACCGCAAGGCACGGTCGGGCACCGAGATCCGCGTCGTGTTCCTGGAAAACGCGGACGCCGAACAGCTGCTGCCCGTGCTGCAACAGCTGGTGGGCCAGGCGCCCGACCCCGTGCAGGAAACCAGCCTGTCGCGCGGCACGTTCCAGACCACCAACTCCTCTACCGGTATCAGTTCCGGCAGCGTCCAGCCCCAGACGATCCAGCCTCCCGCCCAGACCCAGGTCGGCGGCGGCGGCGCGGGCGGGGCCGCGAATGGCCAGCAGGCGGCGATCCAGACCCAGGGCGGGCGCACCGCCGCCGTCGTGACGCGCTTCGTCGGGGCCAATGCCATCGTCATCGCCGGCCCCGCCGACGTTCAGCGCCAGCTGGAAGGCGTGATCCGCCAACTCGACACGCGGCGCGAACAGGTACTGGTAGAGGCGATCGTGGCGGAAGTGTCCGACGCCACCGCCGCGCGGCTGGGCGCGCAGTTCCTGCTCGGCTCCACCAGCGGCGGCGCGTTCGCGGCGTCCACCTATTCCAACGCCGCGCCCAACCTGCTCCAGATCGCGGGCGCGGTGGGCGCGCGCGAGTTGGGCACCACGTCGACCACCGTGGTGGCGCCCGACGGCACGCGGACGACCACCACCACCAACCCCAGCGGCTCCGACCAGCTGACCCAGTCGGCGATCAACTCGATCCTGGGGACGACGGGCGGGCTGTTGGGCGCGGGCGGGCGCGCGGGCGACCTGATCTTCGGCGCGATCATCAACGCCGTGAAGTCGGACACCGCGTCCAACCTGCTCCAGGTGCCGCACATCACCACGCTGGACAACCAGCAGGCGCACAGCCTGGTCGGCCAGGAAGTGCCGATCACCACCGGCCAGGCGCTGAGCAACAATTTCGACAACGCGTTCCGCACCGTGCAGCGCGAGAATGTCGGCATCCAGCTGGATGTCAGGCCCCAGGTCAACAGCTCGGGCGCGATCAAGCTCAACCTGCGGCTGGAGGTGTCGTCGATCGCGGGACCCGTGTCGTCGGACAACAGCGAACTGGTCCTGAACAAGCGCGCGCTGGAGAATAGCTTCGTGGTCGACGACGGCCAGATCGTCGTTATCGGCGGCCTCCTGTCCGACGACGAGCGCCGCACGATCGAGAAGATCCCGTTCCTGGGCGACCTTCCCGGCGTCGGCGCGCTGTTCCGCTCGCGCTCGCGGTCGCGTACCAAGACCAATCTGATGGTGTTCATCCGCCCCACCGTGCTGCGCACCGCCGCCGATAGCCGGCGGGTGACCGAGCAACGCTACGGCTATCTGCGCAGCCTCCAGGGCTACGCCATCCCGGGCGCGGAGCCGTCGATCGACCAGCTGGTGCGCGACTACATGAACACGGCAGCACCCATCCCGTCGGCGCCGCTGCCGGGCAACATCGAGGATCCCAACATCGCCGCCCCGATCGGCCGCGTGTCCAACTCGATCCGTCCCAATCTCGGTACCAGGGGACCGAACCGGTGAATGTGATCCGCCTGGGTCGGGAGGCGGAGGCGGACGCGATCGTGCCCGCCGAGCCGGAGGGTGCGGTGGTCCCCCTGCCCGAGGCGGGGCTGCCCTACGCCTTCGCGCGGCGTTTCGGCGTCTGCGTGCGGGCGACCGAGGCGGACGGCGGGCTGGTGATCGCGCTGCGCGACGGCGCAGACCCCCGCGCGCTGATCGAGGTGCGCCGCCACCTGAAGCGCGCGTTCGACGTGGCGGTGGTGGAGCCGCCCGCCTTCGACCGGCTGTTGTCCGACGCCTATGCCATGGACGGCCAGGCGACCGCGC
>Ga0325400_1002323_pt1 | contig 16603 bp, 19 predicted proteins | sample PopdelMetagenome_2_FD_205662 | JGI IMG/M metagenome (GOLD analysis project Ga0325400, IMG submission 205662) | Populus deltoides microbial communities from Bellville, Georgia, United States - Xylem-PdKOR-R1 | ecosystem: Host-associated > Plants > Phyllosphere > Stem > Wood/Secondary xylem... | reverse complement strand
GCCGACATGGTCACCGCCGAGGACATCCTGGCCAAGCTGTCGGCCACCCACACCCTGGTGCCCGACGTCGAGGAGCGCGGCGCGGCCCCGGCCGAGCGCTGGCTGGTCGACGGCACCGACCTGACCGTCGGCGTCATCGCCTCGGTCACCCGCAGCTTCTGCGGCGCCTGCGACCGCACCCGGCTCACCGCCGACGGGCAGATCCGCAACTGCCTGTTCGCCCGCGAGGAGTCCGACCTGCGCACCGCGATGCGCGAGGGCGCCACCGACGCCGAGCTGGCCGACCGCTGGCGCATCGCCACGCTCACCAAGCTGCCCGGCCACGGCATCGACGACCCGTCGTTCCTGCAGCCCAGCCGGCCGATGTCGGCCATCGGCGGCTGAGGTGGCGGTCACCGTCCGGTACTTCGCGGGGGCCCGTGCGGCCGTGGGCACCGACACCGAGGTGCGCGACGCCACCACGCTGGCGGAGCTGGTGGGGCAGATCGTGGATGACCACGGTGCGAAACTGGAGCGCGTGCTGACCGCGTGCTCCTTCCTGGTCGACGGGACGTCGACCAGGAACCGCGCGGTGGCACTCCACCCCGGGGCGGTCGTCGACGTGCTGCCCCCCTTCGCCGGAGGCTGATCCACCCCGCTCGTGAGCTCGCTGCCTCACAGTCCCCGACCCGCCGACCACCACCGGCGGGTGCCCGCATGACCGAGTGGTTGCTCGTCGTCGTCGGCCTGCTCCTGGTCGCCGCCTGCGCCGCCTTCGTGGCCTTCGAGTTCTCGCTGGTCACCGTCGACCGCGCCTCGGTCGAGCGCCGCGCCGCCGACGGCGAGCGCGGTGCCGACGGCGTGCTCGCCGCGATGCGCACGCTGTCCACCCAGCTGTCGGGCGCCCAGCTCGGCATCACGGTGACCAACCTGGCCATCGGCTTCGTCGCCGAGCCCTCGATCGCCGCGCTGCTGGCCGGCCCGCTGGAGTCCGTGGGGCTCTCCGGCGGGGCCGCCCGGTCGGTGTCGATCACCCTGGCGCTGGTGCTGGCCACGGTGCTGACCATGGTGTTCGGCGAGCTGGTGCCCAAGAACCTGGCGATCAGCAAGCCCTACGAGGTCGCCCGCACCGTCTCGGGGTTCCAGCGCGGGTTCACCCGGGGCACCGCCCTGGTCATCCGCGCGCTCAACGGGTGGGCCAACGTCATCCTGCGCCGGGTCTTCTCGGTCGAGCCGCAGGAGGAGCTCGCCTCGGCCCGCTCGGCCGAGGAGCTGACGTCGCTGGTCCGCCGGTCGGGCACCACCGGCACGCTGGAGGCCGGCACCGCGGCGCTGCTGGAGCGCGGCCTGGCCTTCGGTGAGCTGCGCGCCAACGACGTCGCCACCCGCCGGGTCCGGATGACGACCGTGCGCAGCGACGACCCGGTCGCCGTCGTGCTGGCCAGCGCCCGCGACTCCGGCCACTCCCGCTTCCCGGTCACCGGGCCCGACGGCGTGGACGACGTGGTCGGCCTGGTCCACGTAAAACACGCCCTGGCGGTCCCCCGGCCCGACCGCAGCACGGTGCTGGTCGCCGACGTCATGGTCGAGGCGCTGTTCGTGCCGACCTCGCGGCAGCTGGACGACCTGCTGGTCGACCTGCGCCGCGGCAGCCTGCAGATGGCCGTGGTGGTCGACGAGTACGGCGGGACCGACGGCGTCGTCACCGTCGAGGACCTGGTGGAGGAGCTCGTCGGCGACCTGACCGACGAGCACGACGACGACGCCGGCACCGAGGACGTCGTCGACCTCGGCGACGGCACCTGGTCGGTGTCCGGGCTGCTGCGGCCCGACGAGGTCGCCGCGGCCACCGGGCTGACCGTGCCGGCCGACCGGCACTACGAGTCCGTGGGCGGGCTGGTGCTGCACCACCTGGGTCGCATCCCCGAGGTGGGCGACCGGGTGGAGGCCGAGCGCGTGCTGCCGCCCGAGTACGCCGACGAGGCCGAGGGCCACCCCGGCGGCGTGTGGGTCGAGGTGACCGCGGTCGAGGGCGCCCGCGTGGACCGGGCCCGCTTCGGCGAGCTGGTGCCCGTACCCGCCGACGACACCGCCGACGAGGAGGCCGACCGTGGGTGACTGGCTGGGCGTCCTGCTCGCCGTGGTGCTGCTGGCGGCCAACGCCTTCTTCGTGGGCGCGGAGTTCGCGCTCATCTCCGCCCGCCGGTCCTCCGTCGAGCCGCTGGCCGAGGCCGGCAGCCGCCGGGCGCGCACCACGCTGCGGGCGATGGAGCAGGTCTCGATGATGATGGCCGGGGCGCAGCTGGGGATCACCGTCTGCTCGCTGGGCCTGGGCGCCATCGGCGAGCCCGCGGTCGCCCACCTGCTCGAGCCGGTGTTCGAGGCGGTCGGCGTCCCCGAGGGCGCGGTCTACCCGATCTCCTTCGTGATCGCGCTGACCGTCGTGGTCGCGCTGCACGTGGTGATCGGCGAGATGGTGCCCAAGAACCTGGCGCTGGCCGGCCCGGACCGCGCCGCGCTCTCCCTCGCCCCGCCGCTCGCCGCGGTGGTGACCGTGCTCAAGCCGGTCATCGTCGTGCTCAACGCGCTGGCCAACGCGGTGCTGCGGCTGCTGCGGGTGGAGCCCAAGGACGAGGTCGCCAGCTCCTTCACCCGGGACGAGGTGGCCGGGCTGCTGGACGAGTCCCGGGCCGGCGGGCTGCTCGACCAGACCGACCACGACCTGCTCACCGGGGCGCTGACCCTGGAGGACCGCGACACCCGCACGGTGCTCATCCCCCGCGAGCAGCTGACCGTGCTGTCCCCCGCCGACGACGCGCTGGCCGTCGAGCGGGCCGCCGCGGCCACCGGGTTCTCCCGGTTCCCGGTGGTCACCGACGGCGAGCTGTCCGGCTACGTGCACGTCAAGGACGTGCTGGTCGCCGAGGGCGAGGCCGACGTGCGGGTGGCCGGCATCCAGCGGCCGCTCCCGCGCGTGGACGCCGGCAGCGACCTGCGCAGCACCCTGCAGACCATGCAGGGCGACCGTGCGCAGCTGGCCGCCGTCGTCGATGCTGGTCAGGTCGTCGGCGTGGTCGCCCTGGAGGACATCCTCGAGGAGCTGGTCGGCGAGATCCGCGACGGCGTGCACCGATGAGGAGAGCCAGATGAGCGTGTTCGACAAGGCCAAGGCCAAGGCCGAGGAGCTGGTGGGCCGGGCTACGGAGGTCTACGGGGAGTCCCACGGCGACGCCGCCGCCGAGACCGCGGGCGAGGCCCGCCGGCTGGAGGGCGAGGCCGAGGAGGAGGCCATCGAGGCCCGCGAGCACGGGGACCACCCCGGCCCGCACTGACCTCCCCGCGCGGAGCGGCAGGTCAGGCGAGGCGGACAGCGACCAGGGCGACGTCGTCGTCCGGGCGGCCGTGCACGATGCGGTCGACCACCTCGTCGCACAGCTCCTCCAGCGGCCGGTGGGCCAGCTCGGCCACCGTGGCGCGCAGCCGGGCCAGCCCGGTGTCCAGGTCGTGGTCGCGCCGCTCCACCAGCCCGTCGGTGAACAGCAGCACCGTCGACCCGGCCGGCAGCGCGACCCGGTGCTCGGTGCGCACGACGTGGCAGTCCACGCCCAGCATGAGGTCACCGGGCCACGGCGAGGGGTCGGCCAGCGAGCCGTCGGGCCCCAGCACCAGCGGGGGCAGGTGACCGGCGCCGGACCAGGTCATCGTCGCGCCCCCGGCACCGTCGGGCTCCAGCCGGGCGACCGCCGCGGTGGCCAGCGTGGGGAGGGCCAGCTGCGCCATGGCGGCGTCCAGCCCGCGCAGCACCTCCCCCGGCCCGGCGTCGGAGTAGGTGGCGATGCCGCGCAGCAGCCCGCGCAGCTGGCCCATGGCCGCCGCGGCGGCGGTGTCGTGGCCGACCACGTCACCGATGACCAGCACCATCGCCCCGGACGGCGAGCGGAAGGCGTCGTACCAGTCCCCGCCGACCCGGGCGGCCTCCGCGGCGGGGGTGTACCGGACGGCGACCTCCGCGCCGGCGGGCTGCACCGGCCGGGTCAGCAGGCTGCGCTGCAGCTCCTCGGCGAGCGCGGCCTGCTGGCGGTAGAGGCGGCCGTTGTCCAGCGCCAGGCCGATCCGCTCGGCGGCCTCGCGCGCGGCGGCCAGGTCCTCGGCGTCGGGGGTGCGGCCCTCCTGCCACCACAGCGTGATGACGCCGAGGGTGCGGCCGCGGCCCAGCAGCGGCAGGTAGCGCCCGCCGCCGGTGGCCAGCCGGCGCTGCAGGTCGCGCGCCTCGCCGGGCGGCAGGCTGTCGCGCACCTCGGCGGCGGTGACCGGGGTGGTCTGCTGGGTGTGCATCGAGCGCACCAGGGGCGCGGTGACCGGGAGCGCACCCAGCCGCAGCTCGGCGTAGCGGCTGAGCACCGGCCGCAGCTCGGGGTCGCTGTGCCAGCAGCCGACGTCGCGGGGGCGGCCGTCGTCGTCGAGCACGGTGACCACGGCCCAGTCGGCCAGCACCGGCACGAGCGCGCGGGGGATGCGGCTCATCGTCTGCACGGCGTCCGGGGAGTCGGCGAGCTCGGCACTGACCCGGGCCAGCACGGCCAGCCGCTCCTGGGTGCGGTGCTGGGCCGTGCTGTCGTGGAAGAAGGCGTTGATCCGGCCGCCCTCGGCGGGGACCAGCCGGACCTCGAACCAACAGCCCCGCGCGGCCGACCAGGACTCGAACAGCTCGGGGCGGCGGGTGCTGGCCACCCGCCGGTAGGCCCGGCCCAGCGGGCTGTCCTCGTTGCCGGGGAAGGCCTGCCAGGCGCTGCGGCCCAGCAGGTCCGCGCGGCGGCGGCCGAAGGCGTGCTCGGCGGCGGCGTTGACGTAGGTGATCCGCCAGTCGGCGGCGACCTGCACGAAGCCCATGGGCATGCCCTCGAGCACGCTCGCACCGGCCTCGGCGACCACCGCAACCCCCTCAGGCTGGCCACAGCCTAAGGGCAGGCCACCCATTCCTCAGCACCGTCGGTGAACACCTGGCGCTTCCAGATCGGCAGCCGGGCCTTGACCTCGTCGACCAGCTCGGCGCAGGCGGTGAACGCCTGGCCGCGGTGGCTGGCCGAGACCGCGCAGGCCAGCGCCACGTCGCCGATGGCCAGCAGGCCCACCCGGTGGCTGATCGCCACCGCGTGCACCTCGGGCCGGGCGGCGAACTGCGCGGCGATCTCCTCGACCAGCGCCTGCGCGGTGGGGTGCCCGACGTACTCCAGCTCGGTGACCGACCTGCCGCCGTCGTGGTCGCGGACCACCCCGGCGAAGCTGACGGTGGCCCCGGCCGCGGGGTGGGCGACGGCGGCCTCGTGGGCGGCGACGTCCAGCGGCTGGTCGCTGATGGCGGCGATCACCCCGGGGACGTTACGCGCGCGGGGTGTCGTGGTCGGTGGGGTCGCCCAGGCCGGTGCAGTCGACCTCGGTGACCTCGTGCCCGCGCAGGTAGGCCCGCGCCCCCTCGTCGCCGGTCGCCGACGCCGCGACGCCGTCCCAGTGGTCCCGCCCGATGAGCACCGGGTGCCCGGGGACGCCGTCGAAGACGGGGACGACGAGGGCACCGGGCGCGGCGTGCGGCAGCAGCTGGTGCAGCACCTCGGGCGTGGTGCCGGGGACGTCCACCAGCATCACCGCGGCCGCCTCGATGCCCGACCCGAGCGCCTGAAGGCCCTGGATGCCGGTGCGCAGCGAGGAGGCCATGCCGGTCTCCCAGTCGCGGTTGCCGACCACCGTGGCGCCGTCGAGGTCGGCCCGCTGCCACACCTCGACCATGGCCGCGCCGAGCACCACCAGCACCGGGTCGCAGGCCGCCCGCGCGGTGCGCACCGCGCGCTCGACGAACAGCTCGCCGTCGGGCAGCGGGGCCAGGGCCTTGGGCATGCCGTAGCGGGAGCCGCCACCGGCGGCCAGGACGAGCGCGGCGACGGACACGCCCCCACCCTGCCAGCCGGTCAGAGCCCGAGGGCCTCCCGGGCGGTGCGGTACTTCGCCTCGAGCCGCTCCCGGGTGGCCGGGTCGAGGCGGGCCAGCCGGGCGGGGTCGGTGTTGGAGCCCAGGTCGGCGTGCTTGACCCGCAGCGCCAGCGGGTTCGCCGCGACCCGCCGGTGGTAGGCGGCCCGGTCCTCGTCGGCCCGGTGGGTCAGCGCGTCGACGGCCTCCACGACGTGGTCGGGGAAGGCGGCGACCAGCTCGTCGCGGGTGCCGGCCGGGCCGTCCTCGACGGTGTCGTGCAGCCAGGCGACCGTGCGGCCCACCTCGTCACCGGGCTCCAGCCGGGCGACGACGTCGGCGACGTGGGCGGTGACGTAGTCCTCGCCGGCCTTGTCGACCTGGCCGGCGTGCACCCGCCGGGCGAGCTCCTCTGCACGGTCCTCCACGGTCCGCCCCTGCCCCCGCGGGGAGGGATGCACACCTGCACACCTTCACGCATGCGCAGGTACTGTCCCAGCGGTGACCGCGACCCTGCACCGGACCACCACCGCCGACCGCCCGCCCCGGCTGGCCGCGGCCGTGCGGGTGGCCGCGACCCTGCCCGAGGTCCGCTGGGCCGCGCTGTCGCTGGGCCTGTTCCTCGTCGGCCTGGTGCTCCAGCTCGTCGGTGCGCCGACCCCGCTGGTGTGGGCGGCCTACCTGGCCTGCTGCGCGGCGGGTGGCTGGGAGCCCGCCGTGGCCGGCTGGGCGGCGCTGCGGGCCCGGAGCCTGGACGTCGACCTGCTGATGGTGCTCGCCGCGGCCGGCGCGCTGGCGATCGGCCAGGCCCTGGACGCCGCGCTGCTCGTCGTCATCTTCGCGACGTCGGGCGCCCTGGAGGCCTTCGCCACCCGGCGCACCCGCGACGCGGTCTCGGCGCTCACCGACCTCGCGCCGGAGCAGGCCACCCTGCTGACCGGGGACGGCGAGCGGCGGGTGCCGGCCGCGGAGCTCCGGGTCGGCGACCGGGTGCTGGTGCGCCCGGGCGACCGGCTGCCCGCCGACGGCCGGGTGGTCGAGGGTGCCTCCGAGGTCGACCAGGCCTCGGTCACCGGCGAGCCCCTGCCGGTGGACCGGCACCCCGGCGACGAGGTGTTCGCCGGCACGGTCAACGGCACCGGCGCGCTGGTGGTCGCGGTCGGCCGCCCCGCGCACGACAGCGTGGTCGCCCGGATCGGCGCGCTGGTGGAGCAGGCCGCGGGGACCAAGGCCGGCACCCAGCTGTTCATCGAGAAGGTGGAGCAGCGCTACGCCGTCGGCGTCGTCGTCGCCACGCTCGCGGTCTTCGCCGTCCCGCTGCTGCTGGGCGCCGACCTGCAGGACGCGCTGCTGCGGGCGATGACCTTCATGGTGGTGGCCTCGCCGTGCGCGCTGGTGCTGGCCACCATGCCGCCGCTGCTGTCGGCGATCGCGACCGCCGGGCGGCGCGGCGTCCTCGTCACCTCCGCCGTCGCGATGGAGGGCCTGGGCCAGGTCACCGCGGTGGTGGTGGACAAGACCGGCACGCTGACCGACGGGACGCCGGCCGTGGTCGCCACCGGGCCGGCCGCCGGCACCACCGAGGACGAGCTGCTCGCGCTCGCCGCCTCCGTCGAGGCGCCGAGCGAGCACCCGGTCGGCCGGGCCGTGGTGGCCGCGGCCCGGGAGCGCGGTCTGGTGACCCGGCCGGTCACCGGGTTCCGGGCGGCCGTCGGGCGCGGGGTCACCGGCACGGTGGACGGCCGGGGAGTCGCGGTCGCCGCCGCCGACCCGGCGACCGCGGGCGAGCAGCAGGAGCTCGGGCGCACCGTCGTCGCGGTCACCGTGGACGGCGTCCCGGCCGGCTGGCTGGCCCTGGCCGACCGGCTGCGCCCGGAGGCGGCGGCCACGGTGGCGGCGTTGCGCGACTCCCTCGGCCGGGCGCCGGTGCTGCTGACCGGGGACGGCCCGCGGGCGGCCGCCGCGCTGGCCGGCGAGCTCGGCATCACCGACGTCCGCGCCGGCCTGCTGCCCGAGGACAAGGTGGCCGCGGTCCGCGGGCTGCAGGCGCAGGGCCACCGGGTGCTGGTGGTCGGCGACGGCGTCAACGACGCCCCCGCGCTGGCCGCCGCCGACGTGGGCGTCGCGATGGGCGGGGTGGGGTCGGACCTGACCGTGGCCAGCGCGGACGTCGTCGTGGTGCGCGACGACCTGGCCACCCTCCCCGCCCTGGTGGGCCTGTCCCGCCGGGCCCGCCGCGTGGTGGTGCAGAACCTGGTGCTCGCCGGCACGGTCATCGCCGCGCTGGTGACCTGGGACCTGGTCGGCCACCTGCCCCTCCCCCTCGGGGTCGCCGGGCACGAGGGGTCCACCGTGCTGGTCGCGCTGAACGGCCTGCGCCTGCTCCGCCGGGGTGCCTGGCGGGCCTGACCTGTGCATCCGGTGTGCATCCGGCGCGAGCGCGGGCGAGCACCGGTGCCAGGTCCCCACACTCCCGGCATGACCCGAGCCACCCCCTCCGCCACCACCGCGCCGACCGCCGTCGTCCGCGTCCTGCAGGTCGCCACCGTGCTGACCGCGCTGGGCGTGCTGTTCCAGTTCGTCACCGCCGGCCAGCTGTTCCCCCGCGGCGGCCCCGAGGAGCTGCACGCCGCCGGGGCGATCGCGCTGCACGTCTTCTCCGGCGTCGGCGCACTGGCCGCGGTCGTGCTGTGGCGGCAGGGCCGGGCCCGGGTCGGGCTGGCCGTGCTGGCCGTCGTGGTCTTCCTGGCCACCATCGCCCAGGCCGCGGTCGGCGGCCGGAGCACCCTGTGGGTGCACGTCCCCGGTGCCATGGTGCTCACCGCCGGCGTCGTCTGGCTGCTGGTGACCGTGCTGCGCCCGCTCCCCCGCCCCTGACCCCACGGGTGGCCGACACGCTCGGCACAGGCTCCCGACAGCGGGGGCGGGGACCGTCGGCCGGTCCCTCCCCCGCACGCCAGGAGCCCGCCGTTGACCGAGCTGCACCGCACCGACGACCGCCTGCTGCTGGCGGTCGACCGGTTCGCCCGCGCCACCGGCTGGCTGCACACCCCCGCGCTGCTGTACGGCACCTACGGCCTGGTGCTCCTCGGCGCCCTGCTCGCCGCCGGGCTGGGGACCCGCCGCGGACGGTCGGACCGGGACCTCGCCGCCGCCGGGTGGGCGCCGCTCGCCGCGGTGGTCGCGCTGGCGCTGAACCAGCCCCTCGGCGCCGCGGTCGGCGAGGCCCGGCCCTACGCCACCCACCCGGACCTGCTGGTGCTGGCCACCCGCACCACCGACGCCTCGTTCCCCTCCGACCACGCGGTGGTGGCCGGGGCCTGCGCCGCCGGGCTGTGGCTGGTGTCCCGCCGGCTGGGCGCGGTCGCCGCCGTCCTGGCGCTGCTGATGGCCGTCGCCCGGGTCTACGTCGCCGCGCACTACCCGTGGGACGTCGCCGCCGGCCTGCTCGTCGGCGCCGTGGTCGCGCTGGGCGGCTGGTGGCTGCTGCACCGCCCGCTCACCGCGCTCACCGGCTGGCTGCGGACCCGCCGGGGGCTGCGGGTGGCCTTCCCCCCTCCGGTCCCGACGCGGCCGTGACGGAACCGTCCCGCCCGCCCGACCGGGCCGCCAGGATGGCAGCGGTGCTGCCGGCCAGGTGGTCGCGCACCGCGGCCGGCCCCCGGGCCTGCACGTCCTCGAGGTAGGCGTCGTGCTCGGCGACCAGCCGCGGGACGTCGTAGGCCGGGGCCACGTGCACCAGGAGCAGCAGCAGCTCCGAGTGCAGCCGGGCGTAGGCACCGGTGATGCGCGGGCTGCCGGCGGCGGTGACCAGCGCGGTGTGCACCCGCGCGTGCGCGGCGGCCACGGCCGGCCAGTCGTCGCCGGACAGCGCGCCCAGCGCGGCGACCGCGTCCCGGGCCGGGGCGAGCACGGTCGCCGGCCAGCGCCGGCCGTGGGCGTCGGCGAGCAGCTGGACCGCGGCGCTCTCCAGGGCGCCGCGCAGGTCCTGCAGCGCGACCACGTCGGCATCGGCGAAGACGGTCACCCGCACGCCCCGGTAGGGCTCGGCGACCAGCAGCCGCTCGTCGGCCAGCCGGGCCAGCACCGCCCGGACGGTGTGCCGGGACGCGCCGGTCGCCGCGGCGAGGTCCTCCTCGCGCACCGGCTCGCCCGGGCCCAGCCCACCGGCCAGCACCTGCCGGCGCAGGTCGTCCGCCAGCCGGTCGACCGCGGTGGGCCCCGGCGGTGCCTCACGCCGCCGGGGCACCGGTGCCCACCCGGGTGCGCCGCCGCCGCGCGGTGAGGACGGCGATGCCCAGCCCCAGCACCAGCACGCCCGCCGAGGCGGCCCCGCCCAGCCGCTCGCCGAGCAGGCCCACCCCGAGCAGCGCGGCGCACAGCGGCTCGGCCAGGGTCAGCGTGGCCACGGTGGGGGCCGGCAACCGGGCCAGGCCCCAGCCGAAGAGCAGGTAGGCCACCGTGGTGGTCACCAGGCCCAGCCACAGGGTGAGCAGCAGGCCGTCGACGGTCAGCAGGCCCGCCGGGCCCACGGCGAGCAGCAGCGGCAGCGCCACGGCCGCGGCCGAGCCGAAGACCGCGCCCACCGCGGGCCCGGAGGACCAGCCGCGGTCCAGGAGCTCCTTCACCGCGACCGCGTAGAGGGCGTACGACGCCCCGGCGCCCACCGACCACAGCACCCCGCCACCGGCCGACCCGCCGCCGGACCCGCCGGCCACCAGCGCCAGGCCGACCAGGGCCAGGCCCGTCGCGGCCCACCACCGGCGCTCGGGGTGCCGCGCGCGCAACCCGGCGTCCAGCAGGCCGGTCACCACCGGCGCCGAACCGAGGGCCACCACGGTGCCGACCGCGACGCCGCCGGACGTCGTCCCGGCGAAGAACGTGGGTTGGTAGGCCAGCACCCCGGCCGCACCGGCCGCCACGACGAGCCCGGTGGGTACCCGGGCCAGCAGCCCGGTGCCCACGGCGGGGCGGGCCGGGGGGCGGCGGCGCAGGGCGACCGCGGCGAGCAGTCCGCCGCCGAGGGCGATCCGGGCCAGGCCGACCACCAGCGGGGAGGCGTCGACGTCGAGCAGGGCCTGCGCGGTGCCGGTGGTGCCGAAGCAGACCGCGGCGAGCAGCACGGCGACGACGGGCTTCACGCGGCGGATTGTTGCACAATGTTCCCGGGCGTCAGCCCAGCGCGGCAGCCGCCCCCGCCTGGGTGATCCACAGGTCGGTGGCCACCGCCAGGCACCCGATGCCGTGCGCCCGGAAGCGCTCGGCCGTCGCCGGGTCCCCGCCGTAGGCGCCCACCGGCACGCCGGCCGAGGCGCACGCCGCGGTGATCCGGGCCAGCGGCGAGCCCGGCGACCGGTCGTCGAGCAGCGCGTCGACCGTCGTCCCCAGGGACAGCGACAGGTCGTTCGGCCCGATGAACACCGTGCCCACCCCGGGGACGGCGGCGATCGCCTCGACGTCGGCCAGCGCGGCGGCCGACTCGACCATCACCGCGCAGAGCACCTGGTCCCGGGCGGGCCCGCCCCAGGTCGGCCCGAGCTGGCCGGCGCTGCGGCGGCCCAGCGGCGGGTAGTGCGCCGCCTCGACCGCCGCGCGCGCCCCGGCCGCGTCCTCGACCTGCGGGACGACGACGGCGGCCGCCCCCGCGTCGAGCGCGAGCCCGATCGACGGGAAGTCCAGCGCGGGCACCCGCACGACCAGCTCCGCCGGCCCGGGCCAGCCGCGGGCGGCCTCGAGCAGCTCGCGGCGGTCGTACCGGCCGTGCTGCAGGTCCACCGACACCCAGTCGAAGCCGGCCCCCGCCAGCCGCCAGAGCCCGCCGGGCCCGGCCTCGCTGCACCACACGCCGCGGCTGCGCGGACCGAACCCGGACGTCGAGGTCGTCATCGGCCGAGCATGGCACCCCCGTGGACCGGTGTCGCAACGGCACGGATCCGTCCGCTTCTGCTCACCCCCATGGGGCACGACCAGCGCCGTTCCCGCTGGTCGGGGGCCCGACCGGCCGATGGGGAGGCATGACCGAGGACCCACGGCTGCTCGCCGAGGCCACCAGCCGGCTCCGCGCCCGGGCCCGGGCCGGCGGCCTGGCGCTGTCGGCCGGGGCCGTGGTGCTCTACCCGCTGTGGTCGTTCTTCGACCGGGCCCTCGAGCCGGCGCCGCTGGCGGCGACCTTCACCGCGGTGCGGCTGGCCGGCACGGTGCCGATGGCGCTGCTGGCCCTGCTGCTCTGGGGGACCCCGCTGGGCCACCGGCGTCCCGCCGAGCTCACCGTGGCGGTGCTGGCCGTCGTCCAGCTCTCGGTGGGCTGGATGCTGCCGCAGGTCGGTCACCTGGAGCTCTACCTGCTCGGGGCGACGCTCGTGCTCTACGCCTGCGGCGCGGTGCTGGCCGCCAGCCCGGTCTGGAGCCTGCTGCTGGTGGGGGCCACCGCCACCGGCTTCGTCGCCGGGTGCGCCAGCGCCGGGACGGTGGACGTCGACGGGTTGGTGGCCACCGCCTGCTACCTGGGCAGCGCCGCCGCGGTCGCCACGATCGGCCACGCGCTGCGCTGGCGGGCACTGCGGGCGGGGGCGCGCTGGCGCTGCGCACTGGAGGCCGAGCAGGCCACCACGCTGGAGCTGGTCGGCGAGCTCCGCCGGCTGAGCACCCAGGACTCGCTGACCGGCCTGGCCAACCGCCGGTCGTGGGACGACCACCTGCAACGGGCCTGCGACCGGGCCACCGCGGGCGCGCCGGTGTCCGTGGCGCTCATCGACGTCGACCACTTCAAGGCCGTCAACGACACCCGCGGGCACGACGGCGGGGACCGGGTGCTGCAGCGCATCGCCGGGATCCTGGGCCGCACCGTGCGCGCCGACGACCTCGCCGCCCGGCTGGGCGGCGACGAGCTGGCCCTGCTGCTCCCCGGCACCGGCCCGGTGCAGGCGCAGCTGGTCGCCCAGCGGGTCCGCCGCGAGGTCGAGCTGTTCGCCGCCGGCGGGGTGGGCGGGCCGGTGACGGTCTCCGTCGGGGTCGCCGTGGGCTCGGTGGGCACCCGCCCGGAGGAGCTGCTGCGCGCCGCAGACACCCACCTGTACGAGGCCAAGCGGCTGCGCAACGCCGTCGTCGTGCACCCCGGGACCGTCCGGGGGGCCGCCGTCGGCGCGGTGTGACCGGCCCCGTCCGGGCCCGGCACGGCCGGTTCAGCGCCGGCGGGCCGAGCGGGGCGGGCGGGCGCGCATCCGGTCGCGCAGGTCCTGCAGCAGGCCGGTGAGCCGGCCGGTGTCGTCGGGGTCGAGGTGGTCGAGCAGGGCGCCCTGGACGACGTCCTCGTGCCCGGGCAGCACCTGCTCGACCAGCGCCCGCCCCGCGTCGGTGATGGTGACGACGGTGCCCCGGTCGTCGGCCGGGTCGGGTGAGCGGGTGACCAGGCCCCGCTTCTCCAGGACCCCGGCCTGGTAGGTCAGCCCGCTGCGGCTGTGCACGACACGGTCGGCGATGTCGGTCATCCGCTCGCTGGGCCGCGGCCCCAGCGCGAGGCCGGCCAGCACCTGGAACTGCACCCAGCTCAGCGGCCCGTCGTCGCGCAGCTGCTGCTCGACGGCGTACTGCAGCAGGCTCGCGGCCTCCATGAGGGCGAAGTACACCTCCAGCTGCTGCGGTGCGAGGCGGGCCACCGGGGGATCGTAGCGACCGGGCTTGCTACGAATTCGAAGCACTGCTAGTGTCGTAGGTGTTGCGAATTCGAAGCACATCGAGAGAGGTCACGACCATGCAGGCAGTCCGGTTCCACGAGTTCGGCACCCCCGACGTCCTCCGCCTGGAGGAGGTCCCGCTCCCCCAGCCCGGCCCCGGCGAGGTGCGCGTGCGGGTCGCCGCCACGTCGTTCAACGCCGTCGACGGCAACATCCGCCTCGGCGTCATGCAGGGCCCGTTCCCCGTCGCCCTGCCGCACGTCCCCGGCGCGGACGTCGCCGGCACGGTCGACGCGCTCGGCGAGGGCGTCACCGGCTGGGCGGTGGGCGACCGGGTCGTCGGCTTCCTGCCCATGGTCCCGGACGGCGCCGCCGCCGAGCAGGTCGTCGCCCCGGCGGAGGTGCTCGCCCCCGCACCCACCGCGGTCCCGCTGGTCGACGCCGCGGCGCTGCCGCTGGTCGGGCTGACCGCCTGGCAGGCGCTGTTCGACCACGGCGGGCTGACCGCCGGGCAGCGGGTGCTCGTCGTCGGGGCCGGCGGGGCGGTGGGCGGGTACGCGGTGCAGCTCGCGGCCGCGGCCGGCGCGCACGTCCTCGCCACCGCGAGCCCCCGCAGCCGGGACGCCGTCCTGGCCGCCGGCGCGACCGAGGTCGTCGACCACACCACGACCGACCTGGCCGCCGCGGTCGTCGACCCGGTCGACCTGGTGCTCAACCTGGCCCCGCTGGAGCCGGCCGCGTTCGCCGCGCTGACCGGCCTGGTGCGCGACGGCGGCGCGGTGGTCAGCACCACGGTGTGGCTGCCGGCGCCCACCGACGAGGCCCGGGGCGTGCGCGGGGTGGACGTCTACGTGCGCAGCGACGCCGCCCAGCTGGCCGAGCTGGTGGCCCGGGTCGACCGCGGCGAGCTGCGGGTCGCCGTCGCCGAGCGGGTGCCGCTGGCGCAGCTGGCCGACGTGCACGCCCGCGCGGCGCGCGGCGAGCTGGCCGGCAAGGTCGTGGTGCCGGTCTGAGCAGCGGTAGCGTCGACCGTCGTGCCCGCGCTGGACCTGCTGCCCCCCGACGGCTCGGTCGGCTCGCTGCTGGTCCTGCTGCTGGCCGCGGCCGCGGCCGGCTGGGTGGACGCCGTCGTGGGCGGCGGCGGGCTGGTGCAGCTGCCCGCCCTGCTGCTGGTGGGCGGGCTGTCCCCGCTGCAGGCCCTGGCCACCAACAAGCTGGCCTCGGTCGCCGGCACCACGACCAGCGCGCTGACCTACCTGCGGCGCACCGGCACCGACCTGCGCACCGCGCTGCCGATGGCCGGGGTCGCGTTCGGGCTGAGCCTGCTCGGGGCGTCGGTGGCCGCGCGGTTGCCGGCCGCGGCGATCAAGCCGGTCATCGTCGTGGCGCTGGTGGTGGTCGCCTCGGTCACCGCGCTGCGGCCGGCGCTCGGCGAGCTGCCCCGCCCCCGCCGGGAGGCGCTGGCGCACTACGGCCTGGCGATGGTGCTGGCCGCGGTCATCGGCTTCTACGACGGCGTCCTGGGCCCCGGCACCGGCACGTTCCTGGTCATCGGCCTGATCGCGGTGGTCGGCTACGACTTCCTGCGGGCCAGCGCGACCGCGAAGGTGGTCAACGTGGCCACCAACCTGGGGGCGCTGGCCTTCTTCCTGCCCACCGGCGCCGTCCTGGTCGGGCTCGGCCTGCTCATGGCCGCGGCCAACGTCGCCGGGGCCTACCTGGGTGCCCGGATGGCCATCGCGCGGGGCAACCGGTTCATCCGGGTCGTCTTCCTGGTCGTGGCCGGCGCGCTGGTGGTGCGGCTGTCCTACGACGTCTGGGCCGACCACCGCGGCTGACTCACCGCGGGTAGACCGCCACCTCGGAGGCCTTGACGCTGGCCCAGACCCGGGCCCCGGGCTGCAGGCCCAGCTCGGCGAAGGCGGTCGCGGTGACGTCGGCGGTCAGCGGCACCTCCCCGTCGAGGTCGCAGCGCACCGTCGACCCGTGCGGCGTCGCCGACACCAGGGTGGCCGGCCAGACGTTGCGCGGGCTGCCGTCGGGGCGGGAGAGGTACAGCGACACCGTCTCCGGCCGGACGGCGACGAACACCGGGCCCCGCGCCTCGTCGGCCACCGCGACCGTGCCCCCGCCGTCCAGCTCGACCGACCGGTCCCGGCCCACCCCCGGGAGCAGGGAGAGCCCGACCAGCCGGGCGACGTAGTCGGTGCGCGGCATCCGGGCCACCTCGGCCGGCGGCCCCTCCTGCACGACCCGGCCCTCCTCCACGACCAGCACGCGGTCGGCCAGCGCCATCGCGTCCACCGGGTCGTGGCTGACCAGCACGGTGCAGCCGGCGAACTCGGCCAGGTGCCGGCGCAGCTCGGCGCGCACCGTCAGCCGGGTGCGGGCGTCCAGGGCCGACAACGGCTCGTCGAGCAGCAGCAGGCGGGGCTCCCCCACCAGGGCCCGGGCCAGCGCCGCCCGCTGCGCCTGGCCGCCGGAGAGCTGGGTGGGCCGGCGGTCGCCGAACCCCTCGAGCCCGACCCTGCGCAGCCACGCCTCGGCCGTGCGGCGGGCCTCGGCCCGGCGCACGCCCCGGGTGCGCAGCCCGAAGGCCACGTTGTCGGTGGTGGACAGGTGCGGGAAGAGCAGGTGGTCCTGGAACACCATCCCGAGCGGGCGCTCGTGGGCGGGCAGGTGCCGGTCCGCGGCGTCCCAGACGTCGTCCCCGACGGCCACCCGGCCGCCGTCCGGGACGAGCAGCCCGGCCAGCACCCGCAGCACGGTGGACTTGCCGGCCCCGTTGGGGCCGAGCACGGCCAGCACCTCGCCGTCGGCGACGGCCAGGTCGACGTCGACCAGCAGCGCCCCCCGCCGGACGACGACGTGCGCGCGCAGGCTCACGTCGGCACCCCCGACCGGCCCAGCCAGCGGTCGCGCAGCAGCAGCAGGGTGGCCAACGAGACCGCGAGCAGCACCAGGGAGAGCACGATCGCGCCCTCCGGGTT
>Ga0325400_1002322_pt1 | contig 16606 bp, 10 predicted proteins | sample PopdelMetagenome_2_FD_205662 | JGI IMG/M metagenome (GOLD analysis project Ga0325400, IMG submission 205662) | Populus deltoides microbial communities from Bellville, Georgia, United States - Xylem-PdKOR-R1 | ecosystem: Host-associated > Plants > Phyllosphere > Stem > Wood/Secondary xylem... | reverse complement strand
AATATGCATTAAAATGATATTTAAGGAATTATCTATTAATATAATATGCAACATGTAAAAAAGAAACTAAAGAAACTTGCTTATTAATATTGACTTAGAATAAAATATTTATTTTTAATTTTTTATTCTTATATTTTCTCATATATGTGCGGAAAAACGATCTATTCATAATTGTTTTTAATAGAAACCTGCTCTCATGGTCATAATGAGATTTTACTTAAGAAAAAAACATTTCTCATAAAAAACCATATTTTCATCAAAAAAAAAGAAAAGAAATGCGTGAATAAAAAATTAAGTTTTTGATTAAAAATTAATATATATTTCGTCCTTTTTAACTCAAATCATTAGAATTTTTTAGCATTTTTTAATTATTTATTCTAAATTTTATTCAATAAACCATGCTGCAAATATAAAAGATATTTATTTTTAGAACAAAAAAAAAATACATGGATAAAAAAAATACAATTTTGACGAAAAAAATTCTTTAATAATTTTATTCATTGACTTTCTTATGAATATCTATTTTTATTATCATATAATTAAATAAAAAAACAGATCTTAAAAATATTCCACGATAGCACGTGGAAAATATCACTAATAAGAAGCTAAAATGACATATACATGAATAAAATATATCACACATGTATGGCATCGTAACAATTGTCCTTTTGGATTAGGATTTGATGGCGTGGAAACAACAATGAATTCTTAACATTTTTATGGTTTAAAAGATTTAGATTCCCCATGTAATAGTTTGGTCAGTAAGAACTATAATTGTGTATATAGAGGACAATATCACTCCTAGTACACTTTACATAAAGTAAGTTGTATTGTTCATTTGTTTGATTATTACTAAGGTTCTGTTGTATTTTTTAAAGTATTGGTCTATTTATTGGTTAAAACAATTTCACCATAGTAAAGTGTTATATTATTTTACGGGTCAAACTTAGTCATTCTAAAGTTAAAATACTTATTTAATATTAGAAATACCTCTTACGTATAAGTTTATAATCCTTGATATTAAAAATAAAAAAATAATTTTTTGGTGTTTTTGAAATTTAGACCAAGTCCTCATGGCTTTAATAAACTTTTTATTAAATCCATGATGGTCACAAAATATAAAAACTATTTTAATTTTAATTTTAATTTTAATTTTTTGATATGTTAGATTATGCAATATTTTTCTTTCAAATTTTTTTGTGTATCAATGCAAACATGATTTTTTAAGAAAAACTTGTATTATGCAATTTAACACACACACACACACACACACACACACATATATATATATATATATGTTTTTTGAAAGAAGGATTTTTGTTGTTTTCCTATTTTTAAAAAATAAAAAAATTGATTTATTTAATTTTGTAAAAGTGCTTTATGTATAAGTGTACAATTCCAATGATTAAATATAAAAGAATAAAACTAGTATAAAAATCTCAAAATTAATTACAAAATAGCACTTTAAGAAATTAAAATTAAATTAAGAATGTGTTTGGTAAAACATAAAACATAAAAAATAAAAATATAAAAATAATGTTAGAACCTGTTTGAGAAACAAACTCTTAGTTGAAAAACACATATTTAAAACTTTTTTAAGAGCATATTTGCTAAATGTGATTAAATAAAAACATAAAAAATAAAAAATAAAAATGTAAAAATAATGTTAAAACATGTTTGAGAAACAAACTCTTAGTTGAAAAACACATATTTAACACTTGTTTTAAGAGCATATTTGCTAAATGTGATTAAATCCTAAAAATATATTTTTTTCTTTGATAAATTTTGAAACAGTATTTTAGGTTTTTTAAAAGACTTATCGGGCATCCTAGACTGGCCCAAATGACACAGGCTTTGTCCAAGGAAATGAATGGGCTTAAAAAACCAAATAGCCCAGCTTTTTTTTTTTTCATTTTAAAACAAAGGAGTTTGGAAGGTCTAATCTATAAACAAAAACCAAATGCATGATTTGTCATTACAAGATCAGAATGGGTGATTTACAAAAAAAATTCCCTTAACTTTTTTTAAAAAAGAAAAAGAAAAAACGACACTTAGAGGACGTTTGTCTACGCGGCTGCGGCTGCGTTTTATTTAAAACGCAGTCCGCAGCCGTTTGGTAATAATAAAAATCACTTTACTGTGCATGGGGTCCACGTGTTTTTTGCGTTTAAAATGCTGGAAAGGAAAAGCTATGAAAACCTGTTTTGCATGCTTTGCAGCGGATTAAAAACCTGCGGACAGTGCAATTCACTGCACTATTCACGAGTGAATTGCACTGTTCACGTGAACAATGCAATTCACTTGCACTGTTCGTAGGTTTTTTTTTTTTTTAAGTGTGTTAATCGTATTAATTTTTTTTAAAAAAAAACTAGTTTAGAGAATTAAATTCATTCATTCGCAATGTGAACAATATTTTTTTCTCGAAAAACTAATATAGAGTGAATTAAATTCACGCGCACAGTAATATCAATTTTATATCTGATAATATTTTATCTAATTTTATTACATGCTCAAAAAGTTATGAAAACTGTAGTTCTTATCGGATGAATTTTGGACGTAATGGAATTATAAATAGTTTAATGGAATAATAAAAAATATTTTATATAAAGTATTATTTTTTTTCATGATGTAATAAGAGTAATTAATTTTACAATATTTAAATTTAAAACCATTAATATTAATATATTTTTTTAAAAATTATTTTATAACCTCAATTTCCAAAGCATTCTTAACCAAACACATTAAACTATTTTTTTTTCAACCTCAATTTCAATCACAATTTTAACCAAACACCTATTTTTTCAAACCAACCTCAACTAAAAGTACTTTTTTAGAAAACAATTTTTTTAAACCACAACCACAACAGCTACCGCAATACCAAACAAACTCTTACAAAGTCACACCTAAGCATGACATGAGATAACTTTGCATAAGATCAAAGTGGCAAAAATGATGAAATTTGCCCAGCACTTGTATTGTTTCCTAATGTTCAAACAAGGTATAAGTTTGGTATTTTTTTAAAGAAAAACAGCAATAAAAGAAAGGGAACGTTAGACTATAGCAGGAATGCTAAAAGGAACACCATGGCACATGTCATGTGCACTGCCATCTCTCTACCATTCATTCTCGTAGTTCTGAGCCTATTGTTTCTATAAGAGTCAAGTAGCATACTAACTAAAGATCAAGTATAGGGCATGCACAACTTAGCCATTTTTGCAGGAATAAAAAGGTAAGAGTGGTACCTGCAGGATCTCAACCAACACTGCCATGCCATTACAAGCGCTGTCATTGAAACTTGGAAGATATATTCTCGATGGTAGCTGCCCCAAAGATGATGATTTTTGAGGGTGAAAGACCTTATGAGGGTCTCGTCCTTCAACGACGGCGAGGTCTGTTTCTGGTTTGAATGGAAAAATGGAGAAGAGCTTTATACCCTTGCTAAACTCATAGGACTGTACTGGAGATCATGAATGTTTTCTCCTCTGTAATGACAACAACTTCTTGTTCTCCCTGTTGCTAACACTGGACTTTTCTTCGCTTTAGCAATTAAAGAGTTACAAAAGCAGGATTCTTTGTGTGCTTGAAAATCCACTACACCATTAAACAGTTTTACCGACGGACTGATTCCATCGGTGTCAGGAATGAAGGCCGTCGGTGAAATAATTACCGATAGCCTCACCGACGGAACATGTCAGTCGGTATAATAGTCATCAGTAACTCCCCTTTCCGTCGCTAATTCTGTCATAAATAAAAAAACCACCCACCGACGGTCTTACAGACGGATACATGTGTGCCAAAATTTTTTTTTCCATGGGAACATTACCGACGGAACAAATCCGTCTGAAATTTCAACGGTAATTACCGACGGCTTATCCGTCGGTAATTATGGCATCGGTAGTAATTTTGTGGCAACTCTCTATGAAATATAGACGGATATTATCCGTCGGTGAAGCCGTCTGTATGTAATCACCAACGGAATATGTCCGCCGGTAATTATGGCATGGCTAATAATTGTCTGGCAACTCTCTGTGAATCACCGATGGATATTATCCGTCGGTAAAGCCGTCGGCATATATTTAAAATATATATAAAAAATAATTTATTAATAGTAAAACTCTAATAAACAAATAAAATTGGATTAAACATTAAAAATATAAAAATAATGTTAAATAATATTCATCCAAATATTCATTACAAATTTAATGTGTTTAAAAAACAAAATTAAACTAGAATAGCGACGGAGCTGGAGGAGGAGGAGGCTGGTTGTTCCCGAGACCGTACGACCAAAAAGGCCCTGCATAAGTATCATCACCCATCTTTGATCTCATCTCCATGACTATTTGACGGAGCTCGTCATAATTCGTCGAGAGTTGTTGATATTGTTGTTTCAAGGCAATGAACTCCTCAGACTGGGTGCTCGATACTGATGGAGAGCTCCCAATGGTTGAGACACTACGAGCCAAACGCAAGTTTTCAGCCGTGGTGTTGGAGAGCCTGTAGACCTGATTTTTATCGGGTCCACCAAACGATCCCACCTCCATTCATAAATCTGGATCGAAATCTGGATGGGTCGAAGGATTGTCCCTATATCTCTCCTTCAACCAGCTATTATCTCCTGAAAATTTTTTAAAAAATCATCATTCAAGATGCAATTCAAGAAAATAATAACTTACAAAATAAACTGAATGAACGAACATACCACGAAGTGCTGAGCATGGTTGTCCACAAACTGCCGGACCCCCTTTTGGCGGTCTTGACTCCGCACATGCGTCTCTACAAACAGCTCCATTGGACTCGGCTCACGTCCAAGAGACGCAGCCTATAAGGAAAAAATAGGTTGAAAGTTAAATATATTATAAGGAACGACAAATTAATTAACGATATATTTCATTAAAATTAATCTTACCATCCGCTTTGCATGTGCGCTGAATGGGACGGATCTGCTAGTGTGTGTCGTCACCGAACCATGAATTTGCCGGTTCCGGTTGTCAGCGCCGGACTGTGAGCGCCGTGAGAACCGCTCTGAGGTCACGTGCTCAATATATGTCGTCCATATTTCCCTTGAGATGAATGGCGGTTTGAATTCCTGCCAAATCACTACCTCATTCCATCCTTCAAGACCGTTATCCTTCGCATGTCTTTTTGATTTTTTTTGGGTGTCATACCAAAAATCACGCAACTTACTTCCATAGCAACAAATTAGAATTTAAAACATAAAATTATAAAACAAAAATAAATATTATTTTCGATGTTACCTAGTTGCTGCGTGATTCTCCCATACCCTCCTCACAACATTGTTGTTCGCCCTATCCCACTCAAATTTGTTCTGTGTATATAAATAATTCATATAAAATAAAAATAGTACAAGATATAAAATTATAAAAATCATTTATTAAAAATAAGCTGGAAATTAAAAATTAACACCGACCTGAAATCGCTTAAATCATGCATCGATATTAGGTTTCCACTCAGGATGTCTGGAAACCTGGCTCCATTGAAACAATGGAATCTCCATCGATGATTTAAATGTCAATGTTATAGTCCTTGCAGCCTCAATATTTGTGAACCTGAAATTAAATAAAAGTAGTAATATTAATTAGTTGTTCATAAATTATGTTATAAGTATATTAAAAAAAAACTAAAACCTAAACAAACTTACATTGAGAGGTCATCCTTCCATTGTGCCTGGTACTTGCGGGTGAATTGACCCCGCTGTGAAGTCACACCGCTTTTGCGCCGTGAAACCGTGCTAGAAGAGGCAGCATCACAAGTTGGCGTAGATTCCTCGCCGTGATCAGCACCTAAGGATACATCCTCCTCGCTGCTAAAAGAACTAGTTGCAACCGTCTTCTGACGACGTGCTGTAGATTTCATTCTACGCATCTGCACAAATTTATACGAATAATTACATAATTAACTTTGATTATTTTTAAAAAAAATTGACAGAGTCTCCCCTATATTGGGGGGTCCCAAGTTATCGACAAAATCATATTACACTTCCAATTTTATTTCACATCTCGATCCAATCATCCTGGATCTCAACCCAACTCATCATCATCCACACAAAATATCTTATTCAATAACATCATATAATGATATTCAAGTAAAAGAATCAATTTCAATTATGAACATTCATTGTTAAATTGGTACTTAGAGTTACAAACATTAGATTAAAGTCATACATTCAAATTTACAGATTAATATTATATTTCAAGTTTTAGGAGACAAGACTCTTAATTTATAAATAATTACATGGTCAAAAGCAAAAGGTAACTAAATCAATATCATTTCCAACACGATCGACCCTAATGGACCTCAAAATAGAAATTAACGTGTACACATAAATATAAAAAAGTAATAACAAGCAATAACAATGACAGGTAAACGATAATATCCTAAAATTAAGATAAACTAATTAAATTTAATTTTATATTTCAATTAACATAAATTCAACAATAACAATTATAGCAATACAAACAATAATATCTTAAATTAAGATAAACTAATTAAATGTAATTCTATATATATAAATTAACATTTTTAATATAAATTCAACAATAACAATTATAGCAATACAAACAATAATACCATAAAATTAATAAATAAAATGAAAAAACTAAAAAACACTATACAAAACAACTTAAACACAAAACAAACAATACACAAAACTAAAAAACACTATATCAATTCAAAATAAATTTAGGAATAAAAAATGCTTACCTTAATATTGTGTTAAATTTAAGATTTTATCTACAAACAATACACAAAACAAAGAACACAAAAAAATAATCAAAATAAAAATAAAAAAAATACAAAGATAAAGAAAAAAGAATACATACCTTTTAAAACTACCACCAAAACAATAAAATCCCTTCCAAAAGCCAAATATAAACGGAGAGGAGAAGAGAAACAGAGCTAGAGAAAAAAATGAACCAAATGGGGGGAGGGGGGGTTTTATATAGCAATATTTCCGATGGTATTACCGACATAAATTAATTGTTGTCGGTGGCATTAAATTCTATCGGTAATACCGTCGGAAATTAATTGAAATGCGCACCAAAAAATTTCAAAAATCCTACTAGACTTTTCGATCTATTGGTACATCTGCACGACGGACACGCGTTTGAAATGCGTGCGCTTCGGGATGTGGGTATTCTGTCAGTGAGTCCGTCGGTAATATACATTGGTAACACCATCGGAAATTCCGTCGGTGATTGTGGCACACTCCCGTAATTGTTTTTCAACTCTCTATGAAATACCGATGGGTTATAGTCCGTCGGTGAGGCCATCGGTGATTGTGGCACACTCCCATAATTTTTTTCAACTCTCTGTGAAATACCGACAGGTTATAGTCTGTTGGTGTACCTGTGTGAAACCGTAAATTTTTCTTATTTTTTTTGTGTAACCATGTCATAAAATCTTGAATTGCAATCTTACAGCACACGCATCACAGTAACAAGAGCTGACCATTAAAGAAGAATAAATATTTCATGTTCCAAATTCTTACATTATAAAAATAAGGCTTTAGAATATGTTTAGTTAGTCGGATTTTTCATCTTCATCCTCAATTGAATTGTTATCATCAGCTTCATCGCACTCTTCAATTTCGTTATCATCGTCTTCAACAACATTCTTTTATACACTAGTAGAGCTCAGAACAGCATTCAACTCCTCTGCATCAACATCAACAAGACTATCGTTGAAAACATGAAAATTTGAATTTTCTTCTAAGTCAATCGAAGGAGCAACTCAGTATGGTTCAACCAACTTACTAGCTTGAAAGGCTTCATCTATCACACTTGTGTCTTCGTTCTCATCCTGAACAACCTCGACACGACCCTTGGGTTTTGTTTTTAAAACGGATAACCAATCAACTCTTGATCGGTCCTTTCTAAAGGAAGTGGTGTATGTGTAATAAACTTGTTGGCATTGCTTTGCGAAAACAAAGACGTCGTTTACGTTATGGTGTCTAGCTTTTGAGTTGATTTCAACGAGACCATAGTGAGGATCTACTCTGATTCCTCTGTCAGTTGTGTCATACCAATAGCATTTGAATAAAAACACTCTATTCTGCTCGCTATGATATTGCAGTTCGATGACCTCTTCCAATCTACCATAATAGTCAACTTCAAACTCACTAGAAGTCGATCCCTTAAAACAAACACCGCTGTTGTATGTTTTTCTTCCATGCCTGTATTCTTCAGTATGAAAGATATACCATTGACAAAATACCCGTTATAGCACTTGACTTTTCTTTCAGGGACTAGGTTTAGTAAAGACAGTGAAATAGCAGCACTACCTCTCATTTGATAAACCTTGTAAATTAATTACAACAATAATCAATAAATGGATATTATGTAAAATTGACATACAATTAATTAAATTGCAAGAGATAATGAGTTTGTGATAGGACTTACATGTGTTCAAAACCATGTGGCAAATTGTTCATCTTGTAATTGAAAGATCTGGGATTCAGTCAGCTGTGAGTTATTGGACAGTAAGTATCGTCGATGTTGCCTGCAAGGTTGTTCCAAATTATATGAGTTTATGGTATCACAAAACATAAATAATACACTCTTGACAAATTTTAAGTCGAACATCTACTTACTTAATAAAAGGTCTCAGCTCATCACAGTTAAATAAGACATAATTGTGTGCTTGTCTGAACTCTATTTCAGAAAAATATCTTCCCTTCACGGTATTTTTAGGTGTGGGTCATCCAGGATTGGAGAATATTGACAAGTTCGCACTTGAAGGCACTTCACCACCATTATCATGCCGTGGCACACGGTTGATCCTCGTTCTCAAATGAGGTTCGAAATAGTATGAGATAAATGTTGAGATCTCCTCAACAATATAGGCCTCACATATTGACACCTCAACATGCGCCTTGTTCTTAATCTTTTTTTTAAGATTGAACAAGTACCTGCATATATATATATATATATATATATATATATATATATATATATAAAATTAATAAAAAATTATCAATTAAAAAAATAAAAATAAAAACATTTAATTATGAATTATATAGCTCCTGTAATATGTAACATCTCGAATGGATACATCCATTTGTACTGGACCGGTCCTCCAAATTTTACTTTAAACGGTAAATGTACGGGTAGATGCTCCATTGAGTCAAAAAATGATGGAGGGAATATCATTTCAAGTTTGCATATTGTCTCAACGATATTCTTTTCAAGCCTTTCAATGTGATCAACATTCAACTTGCTGGAGCATATATCTATGAAGAAATGATTGATCTCCGTTAATGCATCCCATATCCCTTTTGACAACAAATCACGAAAAGCTAATGGGATGAGTGTTTGCATGAACACATGGCAATCATGACTCTTCATTCCATATAATCTACATTCCTCCGTGTTAACCAGCCTTGATATGTTCGAGGCATGTCCATCAGGGAAACGCAGACTCTTATGCCATTTGTAGACTAGTAGTTGTGCGTTTTTCTCTAGCACAAAGCTTGCTCTTGGTTTTGCGACCCGTGACCCATCACAAACTAACTCCATATTTTTACGGTTATAGAACAACGCTACATCCAATCTAGACTTGATATTGTCCTTTGTCTTCCCCTTCACATCCATGACGGTGTTGAAAATGTTTTCAAACACGTTCTTTTCAATGTGCATTACGTCAAAGTTATGGCGTAGAAGATTGGTCTTCCAATAAGGAAGCTCCTAAAAGATACTTTGCTTCATCCAATTATAGGTCAAACCAAAACCAGGAAACTTCTGCTTACCTGATTGGAGACCAAACACAATGTCACCGTACTCTGACACAACATCAAACAATTCTTCATCAGAAAGACGTGGGGTGCAACATCCTTTTCAACTCTGCCAACAAAGAAATCATTTTTGTTCTTTCTATACCTATGAATCGGTGGCAACAAATGACGGTGACAATAAAAAAAAGAAGCTTTACCCCCGTTTGTTAGCGTGAATGCCTTGTTGTTCTCCATACAGTATGGACATGCTAGCTTTCCATGCATGCTCCAACCAGAAACCATTCTATAAGCTCGAAAATCATTGATAGTCCACATCAAAGCCGCTCTCATAACAAAATTTTGTTTCCTCGAGATGTCATAAGTCAAAGATCCAGAGGACCACAACTGCGTCAACTCATCAATCTATAAACGAAGATAAACATTTATATTCCAACCCGGACTGCTCGGACCTGATATGACCATAGAAAAAAACATGAACTCCGGCCTCATACACATCCCCGGTGGTACCGTCAGTATGACCGGCCAACAAGAATAAGGAGCAGCAAATGACCCGAATGGGTTGAATCCGTCTGTACACAACCCAAGACACACGTTCCTTGATTCAGCTGAAAAGTGAGGATGCATACTGTTAAAGTATTTCCATGCTTCACCGTCAGAAGGATGAACCATCACTCCATCAACCACATGGTGTGATTGATGCCATGTCATGTGCTCAGCAGTCCTTGGTGACATGAATAACCTCTGTAGTCTAGGTGTGATTGGGAAGTATTTAAGTTTTTTATATGCCACGAGAGTCTTCCCTCTACCAGTTCTGGGTTTGTAATGGGAATGCCCACATGTCATGTACTCGGTCATCTCAACATTTTCAAGGTAGTATAATATGTAGAAGTTAGGGTATATATCAATTTTCTGGTATCCTAAACCGAGGGGTTTTATCATGGACTTAGCAGTATAGAAGTTCTCTTTCAGCTTGTTCCCTTCAAGTAAAATGCTTCTTGCCCATTCAATAATCTTGTCATAACCGACCTCACTCAACCCGTGATCTGACTTAATGGTGAACACCTGTGGTATGGCTGATAATTTACTGTGGTTCGTGCAACCATCCCATAATGGTTCGTTAGAATCTTTCAACAGATCAAAAAACCTTGTTGCATCTGCATTAGGTTCTTCTTCTACGATTGGATATTCCCTGACATTACCTTCACTCATTCTCATTGCATCCATAACCATATTCCTGTTTCTCATTTCCAACTTCATGCATGTTGCTAGCACTAGAAGTTGACCCAACCATCTGTTCTTCCATGCTCTCATTAGGAACAAATAGTTCTCCGTGTGCATACCAACATAAGTAATCCCCCATGAACCCTTTGGTTAAAAGATGCATCATTAAAACATCTTGATGCAGAAACTTTAAATTTTTACACTTTCTGCATAGACACCTAATATCGCCATCGGTAAAATTCCTCGGAATAGATGTTGCGAAATTAATAAAACCCTGGACACCGTTATAATAATCCATCCTTCGCAATCCTTGGGGTGAGTTCTGATACATCCATGAACGATCATTCATGACTTCTATTGAACCTCTATAAAACATAACAAAAATATTGGTTTTCCCCGATATTATCAAACAAACTAAAACAACACTTATGTTAAATATTCATTATCAATTATCAACTATCAACATTCATACATATAAATTTATACATATATAAATTTACAGAAATCACAACTTCAAAATAGAATTGATAACAATTAAAAAAGACCCGTTAAACAAGCTATTAATTATTTATTTCATCACAACACATTTAATTTGGTGTAATTCAAATAAAATTTCAACAATTTACAAACAAATATAATTTGACAAAATCTAAAATAAATTATAACAATTATAAAATTATGCATTCATACTACAAGTTTCTTTGACAAATAACAATCAAACAAGTACATATGTTAACAAAATACATATACTAAAAAAAAATTCACATTTAAATGTTAAAACTAAAAAGAATAGATTTACTTAAAAACAAATGATAAAATCTACAAGAAATGGATATTGTGACCACGTACAAGGTATTAGAAACTTGAGTGCTTGTGTTGAGAATAGTGGAGAGTTGGGATGGGTGGTTGGCTGCAGTTTGGGAGGGGAGAGGTGGGATGGGAAAGAAGAAGAAGGAGAAACAGAGGAAGAGAGTGACGGTAGAGGGGGTGTATTTAATGGTTTTTACCGATGGAATCACCGACGGATACTTTTCATTGGTGATTCCGTCGGTGACAGTGCCATGTTACTGTATGGCTATCTCATTTTGAATCCCTCGGTCATTCAGTCGGTAAAATCGTCTAAAAAAATAGTCCGTTGGAGATACGGTTGGTATATACCGACGGATTTTGAGATGAATTTAGTCTGTCGGTAATAACTACCGACAGAATAATTCTGTCGGTAATTCCATTGGTTTTCTGGTAGTGATCTTTATAATGACGATGTTGAATGATTTTTATGCCTCTTAACTGTCTGGAGCATCTTCCCCATGAGCTTAGCAGCCAAAAAAAGCATGCAACTTTAATAAAGTTGCAACCTTGAAGCTGACATCCAAAGAATCGCAAGTAAGGCTTGCTGAAGTTAAATATATATGGCGGGAAGTGTTTTAGGGGATGAAAATGGAGGTTGTGGTTTGCATTGGTGTTCAATGATCCAAAGAGGGTGCTGGAAAGTGTAAAGGTTTCTTAAAGGTGGAATTTATGGCTTGAAATATGTAATGGCAGTGTGGTTGTGGTCATCCGCCCTGGTTAAGGTTTTGGTGTGGGTTTTATAGGATGATGGGAAAGGTCTAAAGGCCATGAGCTGAGTGTATCCTATCTCTTGATATTAATTACAACAGGATTTATGATTAATTAGAAGGCATGACATCCAGTAGCCATTTCTTTTATTTATATGATTAGAACAACATATACATGATAACTTTATATAAAAAAGTATAATATTTTCTATATTACAACACCTTCCATAATACCATCAAGTTGAAGGTGGGTTGCTCACATGAAACTTGAATTGTAAATAGGCAAACGCAGTGTAAAGGAGCGGCTTAGTAAGAACATCAGTCAATTGATCTTTGAAGGATATGAAGCGAATCTATATCTCATTTTTAGCCACTCGATCATGAACGAAGTGATAATCAACCTCAACATGCTTTGTACGTGCATGAAACACCAAATTAGCAAACAAAACGTAGCGCCCAAATTGTCGCACCAAATGGTGGTAACAAAACTGGAAAAGAAGCATAATTCAAAAAGCATATAATGAAGCCAAAGAACCTCAACAATACCATCAACTAAAGGTCTTATATTCTGCTTCAGTGAATGAGCGAGCAACAGTGTGTTGCTTATCAGATTTCCATGAAATGAGAGTGGTGCCAAGAAAGACAATATGGCCACCAGTAGACTTTCGATCATCAATACTCCCCACCCAATCAGCATCAGTAAAACCATGCAGTGATAAAGAGGAGCCACAAGTAAGGTGAAGACCAAATGAAGAAGTACCTTTCAAAAACCATAAAATATGTTTGACAACAGCCCAATGGCTCTCAATAAAAGCATGCATAAATTGACAGATTTTGTTGATAGCATAACAAATGTCTGGTCTAGTAAATATGAGATACTGGAGAGCACCTAAAATTTGCCGATAACAAGTAGGATTAGAGTATAAATCACTAGTTTGTAGGCCGATCTTGGAAGTAGAAGCCAATGTATCAACATGTTTGTACGATGACATACTAGCCCGACTAAAGATATCAAGAGCATATTAATATTGACTAAGAAAGAGCCCTATACTAGGGGGAGTGACCTTAATTCCAAAAAAATAATGAACATTACCCAGATCCTAAAGTTTAAATTCTGAACTTAGTAGACTAATAAGGCAGCGAATCAGAGTAGAATTATTACCAATGAGCAAAATGTCATCTACATAGACAAACAGATAACATATATCATGATTCACAATTAGAATAAATAAGGAGGTATCAACCTTAGAAGCACGAAGGTCAATCGACAAAAGGAAGTCACTTAGTCGTGTGTACCAAGCTCGTAAAGTTTGTTTTAAACCATAAAGAGACTTGTGAAGGCGACAAACATGAGTTGGCAAAGTAGGGTCAACAAAACCCATGGGTTGTTGCATATAAACAACCTACTAAAAGGAACCATTGAAAAAAGCATTATGTACATCAAGTTGTCGAACCTGCTAGTGATAAGATATGACAATGGCGAGGACGAGCCAAACAATAGTCTGTTTAACAACAAGACTGAAAGTTTCTAAGTAGTCGATACCTTCCTATTGAGTGAACCCTTGCGCAACCAAGCATGCCTTGTGGCGATCAATAGCACCATCAGCCTAGCGCTTGACTTTGTAAACCCAATGACAACCAACAACATTCATAGAGGGTTTAAATGGAACCAAAGACCAAGTGTTATTAGCATGTAAAACTGTAATTTCAGATCTCATAATAGATTGCTAGCACAAAAATCAGTTAGCATCTTTGAAATTCAAAGGTTCGTGATAAGAGGAACATGTTACTTATGAGTGTGGAGGTATCGAAGAGGCAGAAACGGAGCTCAGGTTGGCAGACCTGTGCTATCGGGGACGCAACACCATGTGGTGCTGTCAGAAAACCACTAGAGCAGTAGACCTGACGGGCATGGTTTGTTGTGGGAGAGAGTAGCTGAAGAGATCAAAACAAAGATCTAAAGCTGGCGGAGACTGAGTGACATAATCAAAAGATTGATGTCTTATCCCAAGTGCAGGAGTGTTTCAATCGGATCCTCTGACTTTAACACCTTTTCAACATAGTCCTTGGTCTTAGACATTTTCAATTTATCCTCAAATGGCCTTTCAAACCTTATTTTCTTCACAATTAAACCCTTGAATTGGTCAATTAATTTATAATGATTAAAAATTGGTCCCTAAAACTTTCAGTTCTTGCAATGTCACCTGAATCAGGTTTCCAAAGTTAGTTTTTCTTCAATTAAGTCTTTAATTTAGTCAGTTAAATCCGTTAAAATTTTAATTAAGTATTTGAACTTAATTAATTCTTTCAATTTTTGTCAAATTAACTTTTAAACTTAATTTTGCTTCAATTAAATCCTTAATTAAGTCAATTAAACTCATTAAAAATTTAATTAAGTCTTTGAACTTAATTAATTCTTTTGATTTTGGTCAAATTGACTTTCAAACTGAATTTTGCTTTAATTAAGTCATTGATTAAGTTAGTTAAACTAGTTAGAAGTTTATTTAAGTTCTTGAACTTAATTAATTTTTTCAGTTTTGGCCAAATTGACTTTCAAACATAATTTTGCTTTGATTTAGCTCTTAATTAAGTTAGTTAAACTTATAAAAAGTTTACTTAAGTTCTTGAATTTTATTAATTCTTCTAGTTTTAGCCAAATCAATTTCAAACTTATGCTTTAATTAAATTCTTGATTAGATCAATCAGACCATAAAAAGCTCAATTAAGTTCTCAAACTTAATTATTTTGCAAGTCTGCTCAAATCTTCAATATCTTTCTTTAATTTGGTCCTAAATTCTCATTGTCTTCTTTGATTAGACCCTTTTGTTAATGTAATTGAGTTCTTAACCTTTTCCATTTGGTTTAATTTGGTCCTCTAATTTCCAATTTATACGATTAAGTTTCTCCTCGACCCATTACCAACATTTATAATTTTGATCCATAATGCATACATTAAGCAAGCTCAATTTCTCTTTTTTTCTACCCCTCTCATTTCCTTCACATAATTTCCTTTGCATACAATTAGAAGTTCAATTGGAGTTCTTCCTTTTATTTCTCTAGTAACAATCATGATTCCAACCACATAAAAAAATAGATTTGAAAAATTTGTTTCACTTGCCCTTGAATAATTAGCTGTTAACTGACACTAATATTCTTTTTTCCAATACTAATGTAATAATAATAATAACATGGAATTGCAATAGTAATGGAGAGAAAATTCTATAGTATTTATGGTGTAAGTAGCGATATCCTATCCATTATTCTTGTGATTCATTTTGAAAAATGAGACAGACATAAAAAGAGAGAAAGTAAAATCTATGTTTCATCAAAAGTAATAAGAATACCTTCATCTGAGATTTTTCTCTTCTATTTTTATGTGTGTGTGTGTGTATTTTGAAAAAGATAATGTCAACGTTAACTCAATGAGAAAAATAAACAAATGACTTTGAAATGGGTGCGTTAATAGCTGAACACGTTGAAAGTAAATCTTTGAATTTTGAATTCTTTTGGAAAGATGTTAAGATGCCGAAAATGCTGCAAATATATTAAAAATATATTTTATGGATTTTTTGTTGTTTTGTTTGGCTATTTTTTGAATGTTTTTAAAAACTGTTGATAAAAAAAGGTAAAAAAATCATGTTATGACACAAAACTACGGAATTTTCCAAGGGACTTATGTCATCAGTAATTTCTTATGTAGTTTTCAGTGGAAAAGTTTTATAATTTTTTCCAACTCTCTAGAACTTTTCGAGAAACTTAATCCATCGATAATTATGTCTGTAATCATTAGTGACAAAATCCTATAATTTTTTTGAACTCTCTGAAACTTTTCGAGGGACTTAGTTTATCGATAATTTTGTGTGTAATTGTTAGTGGCAAAGTCTTATGATTTTTTTCCAACTCTCTAGAGTTCTTTGAGGGATTTAGTCTATTAGGTGGTATTTCATATTTTGTTTGTAGTTTCATCGGTATAAAACAATAACTTTTTCCTTAATATTTTGCATTTCATATATGTTTAATAATATATTAATAATATCACAATAATAAACATTCCAATTGTGCTAATGTCAATACACAGTTC
>Ga0325400_1002319_pt1 | contig 16609 bp, 20 predicted proteins | sample PopdelMetagenome_2_FD_205662 | JGI IMG/M metagenome (GOLD analysis project Ga0325400, IMG submission 205662) | Populus deltoides microbial communities from Bellville, Georgia, United States - Xylem-PdKOR-R1 | ecosystem: Host-associated > Plants > Phyllosphere > Stem > Wood/Secondary xylem... | reverse complement strand
TGTCAGGTCCGTCGTGCCCTCGATCACCGGGACGTCCATGACCCCACCGCCTGACCAATAGAGAGTTCGGCCGTCGAGGGGGTCACCCTCCAGGTTCACGTAGCGGCCGGACGAGGGGGTGTCAGGCATAGAGCCTATTTAGGGCGTGCGGCTTTCACCTGCTCGGACTGCTCTATCCGAGCCGCCATCTCGTCCAGCTTCTCCGCGGACATCATGCAGCGTTCGCGTACCTGGGGAAGGTTGGATGCGGCTGCCTGCTGCCGCATAGCTGCTGCTTGGGCGCGGAACACTGGGGCGTCGGTCGCCATGGTCGTCCTTCCTGGTAGGCGACGGCCTATGGCACAGATGGCTGGTGATGGGAGGACCGTGTCGGTTAGCTCGCCCGACCGCTGATCCGCCGTTTCCATGCTTCCGCCAAAGCGAGCATCTTCTCGGCTATCTCTACGTGCTTCTCGCGCCGCTCGCTTGTCACGTCCCGCATCGGTCCGTGGCCGCGGCTCTCCTCGAAGCGCCACCCGTCTTCATCAATGCCGCGGACGAGCTCTAACGCTTGCTCGCGCTGCTCCAAGCACCATGCAACTCGCTCCTCGTCGGTCATGCTTCCCTCCCGGCTTAGAGATCTCCGTCGGTCAGGTCGGAGAACGCGCTTGAGTTTCGCAGGTCGACGTACCTGACTACGGTTAGACTTGCTCCCAGATCTCAGTCTGCGATAGCAGGATAATTCTGGGGGTAGGGGCGGGGGTATCTTCTATAACCTATGGGCTATGAATGGCTATAATCTGCCATTCTAAGCCACTGGATCAATGGAAGCCCCTTCCACCATCCCCCTGCCTGACCGGCGTCGGCAGGGGAACACCCCGAACCCCTCCGATCTCAGCCGATCTGGACCCGCGTCGAGCGGCGGCGATAGCGCAGGCCGGCGCCCAGCACCGCGAAGCCCAGGAGCAGCGTGGCCCAGGTCGCGGGCTCGGGCACGGGGCCGGGTGTGATGGATAGGAGCCAGCTGCCCGGACCGTCGACGCGCGTCGCGGTGAGGGCGGAAAGCTGGCCGGTGCCGTTCCAGGAGGAGCGGAAATTGCCGAGATTGAAGAAGATGTCGCCGCTGGCCGCCTGCGTTCCCGTGAACAGCGGAAAGCGGCCGTCCGCGCCGAGCCCGCCCGACAGGAGTGCGGCCACCGTCCAGGTCTGGAAACCGCTGCCGCCGCCATTCTCGTTGGCGGAAAGGTTCAGGGCGCCCGGAGCCGCCGCCGCCGCATAGGTTCCCCCGAACATGGACAGGGCGGAGAACTGCGTGCCGCCGTCCGAATTCCAGAGCCGGCCCGTCGTGATGTCGGCCACGTTCCGGTCCAGATCGACATAGACCTGCCCGCTGAACGAGACGGCCTGCGAGGCCGGCACGCCGCCGGCGTACGAATAGTTGCGGGCGGTGCCCGTCCCCGCGAAGCCGTACCGGACCCAGGTGGCCGCGTCCGCTCCCGTGGCCCAGAGGCACAGCGCCATCGCCGTTCCGGCCCGTGCCCCCAACATCCCCCCGGCCGATCCTACTGCCGATCCCATCGCGCGCATCGCGCCGCTCCCTGCTGCATTGATCCTGTGCCGCGACCTTAGCGAAGGACGGTGAACGACGGCGGAACGATTATCCTTAACGATGGCGCTGTTGCGCGGGCGGAACGGAGGGAACGGCCTGCTACGCCCAAGGGTTGGGCCAACTCATTGAACAGGAAGGCTCCTCCATGAGCGACCAGCAGAGAGACGATGGGCCCACCGCTTCGTCGCGGCGCAGCGACGCGCCCGACGAGCTTCGTGAAACGATGGCGGGTGGCGAAGGATCGACGATGTCGGGCCGTTCCGTCACCATCAACCGGCCGGCGGACGAGGTGTTCGCCTTCTTCCGCGACTTCTCCAACCTGGCCGGGATCATGGAGAATGTGGAGCGGATCGACGTGCTGGACGACACCCGGTCGCACTGGGTCGTCAAGGCACCGGCCGGACGGACGGTGGAGTGGGACTCGACCGTCACGCGCGAGGAGAAGGGCCGGCTGATCGAGTGGGCGGCGGACGAAGGCGCGAGCGTCGCCAATTCGGGCCGGGTCGAGTTCCAGCCGGTCGAGGGACGCGGAACGGTCGTGACGCTGACGACGCTCTACGATCCGCCCGGTGGCGTTGTGGGCAAGGTCATCGCCAAGATGTTCCAACGCGAGCCCGCCATCCAGGCGCGGCGCGACCTGAACCGTCTGAAGCAGTTCCTTGAAACCGGCGAGGTGGCGACCGCCGCCGTCAATCGCGAACAACATGAAAGGGAGGACGCCTGATGCGCGCTCTGGCCTGGCACGGCAAGCAGGACGTCCGCATGGACAATGTCCCCGATCCCGAGATCGTCAATCCTCGCGATTGTATCATCAAGGTGACGTCGACCGCCATCTGCGGCTCTGACCTTCATCTCTACGACCACGTCATTCCCACGATGCAGTCCGGTGACGTGCTCGGCCATGAGTTCATGGGCGAGGTGGTCGAGGTCGGCCCCAAGTCGACGCTGAAGAAGGGGCAGCGCGTGGTGGTGCCGTTCACCATCGCCTGCGGCGGCTGCTATCATTGCAACAAGCACCAGTATAGCGCCTGTCCCAACGGTCTTCCGGCGGACAATCAGGACATCGCCCGCTCCGCCTATGGGCAGGAGATGAGCGCGCTGTTCGGCTACAGCCACATGACGGGCGGCTATCAGGGCGGACAGGCGGAATATGTCCGCGTGCCGTTCAGCGACGTGGGACCGATCGTGATCCCCGACGGCGTGGACGACGACAAGGTCCTGTTCCTGTCGGACATCCTGCCCACCGGCTGGCAGGCGGCGGAGTTCGCGCAGATCGAGCCCGGCGATACGGTCGCGGTCTGGGGCTGCGGTCCGGTCGGGCTGTTCGCGGTCCAGTCCGCCTTCCTGATGGGGGCCGAGCGCGTGATCGCGATCGACCATTACCCCCATCGCCTGGACCTGGCGGCGAAGTTCGGCGCGGAGAGGCTGAACTTCAAGGAAACGGACATCTACGACGCGCTGATGCAGATGACGGGCGGCATTGGGCCGGACGCCGTGATCGACTGCGTCGGACTGGAGAGCCATGGGCTGGCGTTCGACAATATCGTGGATCGCGTGAAGCAGGCGACCTTCCTGGGAACGGACCGCATCCACGCGTTGCGGCAGGCGATCCTGGCGTGCCGCAAGGGCGGTCGCGTGTCGATGCCGGCCGTCTATGGCGGCTTCGTCGACAAGTTCCCGCTGGGCGCGTTCATGGAGAAGGGTCTGACGCTCAAGACGGGTCAGACGCACGTCCAGCACTACATGCCCGCGCTGCTCAACGCGATCATGGAAGAGAAGATCGACACCACCTTCATGATCTCGCACCGGATGCCGCTCGAACAGGCGCCCGACGGGTACAAGATGTTCAGCGAGCAGCAGAACGAAGTGACGAAGATCGTGCTGAAGCCCGGCATGGCCGCGTAAGGAGACAGGATAATGGCGAACAAACTGGCGATCATCACCGGCGCCTCGACGGGCATCGGCTTCGAGTTGGCGACCTTGGCGGCCAAGGACGGCTACGACCTGCTGGTCGTGGCGAACGAGCCGCTGATCGATGCGGCGGCCCAGGACTTCAAGCAGTTCGGGACCCAGGTCACGGCGGTGGAGGCGGACCTGTCCACCATCCAGGGCGTCGACCAGCTGCTCGACGCGGCGGGCGGGCGGCAGATCGACCTGCTCTGCGCGAATGCGGGCCACGGACTGGGCCACGCCTTCCTGGATCAGGAGGTGTCGAAGTGGCGGCACGTGGTGGACACCAACATCACGGGCACGATCTACCTGCTCCAGCGCGTGCTGAAGGACATGTCGGCGCGCAACGACGGCAAGGTGCTGGTGACCGGCTCGATCGCGGGCTACATCCCCGGCGCGTTCCAGGCGGTCTATAACGGCACCAAGGCGTTTGTGGACAGCTTTGTCGCGGCCATCCAGAACGAGCTGAAGGAAAAGGACGGGATCACCATCACCAACCTGATGCCCGGCCCCGTCGATACCGAGTTCTTCGCGCGCGGCGACATGCTCGACACGTCGGTCGGCTCCGACGACGGCAAGCGCACGCCCGACCTCGTCGCCAAGGACGGCTGGGATGCGCTGATGGCGGGCAAGGCGTCCGTGTCGTCGGGCTTCGCGACCAAGGTCCAGCGCGTTCTGGCGAACGTCACGCCCAATTCGGTACTGGCCGAGCGGCACCGGGCCATGGCCGAGCCGGGTTCGGGCGAGTAGGCGCGCCCTCCATCCCGACCGATGACGCAGCGGCCGGCTCCGGAAACGGGGCCGGCCGTTTCGGCGTGGTGACGCTGACGGCGCTCGTGGTCGGCGATACGATCGGGGCGGGCGTCTACACCACGTCCGGCTATGCGCTGGCCGATCTCGGCAGCCGATGGCTGGTGATGCTGGCCTGGGCCATCGGCGGGCTGGTCGCGCTGGCCGGCGCCGCCAGCTACGCCATGCTGGCACGGCGGATGACCGAATCCGGCGGCGAATATCTCTATCTCTCGCAGGAGATGCATCCGGCCGCCGGCAGCGTGGCGGGCTATGTGTCGCTTCTGGCGGGCTTCACGGGCGCGATCGCGCTCGCCGCCATCGCGGCGGAAGGCTATGCGCGCGCCGCCTTTCCGGCGATCCGCGGGCTGCCGCCCGGCGTGCTGGCGGCGGGGGCCGTGCTGGCGGCCGGGCTGATCCATGTCATCCGGGCGGAGGCGGGGGCCGCCGTCCACGACCTGCTGGTGGCCGCGAAGCTCGCGGCGTTGATCGGCTTCTGCCTGTTCGCGGGCTGGGTGATCCTGGCCCGCGGTGCGGCCGCAGGCGCCGAGCCGGCGGCGACCGCGCCGGGGCTGGCGGGCTTTGCGGGAACGCTGGTCTGGGTATCGCTCAGCTTTTCCGGCTTCAACGCCGCCGTCTATGTCGCGGGCGAAGCGCGCGATCCGGCGCGAAGCGTGCCGCGCGCGCTGATGGGCGGGACGGCGTGCGTCGCGGTCCTCTACCTGCTGCTGAACGCGGTCTTTCTGTTCGCCGCGCCGCCGCTGTCCGTGGCGGGTCAGGCGGAAGTGGCGGGCGTCGCGGCGGGAGCGCTGGGCGGGCCGGCGCTCCGGCGGGCGGTGGAGGCGCTGATCGCGCTGTCGCTGGTGACGGCGATCACTTCCATGGTCCTGGCCGCGCCGCGCCTCTATGCGCGCATGGCCGCGGACGGCGTGCTCCCGGCCTTCTTGCGGACCAGGGGTGACGAACCGCCGCGCGCGGCGATCCTGCTCCAGGTAGGGCTCGCCATGCTGGTCGCGGCGGCATCGGGACTGCGCGACCTGCTGGGGTATCTGGGCTTCACCCTGTCCCTGAGCGCCGCGCTGGCGGTGACGACGCTCTTCTGGCGGCATCGGCGGACGGGCGAGCGGCCTGACGGCCGGCTCTATCCGCTGGCGCCCGCGCTGTTCGTGTCGGTGACGCTGACGACCGGGCTGCTCGCGGCGTTACGCCAGCCGGGCCAGTTCGCGGCGGCCGTGGCGACGCTGCTGGTCGGCATGGGCGCCTGGTGGGTGCGGACCACGAAACGCTAAAGGGACAGGTGGAAGGGCGCCGCGGCAACGCCGCAGCCCCGGTCGCCGCCCTGGCGACATCGGCCGGCGGCTGGAGCGGGTAGCGGGAATCGAACCCGCGTATTCAGCTTGGAAGGCTGCTGCACTACCATTGTGCTATACCCGCGACCGGCAATGCGACTGCCACGGGGCCGGCGGTCAGGTCAACCGTTCATGCTGTCCGAACGAGCGATCAGGCGGGAAGCGCGCCGTCCTCCAGCCGCCGCCAGCCGGCCGGGCCGAGCGTCTCGATCGGGCGATAGCGCGTCTTGTACGCCATGCGGGCCGATCCCTTCACCCAATAGCCCAGATAGACGTACGGCAGCCCCGCCTCCCGCGCGCGGGTGATGTGGTCCATGATGACGTAGTTGCCCAGGCCCGGCCGGTCGGCGTCGTCGGCGGCGAAAAAGCTGTAGATCATCGACAGCCCGTCCGCCTGCCGGTCGGTCAGGCACGCCGCCACCAGCCGGCCGCGACCACGCACCGACGGCTCGCGATATTCGATGACCAGCGAGTTGACGGGCGAATGCTCGACCATGTCGGCATAATCGTCCTCGTCCATCCCGGCCATGCCGCCGCCCGGATGGCGCGCCGCCAGGTAGCGGCGGAGCAGCTGGTACTGCTCGTCGGTCGCCCAGGGGCGGCAGGCGCTGACCTGAAGGTCCGAATGGCGGCGCATCAGCTTGCGTTGCGTCGCGTTCGCCTGGAACTCCGACGTCACCACGCGGACCGACACGCAGGCCGAACAGCCCGCGCAGGACGGGCGATAGGCGACGCCCTGCGACCGGCGAAAGCCGATGCGGCCGAGCGCGTCGTTCAGCTCGCCCGCGTGGGGCCCGCTCAGCTCGGTGAACACCTTTCGCTCCTGCCGGCCCGGCAGATAGGGGCAGGGCGCCGGGCTGGTGACGAAGAAGCGCGGGAAGCGGAAAGGCGCGGTCACCGGCGGCGATAGTCCTTGGGGCGGAACGACGATTGCTTATGAAACGGCGCAGGGCCGGAGGAAAGCGACTTTGATGGGCCGGCCTTAGCGGGCAAGGGTAAAGGCAAGGTTTGGAGCCGCGCGACAGGCCGGGCAGGCGGTCAGGCCAGCTCCACGAACCCCACCTCATAGCCCTCGTCGCGCAGCGCGGACACCAGCCGGTCGAGATGCGCCCGGTCGCGTGCCTCGCACTCGATCTCGGTGATGAGGCCCTTGGCCGGCAGGCTGGTGAAGACGCGTTGGTGATAGACCTCGATGATGTTGATCCGCTGCTGCTCGAACACGCGCGCGACGTTGAACAGCGCGCCCGGCTGGTCCTGGAGCCGGATGCGGAGCCGCGCCAGCCGGCCGGACCGCGCCAGGTCGCGCAGCAGGACGTTGGCGAGCAGCCGCGTGTCGATATTGCCGCCGCACAGGACAACGCCCACCGTGCGCCCGGCGAAGCGCTCCGGATGGGCGAGCAGCGCGGCCATGCCGGCGGCGCCCGCCCCCTCGACCACCGTCTTCTCGATCTGGAGGAGCAGGCTGACCGCTTCCTCCAGCCGGCGCTCGGAGACGAGCAGGATGTCGTTCACCAGCGCGCGCACCATCTGCGACGTGAGTCCGCCCGGCTCCTTGACCGCGATGCCCTCCGCCAGCGTGTCGCCCGCGCACGGACGGCTGGTGCCGCGCACGCGGTTGTACATGGAGGGGAAGAGCTCCGCCTCGACGCCGACCACCTCGATCGGGCGGCCCGCCGCCTTCGCGACCGTCGCCATGCCCGAGATCAGCCCGCCGCCGCCGATCGGCGTCAGGAAGGTGTCGATCGTGGGCACGTCCTCCAGCATCTCGACCGCCACCGTACCGGCGCCCGCGATCACGCGGGCGTCGTCGAACGGGTGGACGAAGGTGAAGCCGTTCACCGCCTCCAGCGCGCGGGCATGGGCATAGGCCGCGTCGAACGTGTCGCCGTGCAGGATGACGTGAGCGCCATGCCCCTCGGTCTGGGTCACCTTCACGGTCGGCGTGTTGGTCGGCATGACGATGGTGGACGGCACGCCCAGGCGCGTCGCATGATAGGCGAGCCCCTGGGCATGGTTGCCCGCCGACGCCGCGATCACGCCGCGCGCCTTGGCCTCGTCGGACAGGAGCAGCAGCGTGTTGAGCGCGCCGCGTTCCTTGTAGGCGGCGGTGAACTGGAGGTTCTCGAACTTCAGATAGACGGTGGCGCCCGTCATCTCGGACAGGGTTCGGCTGACCAGCGTCGGCGTCCGGACGATCGAGTCGCGGATGCGGGCGTGTGCGGCGAGCACGTCCTCGATCGCGACGGGCAGGGCGGACGGGGCGGGGGCCGAAAGCGGCTCGACTGCTCGGGTAGCCATGGGTCGGTCGATAGACGCCAAGCGGCACGCTGGCGAGGGGGGCGCGGCCCCGCTAAGGGCGCGGTCCATGAGGTTCCCGCTGCGCGCCGCCCTTCTCCTGACCTGCCTTCTGCCGGCACCCGCCCTGGCCGACGGGATCATCGACAATGTGGCGGGCGTGACGCTGGACGCGGACGGCAAGGTGGTGCGGTTCCGCGCCATGCTGCTCGACGCGGCCGGCAAGGTGACGCGGCTGATCCCCACCGACGAGGCACCGCCCAAGCCGACCAAGAAGAACCCCGGACCGCGCTACGACTGGCGGGCCGACATGGGCGGGCGCACCGTGATGCCCGGCTTCGTCGACGCGCACGGCCATGTGATGGGGCTGGGGATCGGCGCGCTGACGCTGGACCTGTCGACGACGCGCTCGCTGGCGGAGGCGCAGGCGGCGATCGCGCATTATGCCGCCAGGAACGACGACCGCCCCTGGATCATCGGACGCGGCTGGAACCAGGAAGTGTGGAAGCTGGGCCGCTTTCCGACCGCGGCCGAGCTGGATCAGGCGCTTGGCAGCCGGCCCGTGGTGATGATGCGGGCGGACGGGCATGCGCTCTGGGCGAACACCGCGGCGATCAAGGCGGCGGGCATCACCGCCGCGACGCCCCAGCCCGCGGGCGGGCGGATCGAGAAGCTGCCGGACGGTCGCCCGGCGGGCGTGTTCGTCGACAACGCCCAGCGGCTGATCGAGAAGGTCGTGCCGCAGCCCGTCGCCAAGGACATGAACAACGCGTTCCTGATGGCGCAGGAGCAGCTCCTGTCGCGCGGGATCACGGCGGTGGGTGCCATGTCCGTGTCGATGGAGGAGTGGATGACCTATCGCCGCATGGGCGATCTGGGCGCGCTTCGCGTGCGGATCATGGCCTATGGCCAAGGGGTCGCGGACACGATCCGGATCGGCGGCACGGGCCCGACGCCCTGGTTGTACAATGATCGGCTGCGGCTGCTCGGCGCCAAGCTCTATGCCGACGGCGCGCTGGGGTCGCGCGGCGCATGGCTGTTCCAGCCCTATGCCGACGCGCCGGGCCAGACGGGGCTGCCGCTCCTGACCGACGACCAGCTCCAGAACCAGATGAGCCGGGCCGCCATGGACGGCTACCAGGTCGCCGTCCACGCGATCGGCGACCGCGCCAACGACCAGGTCCTGAACGCGATCGACGAGATGGCGCAGACCTACAAGGGCGACCGGCGCTGGCGGGTCGAGCACGCGCAGGTGGTGACGCCCAAGGACGTGGCCCGCTTCGGGAAGAACGGGATCGTGGCCTCGATGCAGCCGACCCACGAAACGAGCGACCGCACCATGGCGGAGGCACGGCTGGGCGAATCGCGGCTGGGCGGTGCCTATGCGTGGCGGTCGCTCAGGGGGGCGGGTGCGACGCTGGCCTTCGGGTCGGACTTTCCGGTGGAGCGGCCGGACCCGTTCGACGGCTGGGCGGCGGCGTTCACGCGCCAGGGGGCGGACGGCCAGCCATTCGGCGGATGGCAGCCGCAGGAACGGCTGACGCGCGAGGAGGCTTGGGCGGCCTTCACCAGCGGCGGCGCCTATGCCGGTTTCGCGGAAAAGATGTTCGGGCGCCTGGCGCCCGGCCAGTATGCGGACTTTCTGGTCGTCGACCGCGATCCGGAACTGGCCAGCCCGACCGAGCTGCGCGCGACCAAGGTTCAGGAAACCTGGATCGGCGGCCAGAAGGTCTGGGTGCGGAAATAGGGGCCGTCTGGCGGGGTGGACCGGAACGCCTTCAAGCGTCCGGTCCCTTCATCCGCCGCAGGACATCCGTTCAGGCCACCTTGGCAGGCGCGACCTCGTCCAGTTCGCGAAGGACATATCCGCGGCCCCAGACCGTCTCGATGTAGTTTTCGCCATCGCAGGCCGAGCTCAGCTTCTTGCGGAGCTTGCAGATGAACACGTCGATGATCTTGAGTTCGGGCTCGTCCATGCCGCCGTAAAGGTGGTTCAGGAACATTTCCTTGGTGAGCGTCGTACCCTTGCGGAGCGACAGCAGCTCCAGCATCGCATATTCCTTGCCCGTCAGGTGCACGCGGGCACCGTCGACCTCGACGGTCTTGGCGTCCAGGTTGACCGCCAGCTTGCCGGTCTTGATGACCGACTGGCTATGGCCCTTGGACCGGCGGACGACCGCGTGGATGCGGGCCACCAGTTCCTCGCGATGGAAGGGCTTGGTGACATAGTCGTCGGCACCGAAGCCGAAGGATCGGACCTTGGAGTCCATCTCGGCCACGCCGGAAAGGATCAGCACCGGCGTCTGCACGCGGGCGGTGCGGAGCTTCTTCAGTACGTCATAGCCGTGCATGTCCGGCAGGTTCAGGTCGAGCAGGATGATATCGTAGTCGTAGAGCTTGCCGAGGTCCAAGCCCTCTTCGCCCAGGTCGGTCGTGTAGACGTTGAACCCCTCGGTCCCGAGCATCAGCTCGATAGCCTTTGCAGTGGTCGGCTCGTCCTCGATCAGCAGCACGCGCATCGGATCACTCCCCCGTCGGGGCGTGCCGGACCTCGGGCCTCGGCATCGCCATCGGAAACGTTAACCAAACGCCATCTGGAGGCAAAAGGTTAATTAGACCCTAACCTCCGACCCGATTCCCGTGGGACGAGCAACGTGCGATGCTCGGCCCTGGGAACCGTTTCCCCTAACACTTCACGCAGATAAAGGCTCCGGACCAGCTGGAACGTCACCACCAGCAACGCGGCCGAGAAGAACAGGCCGAACACGCCGAAGATCAGCCCGACCGCCACGACCGAGAAGAGCGTCATCGCCGGCGGAATGGCCACCACGCGCGCGGTGACATAGGGCGTGACGAAGTTGGTCTGGATCACGCGCACCACGGCGAAGGTCGCCAGCGCGCCGAGCAGCGGGCCCGTCCCCGCGGTCGCGGCCAGCCCGAGGGCGGGCAGCATCGCGGCCAATGGCCCGACATAGGGCACGAATTCTGACAGGCCGGTCAGCAGTCCCAGCGCGGGTGCCGAGGGGACGCCCGCGATCCACAGGCCGATCCCGGTCATCACCCCCATGCTGGTCATCTGGATCAGCTGCGCGCGAAGCCAGAGCCGCAGCGTCTGGCCTGCGTCGAACAGCGCGTCCTCGACTGCCGGACGGCGTGCCGGGGGCACGAGCAGCAGCAGGCCGCGCTCGTAGGTGCGCGGATCGACGGCGAAGAAGATCGCGCCCACCAGGACCAGCACGAAGTTGAGCAGCCCCTGCGCCGCGCCCTCCGCCAGCCCGCCGATATCCTGCGCCACGCGGCTGCCGGCATAGGCGGCGCGAACCGCATCCACCACCTTGTCGCCTACCGGTGACTGGCCCGCCCAGGCGGCGAGCTGGTCGAGAAGGTCGGGAAGGCGGATGACGAGCACATTCAGCTGCTGGCGGAACGCGACGCCGAACAGCCAGCCGAGCAGGCCGATCACCGCCAGGATCGACAGGATGCCGAGGCCGAGCGCCGGCTTTCGGGGCACGCGCGCATGATCGTGCCACAGGTCCGCCACCGCGTGGATGACGATCGCGCCCAGCACCGATCCGAACGCCAGGATCAGCAGGTCGACCGCGCGCCACAACGCCACCGCGACCGCACCGACCAGCAGCGCCAGCACCAGCCGCCGCACGAAGCGGGAATCGTCCGCGTCCGGGGCGAGCCGTTGCAGGAAGGTGCTGCCGTGTCGGGACGGGGAGGCCGCGTCGCCGCCGCCGGAAAGGTCGTCGGGCGGTGAGGCGGGCACGTCGTGCGTCATGACCGGACCTTGGCAGATTGCCCGCCCACTGGACAGCGGCGCAACTTCGCGCGCGCCGCGCGTTATAGACGATCAGCGAATCGCGACAGACGGTTGATCTGTGTTACACGAACCGCGTCCAGGGCCCGATCGGTCCGCGTGGGACTCTGTTCGCGTAAGACGATGCCCTTGCTGGCGCCGGAACCCAGCGATCCGGTGTCTGTGCCGTTACACCCTTGCCGATCGCCCGGAGAGCCGATGCCGCGATTTTTCTTTCATGTCGAAGACGGGGAACCGTTCGTCGACCTCCAGGGCACGGAGCTGCCGGACATGAAGGCTGCCCGGCACGAGGCGGTGCGTTTCGCCTCCGAACTGCTGTGCGATCAGGCGGACCGCTTCTGGGACACGATGGAATGGCGCATCCGCGTCACCAACGAAGCCGACCTGACGCTGTTCGACCTGACCTTTTTCGGCACCCAGGCACCGGCCGCGCGGAACGACCGGCCGCAATAGAGCGGCCGTACAGGCGGGCGGAGGCATGGCGTATCCGGCCGTCAGCCCTATATAGGAACAATCGTTGCCACGTTTCTCCGTAGGCGGCATCGACTGAGAGACCCTGTGTGCTCCCGCTTACGTGCCTGGAGCCGTGCCATGGGCCTGAACTATCTTCTCCATCGTCATCAGGTGTCCGTCGCCCGGGCTTCCTTGTCTCCCAGCCGCGAGGCGCAGCGCAGCCACGAGGGTCTGGCGCTCGGCTATGCCCGGCAGATCGAGACGCTGACCCGGCCGCAGCGCAGCGACAGCATGCCTCTGGTGCCGATCGCGTGAGCGAAGCGGGGTTCTTTCGCCGCCAGGCCGGGCTCCAGCGCGAGCAGGCCGCCAGTGCCGATCTGGCCAATGTCCGCGATCGGTGCGAGCGTGCCGCCACGGCGTGGGAGGCGATGGCCGAGCGGGCCGAGAAGTCCGAGCGGCTGCGGGCCGGCCGCACGGGTTGAACGCGAAGGCTGCCGTCAGTCGCGCAGCCTCTTCGCCAGGACGTCGATCAGCGCCTCCACGCGCGCAGGGCGCAAGGGGCTCGGCGGCGTCAGCAGGTGAAGCGCGATCGGCGGGCCTCGCCAGTCGGGCAGCACGGGCTCGACGCACCCGTCGCGCAGCAGATCGTCGACGATGAACAGCGGCAGCCGGGCGATGCCGAGCCCGGCGACGAGCGCCGGCAGCAGCGCCTCGCCGCTATTGGCGCTCAACGGTCCGGAGACGCGGACGGCGACCTGCTCGCCGTCCCGACCGATGAAGCGCCAGGGTCCGGTGACGTTGGTGTAGCCGAGCACCGCATGGCCCTCCAGATCCTCCGGTCGCGCGGGCCGGCCTGCGGCGGCGAGATAGGCGGCGCTGGCGACCAGCCGGCTCTCGATCGCGCACAGCCGCCGCGCGCGCAGGCTGGAATCGGGCAGGTCGGCGATGCGCAGCGCCAGGTCGAAACCGCCGCCCACGATGTCGACGCGAGCATCGGACAGGTCCAGTTCCACCTCCACATGCGGATGGTCCGCCAGGAAGTCCGCCAGGATCGGGGCGATCCGCGTGACGCCGAAGCTCATGGGCGCGGCCACGCGGACACGGCCCGCCGGACAGGCCGCGCCGTCCAGCGCCGCCTCCTCGGCGCCGCGCGCCTCCGCCAGCATCGCCGCCGCCCGCTCGGCGAGGGGACGCGCCGCCTCGGTCAACGCGATGCGGCGCGACGTGCGGTGGAACAGCGACTGGCCGAGTTGCGCCTCCAGCCGCGCCACCGCCTTGGACACGGTGGCCTTGCTGAGCGACAGCTGCTCGGCCGCCGCCGAGAAGGAGCGGGCTTCGGCCACGGCGGCGAAGATCGCCCAGGCTTCGAGATCGGGCAGGCGCATGTCGACCATCTAGATTGTGAAACGATGGGTTTCCACCGTTTCCATTTACGCGACCATGGTCCTGCCTATGTTGGTGGCGAAAACAGGAGACCGGTAAAGTGACCGACCTCAAGACCAAGCCCGACACCATCACGATCAACCGTCGACCGTTCGCCACGCTCGGCCATGCCGATCATGGCTGGCTGGATGCGCGGCACCATTTCTCGTTCGCGAGCTATCACGATCCCGCCCGCATGGGCTGGGGTGCGATCCGCGTGTGGAACGACGACAAGATCGCGGCCGGCAGCGGGTTTCCGGCGCATCCCCATCGGGACATGGAGATCGTGACGTTCGTTCGGACGGGCGCGATCAGCCACCGCGACTCGATGGGCAATGTGGGTCGCACGGTCGCGGGCGACGTTCAGGTGATGAGCGCGGGCGCCGGCGTCCGTCATGCCGAGTTCAACCTGGAAGACGAGGAGACGACCCTTTTCCAGATCTGGATCGAGCCGCGGACGCGGGGCGGCCAACCGCATTGGGGCACGCGCCCGTTTCCCCAGGGTGAGCGCGACGGACGCTTCACCGTGCTCGCGAGCGGCATCGACGGCGATGCTGACGCGCTACCGATCCGGGCCGAGGCGCGCGTGATGGCGGCGACGCTCAAGGCGGGCGAGCGGGCCGAATACCGGCTCAGCTCGGGGCGCCACGCCTATCTCGTTCCGGCCAAGGGGCGGATCACTGTGGACGGACAGGTGTTCGAGGCACGGGACGGCGCGGCCATAAGCGGCGGCGGACGTTTCGAGGTGGAGGCGCTGGACGACGCCGAAATCGTGCTTGTGGATGCGGAATAAGGAGAACGACGTGGCGAAGATTCTGGTGCTCTATTACTCTTCCTATGGTCATACGGAGAAGATGGCGGACGCGATCGCCGAGGGCGCGCGTCGCGAAGGGGCCGAGGTCGACATCCGCCGCGTGGCCGAAACCGCACCCGACAAGGTGGTGGAATCGGCCGGATTCAAGACGGACACGGCGCATCCGGAGATCGAGAGCCCGGACATGCTGGCCGAGTATGACGGCATCGTGGTCGGCTCGCCGACGCGCTACGGTCGCGTGTCCAGCCAAATGGCAAGCTTCTGGGACACGACGGGAGGGCTCTGGGCGAGGGGCGCGCTGACCGGCAAGGTGGGCGCCGCCTTCACCTCCACCGCCAGCCAGCATGGCGGACAGGAGACGACGCTCTTCTCCACCATCACGACGCTGCTCCACATGGGAATGACCGTGGTCGGGCTCGACTATGGCTATCAGGGACAGATGACGCTGGACGAGCTCGTCGGCGGCTCTCCCTACGGCGCGACGACGATCGCCGGTGGCAAGGGCGAACGCCAGCCGAGCGACAAGGACCTGGACGGCGCACGCTATCTGGGCGCGCGCGTGGCGCGGACGGCAGCGAAGCTGGCCGCCTGAACCGGGGCCGGGGGTCCTGCTAGCGACGCCGCCGCTTCTTCCGGCCCTCCGACGGAGGGGGCGGCGGTTCCGGCGGACGGATGGTTGGGACAACGCGGGGAGGAGAAACTACCTCCGGATCGGCGGGGAACTCGGCGCGGGCGCGGGCGAACAGCACGCGTGCCCGCGCCGCTCCCGGCGCGTTTGCCTGGGTTCCGACCCAGCGCCAGTGCCACGGCTCCCACTTCACGCCCTGCCTGTTGCCGGCCGGGAAGCTTTGTTCGAAACCGTAGAGCCGCGCGTTGGCGACCAGCCATCGATAGGGCGCCGACGCTGCCATGCACGCCTCCGCATCCCGGCATCCGCTCGCCGGGCGAACCGCGAAATCGAGCGCATAGCCGCTGGTATGTTCCGAATGGCCCGGCGGCGCGACGGAAACCGCGCGATCTGCCGGGTCGCCCTCCGGTGTCTCGCGACAGAAGACGCCGCCCTGGCGCGTCAGTGACCGGTGGCATGACAGGCCGCGAAGCTGGCCTCCCGTCGATGGATCGAGCGAGGCCGCCGCCAGCATCCGGTCCAGATCGGGCATGACCTCGCGTCGCAGGCGACACGCGCCCCGGACGGCGAATCCCGTTCGCGCCTCCGCCAGTTCGGTCGGGGGTACGTCGCCATAGGGCAGGTGGCCCAGCACCCGTCCGTCCGCGGACGGCTGGAGGCTGCGTCCGTCGCAGAGTTGGGCCGCGACAGGCGATCCGAGAAGCAGGGCTGGAACTGCCAGGGCGGCGGTGGCAAGGCGACGACCATGGAAGCCGAGCGCGTCCTCTTCCTCGATGGCGAGGCGCTGGTGATCGACAAGCCCGCGGGATTGCCGGTCGATCGGCCGCGGGACGGCGCGTTGTCGCTGGAAAATCACTTGGTGATGTTGTCCTTCGGATTCCGGCGCTTGCCGTCCGCCGTCCATCGGCTGGACCGCGATACCAGCGGTTGCCTGTTATTGTCTCGCAACCCCGGCGCACACGCCAGGTTCCAGAAGGCGTTCGAGGCGGGTGCGGTCGAGAAGCGCTATCTGGCGGTGCTGGACGGCATTCCCGATGCGGAAACGGGCACGATCGACCTTGCCCTGGCGAAGCGTTCCACGCGCGAGGCGGGATGGAGGATGGTGCCAGATGCGGGCGGCAAGCGAGCGGTGACGCACTGGCGGCTGGTCGCGACGCGCGATGGGCGGTCGCTGGTGGAGTTCCGCCCGGAAACGGGGCGCACGCACCAGATCCGCGTCCATGCAGTCGAGGGGCTTGGGGTGCCGGTAGCGGGCGATCCCGTCTATGGCCGCCCACACCGCGCCGGCATGATGCTGCACGCCGCCTCGCTCCGTCTGGTGCGGCTCAACAAGCCCGACGTGGCGGCGGACGCGCCCTTCCCGGCGCGGTTCGCGGCTCTCGGGTTCGACGGGGAAGGCGGATGACGCTGATCCCCGTCACGCGCTCGATCCTGCTCGACTCGGATGAACTGCGGTGGAGCTATACCCGCGCGTCCGGGCCGGGCGGACAGCACGTCA
>Ga0325400_1002318_pt1 | contig 16609 bp, 8 predicted proteins | sample PopdelMetagenome_2_FD_205662 | JGI IMG/M metagenome (GOLD analysis project Ga0325400, IMG submission 205662) | Populus deltoides microbial communities from Bellville, Georgia, United States - Xylem-PdKOR-R1 | ecosystem: Host-associated > Plants > Phyllosphere > Stem > Wood/Secondary xylem... | reverse complement strand
AAACTATTCTGAGATTGATCAAATCTATTTTCACGATTCTATGATTTCGATGGTCTCTTCTTTCCATTAAATATATATTTGATTAGAATGTAGAGGTTTTAAACTCGATTTCTTGGATGAATGGACTAAATGGGGGCATGTCATACATTGGGTACGAGCAAAATTTGTTTTTAAATGTTTAGATGGTATAAGTGTATTTTAAATATAAAAAAACTAATGACCTCGGTTTTAAACATAATAATTTTTTTTATTATTAATATGGGTGTCCTGGTTAACTTGTATGCACCTCAATTAATTTCATGTAAGTCTCTGGTAGTTATTATATTAGCAATTATATGACTTGAATTGAGACCATATAAAAACAAACTTCTTGATTCCAAGCTTTTACCACTAGGTTAAAACACTAGGCTCACTAATTATCAAAAAAAACTTAACCAAAACTTATGATATTTTTTTTAAAAAAAAAAACAAAGTTATTTTTATATATTATAAAAAAATAGGGTTGACATACAACTTAATTGGTTGTGGACACCCTTTGATCTTATTAAAAAAAAAAGACTTATTTTTATATGTTTATAAAAAAAGGTTGATCTGAGTCAAATAACTTTACTCAGGTCAACCTATTTGACTTATGATTAGTGTCTTGTCTTGGATTGACCCCTAAGTCAGGTTTAAAAGCCATGACATAGATAACTTTAAAAAACTACGACATGGGTCATCGTATCAAAAGCACTACACATGACAAAACTGAAAAGTCAAACCCTCAATAAATTAAATGTTGAATGATGAAATCGAGGGAAAATAAATTTAAATGAAAGGATTTAAAATAAAATTTAGCAATTAAAAGAATGAGTGAAAATAAAAATAAAAATAGAAGGCATGAGAATTCTTTGATCAAAGATTAAATTGCACAAAAAAAATTAACAAAATGAAAAAAAAAAGTATAAGAACTTAATGAGAAAAAAAAAACTTGTATTGAAAGATGAAATTAAAAACCATTAAAATCTTAATAAAAAGATAAAGAAAAAAAAATAAAAGAAGAACCAAATTGAAAAATATTACACATGACAAATTAGAATTGAGGACTAGATTGAAAATAAAAAAACTTTCACAAAATGACCAAGGAAAAGAAATTAGAATTCAACCAATACGAACTGAATGAGAAAAAAATAAAATATGCCTAATTAGAGTTGAAGGATTAAATTAAAAAAAAATAATTTTTTTATAAAAGGGTTAAAAGGAAGAATCAAACATCAAAAGAATAAAGATTGAAATTGAAAAAAACAAACAAAAAAATGACAAACTTGCATTTTTTGAAAGGAGAGAGAAAAGAATGAAAAAAAAAAAGAATAGATAGGGAACCGATGACAAACAACCACACCTAAAACCGCATGTGCTGCACCTGGTAGACAAAGAGCACGACACATCCAATGAGATGCCTGAAAGGCTTGTTCTATCATCACGAGGCACTGTACGTAGTGCTTCCCACGCTCTGATATGTGGTTTTCACACGTCAAGAGCTTTATTAAATAACAAATTAATATTTCAAGAGAAAATGACCAAATTATCCCATGCATATGAGATTCACCATAAAACATATTTGAAAAGATCCAAATATCTTTTGGTCAATGGTTCATCTCTCCTTAACTGCGAGGGTAAAGAAGGTTTTCAACTATAAAAAGAAAAATAAAAGGCAAAAATACCCTTAGCCAACTGTTTTAACTTGTTTTGAAATTAGAGGTAATTAAATAATTTAAATGTTTAAAAATTAAAAAGACATAAATACCCCTACATAACTATTAAATGCCCAATGAATTGTATAAAAAGACAAGAATACCTCCAAAACTACGGCTTGTGATTTTTTGGCAAAGGATAAAAGTGTCTTTTTACTATGACGGTGAATAGAAAAATATATGTATAGCTACAATACATTTACCTCTTTTTTTAGTTTTTTTTTTAAAAAAATATGTGATAGCTTGGACTTTTTCTCAACCACATAAAAAAATAATTTGGTTAGTTAAATAGCTTTTAATTTTTTGCAATGGTTTCATTTGCGTTTGAAATCTTGACTTTAGAATAAAATAATATTGTTTTTATTTATTTATAAAAATATGTTTCTTCATTTTTTTTATATGTAAAAACCCATATCATAACAGTTTTAGTCAAATATACATTCTTTTAAATATATTTTTTCAAAACCATAATTAAATTAAAATTAAAATTAAAAAGTGTTTCTTATTAGAATACCTTACCGCCAAAAAGTTATTACGAGTAGTTTCAGTTGAACTATAAAACTCACTTTATGCCGAAACTCATTTCTTTATAGAAAAGAGAGGAAACAGTAAGAGGGTAATCCCTCATGAGGAAGAAAACAAATCTCCAAATCAGTAACAATCACGTACGAGGCGCTGGAGAGGAGCGAATCGACTTCCAAGATTTGTGCTGAGACTACAACGTCATTGATATCTGTTGTAAATGCATGATATTTAGGACAAATGAGGGGTGGATTTTGCTAGCCATCACTTGGATCGATGGAGAAGAAAGGCATGGCTTCTGGGTTTTTTTTTTTAATGCTGTTTGGAAGCTCAGGGTGAACCGGTAATTCTGGAATAAAAATATAGTAATGATTATTTTTTAAAATATTTTTCATTTTAAAAATATATTAAAATAATATTTTTAATATTAACATATTAAAACAATTTGAAAATACAAAAAATATTAATTTGAAATAAAAAAATAATTAAAAAAAAAAACTTTTAAAACTCAAAAAGGATCAAAATTCTCCCATAAATAAAAAGGAAAGGAGTTGATGCGTGCATAAATCTTCTGATAGAAAAGAAAGGAACCGAGGAAGGATAGGAGAGATTCCTCAATTTTTTTTTTTAATGATTTTTAATCTTTTCAATTTTTGTGAATTTACTCCCATCTTTTCTTTTCTTTTCTTTTTTATATATAATTTGCAATGATTTCAATTTGAATGGATTAACTCTTGTCAAACAATTAAATCATAAATAAAAACAATTATTTATTTACATAAATAAAAATATTATTTTTATTGGAAAGGTCATCATTTTGTAATAATATTTTTTAAAAAATTATTTTCATCTTTCAAAGGATAATATTTTCTAATTCTATATCCCTTTAGCATTGTAATAGTTTCTATTTTAATACACAGAGTTCACGACAAGCAGCAGTGCCTATTATTTGCATTTCCAGAAGCATCAACCAGCATGAATGAATAAACAGGGCACCAGAAAAAGCAGCTTCCAAACAAGAGAGAGGATCCCTCAATAATGGATGTCAAACCCGAAGGGAAGCCATCCAATTGACGGGATGCAAATCTCCAGAAATTTGTAATAAGTTAAGAGATGCTTGCATAAATTTGCTACATCCTATCCTTGCTGCTGCAACTGAACATTAGGCTTCTAAAAACAAAATCATAAAACACAACATATCTTAGCATCGGCATCGGCATTCACAATGAAGAAATTTTAGCTCATCTACCAAAATGAAAGATCAGTCCATGGGTCAGACCACTAGCATTAAGAACAGAGGTTATGTCAGATCTATCAGATATCTGATTTAAGAGTCACTTTAAACCTGTACAGACTCCTCAAACAAGTAACAAAATCAGTTGCTTTAGTTTGCATTGGATGCAACCTCCTGAATTTCACTGTACGTGCCAGTTTCCTCATTAAAGGAGTACCTAACACAAGAAACAAAGGTAAAACAATTAGTGTAAGGGCCATGTACTATTGCACACACATGCTGTAGATATCTCATTCAATGACTGCTACCAGCTAAAATAGATTCCATTCATTCAAACTTAATCAACTATTAACTTAAGGTTCTACTTAATTTATGATCCAAAGGAAAGAAAGCTTGGAGCTCCAGTGTATTGCGCTCTCCAAGTGTGCTTGTCCCCCCTTCTTCCTTACCATGGCTGGTCTTTTTCAGCTGCTTTATTTTTTTTACCAACAATTTAAGAATTGTTTTCTCTCGACACTCCAGAGGGGAGTTGGTTTCCATCTTTCCTTTTCTTTTGGTTCAAAAGTAGGAGACAAGTCAAATTGCATTCTCCTCTACCATGCTTAGCAGAGAAGAGGAGATCTATTGGATTCTTTATTCCCCATATTCCCAATGGGCATTATCATTCACCGGGGATCTGTAGATGCTACGCAGTAATAAGATAAGATAAACATAAATAGCAATGGTGAAAAGTCTTCCTAGCTGTACAGCAAATCATTTGTATAAATCTCTTAGACGATCCTGGTATAAATCTCCTGCCAATCATTTCCGTAGCATAAAAGAAAAGACTTGAAGTGCACACAGCTTTAAAACTCCCCAGATTGACAAAATTAATGAGCTCAACACATCTAAAGCCTTAATTAAATATGGCTCTCATCAGGAGGAGAGGCAATGATCTAAGTTGCTCCATAAATGGAAGTGCGGGAAGTGATGGCAAGAAGTTGAACCAATCCAGCCTGAATTTCGTATCTCATGTGCATGATCTGATTTTCTAAGCACATATCAAGTGTGAGTTGGACCCATCTGATGTCCCTCCACAGTACTCTCACCTTTCCTATGTGTGGATATTAATACAAGGAAAGCAAAGCGCAACACCTAAATCATAAAGTCGGAAGTTTCTTCTAACACAAGTGAGTTACTTTAAAAGCTAATCCACAAAGGAAAGCAGAGTCAAGTAAAATTAATAATATAATTGAAAGAAACTGCGAGTTAATTACCATTGCCCTGATGTTGCCTGGCAGAACAGTCCTGTAGATGGGTCATAATAATATCCCAAACTGCTGCTGTAGTAGTAACTGGCAAAGGAAATTTAATGTTAGTTTAACTTCTATGCAAACCCTAAGTGTATATAACAATAGTGTGGTCATATTTTCTGCCACCCCATGTCCCTGGGAAAATCAAAAAGTGAAAGATACAAGTGTTTACAGAATTAATGGCTGGAAAATTATCACAAATTAAACTCAATTGTAAGATTGGTGCAAAAAACATTGTTAGCCCGAATAACAAATATCTGTAACATGATTAACTTGAACAAATCACAAGTCAAAAGCAACAAGAAGACATAAAAATTTAAGAAAATGACAAGTCAATTAAAATATGGATTTTCGAAGATGTTCTTCACAAGTTAAAAAAGTCTATGAAAAAACAATCAAAATGTTTACCCACAATGCTCTAAAGTATATCAAAAGACAAATTAAAACATGTATGGGAATATCATCAAAGACAAAAAGGCCTAATGGTGATCATCTTTAAAAATGGACAGAATAAAATCATAAAGGAAACAGTTGTTCTAAGTAATTGGACACACAACTATACCTAGTCTATCGAATTAGGAGTTATTTTGACAGTTCTACAAATTAATATTAGTGTGTTCTCATTGCATAGAAACATCCATTAAAAAAAAAATTAACAACCAACTTTGTTGTAAAACTTCTCACTTGAATATTTGGAACGGAAACAACAGCATCGCTTAGAAAGTTGGGTTGTGAATTTTGAACTAACACCACACCATGTTGGATTGTCTCTAACCATGATAATTATGGGGGGGGGGGGGAATTAATGATGTAGATTGCAAAAATTCTTTTCTTCAACTTCAATAGTTGGAACATATAAAAACATTACGGCTTCAAAAGCTGGGGAATAAATTTTGCACCAATACCACATCCTAAATACTACCAAAACTATGGAAGATTATCAAGGTAGAACAGGAAAACACGTTGCAAACAGATCAACGATACATAAAATACTATAACTATAAGAAATTCTATTGCAATTTACTTAAAAGCCTGGAAAGAGAGGGAGAGAGTACCCTGAAGTCTCGTCATAGACATAATCATTTTGCAAAGATCCAGCTGCATAACAAGCAATAAGAAACATAAGACCAAGCACAGGATGCATAACTACTTCATCCGCACAACTGACTAAGCTATTACTATTTCATCCCAAAATTTCTACAATCATCGTAGCTAATCATAAAAGCTTACCTCCAGAAATGGCATTAAGACCATCTGATGATGGTTGACTTGCAATAGCAGTGGCATTATCCTCATCATCCCCAAACATGTCAAATGCATCACCATCACAGCCTGAGATCTCTGCAGTAGATACACTTGGGATTGAAGGACCCACGTCCCCATCAGAGGGAGCTGACGAGGCCGCGCCAAGACCAGTCACTCCAGAGGACAAGCCCTTCTCCATGCCATTACCAGAATCCTCTAGGCCTTCACTGATGGCTGCCACCTTCCCCCTAGCTATAGCTAATCTTTCATATCCTTCTAAAGAACATTGCAAAAAATTATTCAATAAACACTGAGAAAGAATTTCCACAGTTTAGCAAAAGTGCATGAAGAGGTGGTGATGAAACTTTTTGCAGATAGAAGCTTTTCTAAAACTCATCATCCTGAAATCACAACTCATAACATGTATAGACAACACATTGTTGGGGTATATTAATTCAGTTGACCATCTGAAAAATATCCAATGACAATCCAACTAAGACAACACAAATAGTTGCATATTATATGACACACCACATAATGATATCCTGATTCTTCTATTCAAAAGTAGAACTGGAATGGAGTATCACTGGTAACATAAATAAGGACAAGGAAAACATAAATAAGGACAAGGAAAACTATCATATATTGTCCCAACCTGCCTCACGCTTGAAAACCTCTTGCTTGTCGTGATATACATCTGCACAGTGGATGATTAAATCAGTGAGTGTGGCCAAAACTATGGAGAGCAGGGGTCTCAACAAACAAAAATGATGACCAAATGGACATCATAAATAGTCAGGTGTACTTTTACCTTCAATGAAATCTTAAGAAAGAGCAAAATAAAGAAACACTTAACTGTACTCGCCATGATCCAACAGCTTGTTGGCATCTTCAGTTAGCTGGTCAAACAGAAGTTGTGTCTCAGTGGACATCTTCTCCTTGCTCTTATTTGATCTTCCTTTCAACCTTCTCAAAGCTTGCAAAACCTGTCAACAAAAGGACCCCTACGCTAATTAATTCTCATCTTTTCTTCCTTAACACTCAGTTCTCCATACACACCAAACACCAAGTACTTGCTTTTCATCTACAATATTTCCAAAGATAATTTATTTTGCATGAAACAAACAGAGAGTCAATTATAAATTTCTCTCTCCTTGACTGCATCATTCAGAAATCCAGTAGCACTAAGAAATTTATAGATTATTTTAATTTAATTCAACTATAAATTCGTGATATACTAGTTTATCTAGTAATTCTAATCACATATGATTCTATACCTATTTGGATACCTATTTCTTATTTTGCTTGGAATCATTAGGATTTTGGTGTCTATATGAAACAAAACCTATTTTATGTAGTAATTCTGGATTTGATAATGGTATAAAACAAAACCTATTCTATGTAATAATTCTGGATTTGATAATGGTATAAAAAAAAACCTATTCTATGTAATAATTCTGGATTTAAAACAAAACCTATGAAATTGAGTAACTATGATTTAGCTTGATTCCTGCAAAGAGAGCATCCCTCTATTTTCTCTAGATATTATTATATTCCTTTCTTCTTCCAAAATCTTCTTGCTACAGTCATCTCGGGTTACTACTCGCAGATATCAACTCCAATTTCTTCTAAAACAAGACCTTTATCAACTCTACTTCTCTAAACTCAAACCCATAAAAAAATCCCTAATTCTCCAAACCTCTGCCTCAGCACAAGCAAAAAACCTTAATGGTACAAATTCATAGTTAGCCTGCATGAATTTCTTATTGAAACCTAGATAACCATCTTGCATTACTCTCAAATAAACAATTAACCATATGCAACTCTAAGCATGGACTTCAGGTTCAATATATCTAAGCTTTTGATAATACCATGCTTGCACAGTAGTTACAGTATGACACTTATCCATGGCATATTGCAAAACAAGTCGAACAATTCTAATACAGTATCTTCCTCAGTGCATTATGCTGAATGTGATTAAACTACACTATAGAACATAAAAGCACAGTCCTAAGAAATGCTAAGTTAGCCAGCATAGCAACTTAAAAATGCATGTTCTACTCTTAATTCAAGAACAATTGCTGTAAGCACTATAAAAACTTCCTTATTCGAGTTGCTTCTTAGTTGGAAAAAGGTCCAAAAAAACAAGAAGACAGAAAGAGACTTAACAAGACAGGCACTTCATCAGCTAAAGTCCAACAAATAAAACAACAAACTACTTAAAAAAGCTAAGACAATCCATGAACTAAGCTTCAGTCAAGTTTACCGTTTCTCCCGGCTCAAGCAAGTTGGCAATCCGGCTCTTCATCATTCCAATTTCTTCAGAAGATAGGTCACGGCCATCATCTTTCTCATCATCTTCATTAATACTTGCCACAGAGGTTTTTCCAACATATCTTTCATGAACTTGAACACTATCCAGCCACGCATCCTGCAATGAACCCACGCACAAGGATTATAAACACCGCTTTTTTAATCTTAAGCAAGAATGCAGTCAGCCAGTAAGACAAAGTTGCTTAACCTTGATTTCATTTTCATTTATATATTCCACGAAATTTCCGTCAGCATCAAAATAACCTTCTTCTCTCTCTTTCTCGAGATTAAACGGTTCTATCTGAATCCCATCTTCCACGAAATTCTCATTTTCCTGCAAAAACAAAACCCCTCATCATCAGCTATACATCCCCTCTCCCCCCGAAAATGTAACCAAAAAATTGATAACGAAACAAGTCGTAACCCCAACCCCCAACCCTAACCCTAACGCTACCTCATAAGCGACTTCAGCAGCAGAGGCATCATTAATATCTCCACTAAAACCTTCATCGGTGATCAGACTGCGAAGCATCGCACGCTCCTTGGCTGCGAGACGAGGATCCTTCAAGTCACTTGGACCGTCTTCTTCAGCTTTGCCCCTGTCAACTCTTTCATCCACACTCTTCACCTTCTTCCCTTTAGGAAATCTAACCTTCTTCTGCCTACAAATTACAAAAAAAAAAAAAATCATTAGCTGAAAATTTGAAGAATGAAATAAAAAAAAAAATTAGTGGAATTACTTGTTGGATTTGTCATCGTCTTCAATGTCTTCAAGGAACGGGCGCTTTCGCTTGCCCTCCATTCTTCGCAAAATTTTACGAGTTGCTCTGTGAGAGAGACAGGTTTATGAATGAAATTGGACTTCGCTTGCCGGCTATCGATCGGGCCAAGGCTGGAGCAGTGTCGTCGCCTTAATAATTTGGGTGTGGGCGAACCTCAGAAGGACCCACCACCTACGTAATTATTAGTATTAATTTTACAATTAAACAATTTTTTTGTAATAATTTTTTTTTTAATTTTAATTAAGGACTTCTGTCAATATTAATATCATTCTGAAAGTCACAACGGGGATGGAAGAGTTGGATTTGTAGGGCGTTTGTACGAATATTTTTTAAAATATTTTTTATTTAAAAATATATTAAAATAATATTTTTTATTTTATAAATTTTATTTTTAATATTATTTAAAAACACAAAAAAATTAAATTTTTTTAAATACAAAAAAAACAATAACTTTAGATATATAATAAAACTCGAGGTATGTATTAAATAAAATTTCACTAAAAATAATATAAAACTTCCCCATTTAATTAAATTACTGGGATAAAAACTAATTTAAAATTAATAGAATTAAATTTTTTATTAAAAAATTATAATTTTAAATAGAAATTGATATCGGTTTTCAAACCAAACCGAATAAAACTGAAAAAGCTTTAAAAGATCATTGACTCAAAATCTCTTAAGAAAAATTGACCAATTAAAAGGTAAAAAATGTAAACAGAACCTATTGGTTTAGTTAAATTATTTGATTTCAAAATTGTAAGAAAATTAAGTATGGTTGGGTTTTTTTTTAGTCTAAACTGAAACGTTGCTCGCCCCTCGTTCAAAAGCAATTGAAAATGATTTTGAAAGTGTCTTTGAACAGTAAAAGTGCGGAGGCATGCGAACAACCATCTCTACCTTCCAGGTCTCTATAGCGCAGAGGCATGCCAGTAAGGCAAGGAGCCACCTTACAACCTTGTACAACCACGAACACAGCAGCCACCTGACAACCTAGTACAACCACGAACACAGCAGGGTAGGGCACACTGAAAACTGAGATTTGACATGTTGATGCAAATTGTGCTCTCATCTTCAAGGTGGGTTTGGCTGAGAACAGAGTGTAGTAGTTTACGGACTACGGATGGGATAATCCTAACATTTTACAGAAATCTTCCCACCTCCATTTGAGGTAAAATAGAGCAGATGAAGCAGCTCGATGGAGGCATGTTTGCATGGCAAATGTTTTGGAAGAAATTGACCAACACTGCAACAACTTCAAGTCATCAAATAATGGAAAGGCCCTGATATATAATTTAATCAGCTACTTCACCGCTAGATGTCGAATAAACTACAACGATTACACAGTTTTCCCCAGTGATCCTTGATCCTAACACAACTATCACCGTAGGCTTCCAAGGAGCCATTCTCTAAACAAGGCTAATCAAACTGCTGCCTGAGCTGCATCTCTGTCTCACTTTTCCAAGTTGCATGAGATGACTGGCCCTTCATTCTCTTACTCTTTTCCTTATCTTTGATAGCAGAACCTTTCTTCTTGGAATCTTTGCTTGTGTCATTAGGTGGGCGATCACCACAAACAGGACAGACCATTCCACTTGCACTGGAGAATGTCTTGGGTATTCCACATTGCAGGCACATTCTAGAACCAGGTTAAAGAACGTTAGAACAGAAGAAACTTAATCGCAATCGAAGATACTATAAAACAATCATCACAAGGCTATAAGAAAACAAGGAGAATTGAAGGCTTCTGGATTTTGTTTATTCTTCAGTCAGTACTTGTCAAAGTTCAAAATCCCTTAATTTTCCCCTGGCCATACAATGGCCCAGGAACCACTAGTCCTACTGTCTACAGCCAGAACTCCAGAACTCCAAAACTCCACCTTAAAAGGGCAAATATCGAATGAGGTTTGGCAAACACATGCTGGAGATTATGCCAAGAGAAATGTAAAGGGTTTCAACCAGACCAAGAAAAGGAATTGGTTGACTAACTTATCAGGGAAAACACAAAAGGGAGGAAAAGAAGAGTTTGTGACTGAAGGTCGGGGTATGTTTTAAGTTGTAGCACAAACACCAAATAATAATTAACCAAAGCAAACTAGTTTCTTTCAAGATAACAGTTGACCGCAACAAACAAGAATCCCCATTTATCACACATATCTAAATCATCAATATATACCCTCAGCTCGAGGTGATGCAATGGAGAGAACAAACTATAAAATCATGTCATAGCTTAAATTCATGTTGCAAAAGATGTGAAGATATACCTCAGTAGCTCTGCAGCATCTTCTGCAGCAGGATTGGTAGCAGTTGAGATACGCTTTCCTCCCTCCTCAGTAGTGCTTGGAACTGATGCTGAAAGTTCACCGGCCCCAACATCACTTCTCACTCGCTCACTAATTGCAACAAGTACAGGTTTGGCCTCCACCACAGCTCCTACATTGTGCACAACACACATGAGAAAAATTGTGTCCTCCATATGGAACAACATTGACTCTGATCAAATAAATGGTTAGCCAAAATAAACACCCATCAAACTATTGGTGACAGATAAAAGTGTGAAATCAGATACATTATTGATCAAGCAGATGCATGTAATAGCCTCGCTGTGGTGAAAATGGAAGGAAAATTTAATCATGACTGAGGCATAATGGAGTAACAGAGAGCTCACTCTTAAACTTCTATAAACTTCTGGCATAATTTCGCTGTAATATGATTTCAGTAATATCATATATGTGATTCTTTTATGGTGAGATTTGGTAATTGAGATGGTCATTGTGCTTTGACCCTCTTGACAGTTTACCTGCATAATTACATGGACGGCATAGATGGTTTCTAGCAATGAGCGTGTGGTTCCATTAATGTGCAGACTTGATAAAAGCTGAAATAAGAGACATGGACTTGATTTCCCTTATTGACTCGAGGAAGCAAATCAAGCTTGTCTCTTTGAACACCATACAGCATTAATTTAACAGCTATACTAAAATCAAGTTTCAAGCTTAAACATTTGTCATGGAACTATTTTGAAAACTCCATTGGTAGCACATCCTAACGAGATTCTCTTATAAACTAGCAGGCCTGTAATAAACGAAATCCTTGTCGCTACCAAATTGCAGCTTTTATGTTGACAACAAGTTTTCCAAGTTCAGAAATTACAGACCAGCTACTACGAGATTGGCCCTTCATTCGGGGGCGGCGAAGCACATTTTATAGCAATAAAACCCCATTGTTCTCTAGATCTAGATGGGTAGGGTACCAAAAGGATAATCCTCCTCCATCCCTCTTTTCTTCTCGCTATTGTGGTGAGAACATTTAGCTTACTAAGTGTGATACAAAGACAATAATACATGAAAACGACAACCATTCGAAATGGGAAAATTAGTAACTTACCAGAAGGTAAGTCTTTCTTCTTGTCCTTGCGTTGATTATAATTATTATTATTATTACTGCTCCTCTTCCATGTCTTTCGGTGCTTCCCTTGCTGTTGCTGAATATGGTCAGCTCCAACCCCATACTCTTCCACAGAATTACTAAGAAACTGGGGCGGCCCTGAAACCTCCAGAAAAAAGAAAACAAAAGAAACAAAACCCTAAATCTCACTTTCTTGAATTTATCTAGAAAAGAAATTTTAAAAAATATAAACTACTTGGGAGAAAGCGTCTATAGCAGAGGGAAGGATGGAAGAAGAGGATGACGATCCATTGGTGGGTGCTTTGTATGAAGCCTTCCAACGGCTGCCTGAATGCCCTTCTTCTTCTTCTTCTTCTTCTGAAAAATCCTGGTAATCTTCTTCCTCTTCAGTTGCTGCTGCCGCTGCTTCTTCTTCCGCAGAAGAATAACCTTGGATCAATGACAAGCTCATCTTTTTCCCCTTTCTCTGACAAATTCTATCGCTTCTTTCTTCCCTTTCCTCTTTCTATGTGTTTCTCATTATTGCCGCTTTGTTCACGGTATTAAAATAGCCCTTCTAGTTTATCAAAATAAACAAATTAATACCTGTAGTATTAACAATTAAGATAATTCCTTAATCAGTGTCAGCGATGCTGGCTTAATTAATAGTATTTTGTTAAAAAAATGTTTATCATTTATACTCTGTTTATTTATTGAAAAATAATTTATTTTTTAAAATTGATTTTTTTAGAAAATAAATTCTTGAAAATTGAATAATTTTTTGATGTTTGGTAGTATCATAAAAAATAAACTAGAAATATTTTACAATGTTTAATTATGTTATGGAAAATAAACTGGCAAATAAATTATTAATATTTTTTTTAAGTTTATTAAAATAATAAGGAAAAAATTTTATAAATAAAAAATTTGGAAGAGAATAAAATTGAAAAAAATCTAATTTCATAAATTATCTCAAATAAAATAAATAACAATCAAAATAATAGAGATCAAATCTAACAGATAAAAAAGTTGAAAGATGATGAAATTAAAAAAAATTACAATTTTATAAATTATTTAAAATAAAATAAATAACAATAAAAAAATATAAGACCAAATTTGATAGATAAAAAATTTCAATTAAAAAAATAATACAAGAAAAACAAATAACAATCATAAAAATAAGAATCAAAGTTAGTATAAAAATCAAATTAAATCAAATTCTAATGGATGAAATTAAAAAAAAGATTCAAAACAAAATTATAGCAATAAAAAATTTAAGGACCAGATTTGATATATTCAGCAAGTAACATGATATTTCTAAATTTTTCATAATTTTCTGAAAAGTGTTTTCCACTTAAAATAAAAGTAACACACTTTTCTGGAAATCAAGTAAAAATTTTTTTTGACTAGAAAATGTTTTTCATTGACTAACTTTTCTTATGACAAACAAATACGATAAATTTTTAAAAATAATTTTCAAAAAACTACTTTTCATGAAATAAACAAGGCCTCAATATTTTTTTATTTTTTGCTATTTCTTGAGAAAAACAATATTCAAAATATTTTAAGGTATAAATGTGTAAAGAAAATATAAGAATTAAATGTGTAATTTCTAAAAATACGAGTGCTAATTAATATGTTTTAATTAACTAGGAAGGATATATATATATATATATATATATATATATATATATAATTCTTAAATGTTTTACTTATTTATTGTGCATCCTAATTGTTTAAGAATTGTAAGAAATTAAAAAAAAAGTCAATTAAAAAATACTTGTTGCCTTTGACAATAAAAATTACTGTTTGTTTAATTAAAACCTGTTTGTTTTTGTGTTTTTGAAAAAAATAACAGGAAAAGTTATTGTTTATTTAATTAAAACCATGTTTGTTTTTGTGTTTTTTGAAAAAAAATTATTTTTTTCTTTACTTTAAATTAATATTTTTGGGTATTTTTTAGATATTTTAATGCTATGATTTTAAAAATAATTTTTTAAAAAAATATATTATTTAATATAATTTTAGATAAAAAATATTTGAAAAAATAACTGAAATCTTCTAAAATAAAAGGAAGAAAAACCAGTTTCAAATTCACTAACCAATGAGTTTAGTTATCGAAGGTGTAAATTAATCAATCCAATAATTTAAGTGATTTGAAATTTAGAATTGAAAGAAGGCCGGTCCTCACTTTTTATAATAAATTTTTTTACATTGGATTTTTTTTAGAATACTAGATAATTGTTTTTCAATGTAAAACTATATGGCAAGGTGATGTAAATACGAATCAATTCATGATAATTTAATCAATACATGATTTAGAATATGAGATTAATAACTTTGTATAAAAAAATAAAAAAAATCACAATGCTAAAATTCTAATAATTTAATATCAAATAATAAAATAAAAATAAAAAAATTTCATTAAAAAAATTTAGACTAGCCTGATTTAACTTGACTAACTCACTACACGTGAAATTAAATCAAGATTAAAAAAATAAAACTAGAAAAGAGATTGAACTTAAATCAATAAAAAAACATTGGAAAAAAAACTTGAATCTGTTTAGGTTAACTTAACTAACTTGAATTCGGGATAACACCACATAAAGAAAAACTAAAAAAGGTTTCAAGGCCAGTAATTTAATATTAAAAAATGAAAACAAACAAAAAAATATCAAGAGAAAAAAACAAGTTGGCACGGGTTAGCTTGACTAGCTCATTACCTAATATATGAGATCAAGATAACCCCATAAAAAAAACATGACAAATCACGAAACTTGAGACCCAATAATCCAAAATCAAATAATAAAATTGAAAAATAAATAAATTTGTAAAAATTAATCTAAAAAAAACTACACTTAGACCGGGTTAATATTTAAAAACAATAATTCGGGTTAAGAAACTATGATTAGCCTGTAGAAAGCAAAGAAAAAATAATAAAGTAAAATTCAAACATTAAAAACCAAATAAATAGATTATAAGAATCAGATATATATATATATATATATATATATATATATATATATATATATATATATATATATAACTTCAAGTTCGTTTTGATGAATATATTTTTAAAAAATCTTAATAAAAAAATTAAACAGCATAAAGAAACTCATCAAAACGAGTGGCTACACTTGTCGCCTTTACAAATTGCATGTGGCTCACTTGCCTTCATAGCCAACAATCTTTCCTAATTTCATTAAATTTAAATTTAGTTAAGATTTTTGTAATAATATTGGTAATGTATTATTTAAAATTTTAATGTCCCTTCAGTATTTAATTTTTTTTCCCTCCTCTCTTCAATATAATTTCCGTGAACCATTTCATTATTTATTTAAAATGTCATAAGATTATTTGAGAATGTAATTACAGTTACTTTTCAAAATACTTTTCGTGTTGAAATATATCAAAATAATATATATTTTTATTTTTTAAAAATTATTTTTAAGATCAGTACATCAAAATGATTCAAAACACAAAAAAAATTAATTTTTAGCAAATTTTTTTAAATATTTTGAGAACATGATTTGCATCGCGTTCCCAAACAATACCTTAATAATAATAAGTTTAAGAGATATTTAAAATTTTAAAGTCCCTTTAGTATTTTAAAATTTTTTTTTCTCATCTCTTTAATATAATTTCCATCAAACGATTTCATTGTTTATTTGAAATGTCATTTAGACAGTATTTAGCACTGTAGTTAGAAAATATTTTTTTTAAAATTAAAATTTATTTTATTTTAAATTAATATATTTTTTATATTTTTAGATATTTTAATGTGTTAATATTAAAAATAATTTTTAAAAAATAAAAAAAATTATTTTAATATAATTTAAAATAAAAAATATTTTTAAAAATAATCAATATCAGATTCCTAAAAACTGTCTTAATAATTATAAGCTTAAAAGTTATTTTTACACGGCATTATAAACTGTGCTAATTTTTTTTTTATAAGTGCTATTTAAAAAAAAAATTCCTAAAAAACACATGGAGAGAAGACCAAGCGACAGTTGAGTTGAACTGTTGAAGTAAAACTCGTTGACTCATTTCCTAGACATATAATATGTCTTCTTTCTTTTTTCCTCGAGTAAAGAGACAGAC
>Ga0325400_1002316_pt1 | contig 16615 bp, 22 predicted proteins | sample PopdelMetagenome_2_FD_205662 | JGI IMG/M metagenome (GOLD analysis project Ga0325400, IMG submission 205662) | Populus deltoides microbial communities from Bellville, Georgia, United States - Xylem-PdKOR-R1 | ecosystem: Host-associated > Plants > Phyllosphere > Stem > Wood/Secondary xylem... | reverse complement strand
AAATTCGGCAAGGTTAAATGGAAGAAGAGGAAAATTGTATTTGACTAAGTTAGGATTTTAGTGTGGATGCAAATGTATTTAATGGGGTTAAGTAATGCATAAACAAGTAGGATGGAAATGGAAAAAAATAAAAAAAAAATGTCATCCTTACTAAACTAAGAAATTTGGCAAAGCGAGGAAAGAAATAAAAGGATGGAAAGTGGATGGGGGGTAATAATAAAATTAGTGTTGAAATACATTAAGAAACATGGTGAGTAGGATTGAATTGCAAATTAAATATGATGGAAGGAAAATCTTAATTTTCCATCTTATAAATGTTTGGCCAAGTTCATGAAAATAAATGAATTGAGTTGTTAAAGTTGGTTGTTAAATTATGACAAAATCCTTGTTTAATCTTATTGTTGTAATATATAAGGATTAGGAAAAATGGTGGAATTGAAGTCATGAAATAGATAATACAACCAATTTATTTGTTGGATAAACCATGACAATTAATGTATTATAAATAAAATAATTTATTATGGGTATATGAATTGGAAATATTTTATTTGTGATTTATAAATGTGAAATTTAAATTTAATTTTGTGATGACAAAATAAATTTAAATTATTTCGAAAAGAAATAATTATATAAGTGAATTAGTAATTCCTGAAGAGAGTTGCCTACAGGACGACAACATCAGGGTCGTGCATTCCATAACCAGACTGCAGGTAGGTGCCTGACACCTAATCTATTTAGGAAATTTTACAAATGTTAAGATATTGTAATTTTTCTTATAATGCCATTATAAATATGAACATTGATGTGATATTATTACTAAGAAAATTGAAAAGTTCTGGTTGCCCAGCGAGGAATTGGCAACAGTTGAACTAATTGAAGGATTGTAAAGATTGATACGAACAGTATCATATATTTTTGAAAAAATATTGTAGTGTCTTATGCTTTTAAAGTTGATAATAAAGTAATTTTGTGATATTATTATGTATATTGTGGTTATGCTAATTGCGGTCAAATTTATACATTGAATCAGTGCCTGGAAAATTGAGCGGATGAATTAGTGACCCAGTAAAGGGGCCAATGCATAGAGAAAATGGATAGTTGAATTAGTGACCCGGTAAAGGGGCCAGTGCATAGAGAAAATGGATGGATGAATTAGTGACCCGGTAAAGGGGTCAGTGTCTGGGAAATTGAGCGGATGAATTAGTGGTTCGGTAAAGGGGGTCGGTGCGGTAGATTGGGCAAATGAATTAGTGGCCCGATAAATAGGTCGGTGCTCGGTAATTGGGTGAATAAATAAGAGACCCAGTGATTGGGTCGATGCCCAGGAATTGGGCGGATAAATAAGAGATATGGTGATGCGGTTCGTGCTAGGTAATTAGATGGATATATTAATGATCCGGTAACGGGGTTAATGTTAGATGTTGGATGGTTGGATTTTTGGATAGTTAGAAGTAATGGACTGGACCAGGGTCAGTGCCGAGTTTGGGTAAATGGTAAATGTGATAGATGTCTGATAAATGGATATAATGGGAGGAACTAGTTGTCCGGATGTTTGGGACTAGTGTCCTGGTTAAAGGGTTGCTAATAGAAGCAATTATCGAATGGATAATTGGTATAATGTTAACGTGAAATCTTAAAAAAAATTGAAAAAACATTTTATCAGAAAAAGAAAACGTGTATGTGATTGAATACATGAAAATAATTGGGATGTCATGATAATTTTTATTTTCGAATCAAAATTCTATTAAATCTGATTTTCAGTTTTTTAAAGCTTATCTACTTTGTTACGAGTTGCTTGACTACGTAATTAAATGTCTGCATCCCTGTTAAAGATACCTTTTTAAGTTCTAAAATAGATTTATAAGCGTTACAACTATCAATGTTAATCAGTTAACAGAGAATGACCTACATCTAAAACTTGAATAGCAGTGGAATTAGTCATTCGAGAGGAAATACAACCAAACTAAGTTGATTTAAAAAAAAAGAAAAAAACCTATAGCAAGAATGCATGGAAAATGATACGAAGAAGGAAGTGCTTTTGTGTCTCAACGTAAAAATAATGACTGATAGCATATTGCTAAAGATCATCAGTAAAGCAAGGTACGTGGTAACTGGAAATTTTCATTTTAAAAGAGAGATAAGAATCTGAGAGCATTGTAATGCTTTAACTTTTCAAGCACTTCATAAAATATCAACATCCTAAAGAGGCCCATAAACTTTTACCCAACAGAGAGGGCATTTTCCCACATACAGAAGCAGTACAGACATGTTTAATTAAAGACAGGGAAACTTGAAATTTTTACATTTTTGTAAATATCTATAAAATTCAAGACGAACTTTAAAGTGAGGGAGTTATTCCTATAGAAAAAATGCTCATCCAATTCCTCTACTCTTTCAGTGGATAAATACAGAAGTAAAAAATAACAGTGCAGCACAGGAGGTTATTTCTCTGAGCAAACCAGGAGAGAGAAGTCTGCTGGTCCGGTGGTCCCCAACTAGTGCTTATGTTCAAATTTCAATTTAGTCTCTTAGTTGTCTTTGTGGTTATAGTGTAAGCTCTGAGAGCTTTATGATTGTTGTATTACACACTGATGGTATATCAACTTAAATCATCCATCCATCCAGAAAGAAACAGGAGCTCATATCAAGAAGTTGTAGTAAGTTGCATACTAACAAATAATTGTCCTTCTTCATCAAAATATCCAAGATCGAGTGTTCACCCACCCTTATTCATCTACAGTTAGTTTTGTAGCTTGTGGGTTGTTATGATAGCCTGAAAAGTTGAATAGTATCAGAAGATTCTAACTGAAGCAACAAGATGAAGTCAAACACCTTATTTTACAAACAACCTGAATGGATTCCTCTCCATCCTTCTCCTTTCTCCCTCTTATAGTAGTCAGGTAAAAGTGGTTACTAAGCAGTAACAAGTGTTAGTATTTAAACACGGTGCAAGTGTTAGGACAGAATTGAACCTCCGTTTTTCATATCACTTTGAGTAGAACTTAACACTAGAACCTATTTCACTTAGCTGAATAAACAGCAGAAATATTTTGAAAGTAAGAATTACATCCAAAGGTGATTTACAATCTCTCCCAGCTTTCGTTCATATTCCAGCAATATCTTTCTCTAATGTCTGCAATATAAAAATTTTATGGGTATCTTTCTCCAACAATAACTAACTAAATTCATAATGAATGTAGATCTCCCAGCATAAGACCATTGGCAAAATACACCATACCAAACACTACAATAAACAGATTAACTCAGGCATCCATTTCTGAGTAGTAAGATGATTTTAATATGCCTGATTTGGCAAACCAATAGCAGATTGTCAAGGTACCAATTCAACTCAATAGCTTAAATTTTTATGTGAGGTCTCAGAATATGATTTATATTATTCTCTAACACACTTCCTCAAGTGAAAGCCCTTTAGGCTTGAAACTTGCACAGACCCACATTACTTTGTGCTTAATTTTTATCAAATAAATGGGGATTGAGATTCGAACTAATGACCACTTGGTCATCAAGGCTATGATACCATGTCAAGGAACCAATTCAACCCATAGCTTAATTTTTTAGGTAAGGTCTCAGAATATGATTTATATTATTCTCTAATACAGGTAACACAGGGAAGAATCAGTTCGTGATGGATGTGTCACTGATCTCTAGTTAAAATGATGAAATGTTTTCTCAGAACTTGCAGCAAAATAAAATAAATTGAAAAATCAACCAAACTCTACCTTGCATCATATTGGGTCCTCGGAGCAATTTCTCCTATTTGATTTGGGAGAAGAGGCTTTAATGTGTCTACACCTAGTACTTGAGATTCCCCTGGTACAGGTACTCCAGCAGAATCAGAAAGGCGAGTCCCTTCCCTCAGATTCTCCAGTGAAATAATTCCACAAGCTTTTGTCCTCTCATATCCCCGCCATATAAATCATCCATTTCGAGTCATGATAAAGTGTTTCTTTAAGTGGTAGCATAATTTTTAGATGTTTGGTTAGCTACAAACCATACTTTTTAATTGTTGGAATCCAAAATAACTTGTGTTCCCATTACCTGAAAATCAGCGGAAACCAACAGAATTATTTTGTTGGTAATTTTTACCGACGGATATAATTTTGTCTCTAATTTTGTTAGTCTATACCGACAGAACTTTGTTGTCGGTAATAATTACCGACGATATAGATTCCGTCGGCCATGCGGTTGGTATGCCTAACGAAATATATAGAATTTTGAAAGAAAAAAAACAGTTTGATGACATGGAACTTTTTCAGATGATTTTACCGACGGAATGACCGAGGGATTCAAACTAGGATCTCCGTATAGTGACGTGACCCATTTACCATCAGAATTACCGACGGGTATACCAACAGGACGTGTCCGTCGGTGATTCCATCGGTAAAAGCCAATATATCCACACTCTGCCAACTCTCTCCTCTTCTATTTCTCCTTCTTCTTCCCCATCACAACTCTCCCCTCCTAAACTGCAAACAACCACCCACCCCCTAAAAATATCCCCCTCTTCTCAACATAAGCACTCATCTTGCTTATACTTTTGTACGTGGTCACAACATCCGTTCTCCGATTTATTGTGGATTTTATCATTTTTTGTAAGTAAATCTATCCTTAATTTTAACATTTAAATATCAATGTTTTTTAGTATATGTATTTTGTTAATGTATGTACTTGTTTTATTGTTATTCATCAAAGAAACTTGTAGTATGAATGTATAATTTTGTAATTGTTATAGTTTGTTTTAGATTTTGTCAAATTATATTTGTTTGTAAATTGTTGAAACTTTGTTTGAATTACACCGAATTAGATATGTTGTGATGAAATTAATAGCTTGTTTAACGGGTCCGTTTTAATTTTTATTAATTATATTGCGGAGTTGTGATTTCCGTAAATTTATATATGTATAAATTTGTATGGATGTTGATAATTGATAATTGATAATTGATAATGAATATTTAACATAAGTGTTTTTTTAGTTTGTTGGATAATGTCGGGACAAACCAATATTTTTGCAAATTTATTTACGTAACATAGTTAATTAATACATGTTGTCATCATATTATTATAGAGGTTCGATATAAGTTATGGATGATCGTTCATTGATGTATCAAGACTCACCTCAAGGATTGCGGAGGATGGATTATTATAATGGGGTTCAGGGTTTTATTAATTTCGCAACATCTATTCCGAGGACTTTTACTGATGACGGTATTAGGTGTCCATGCAGCAAGTGTAAAAATAAAAAGTTTCTGCATCCAGATGGTGTAACGATGCATCTTATAACCAAAGGGTTCATGGAGGATTACCTATGTTGGTATGCACACGGAGAACTATTTGTTCCTAATGAGAGCATGTTAGAAAGGGTGGTTGGGTCAACTTCTAGTGCTAGCAACGTGCATGAAGTTGTAAATAACAGTAATCCTTACAGGAATATGGTTATGGATGCAATGAGAACGAATCAAGATAATGTCAGTCAATGTCCAATCGTAGAAGAAAAACCTAATGCATATATAGCAAGGTTTTTTTGATCTGTTGAAAGATTTTGACGAACCATAATGGGATGGGTGCACGAACCACAATAAATTATCGGCTGTAGCACAGGTGTTCACCCATCAAGTCAGATCACGGGTTGAGTAAGGCCAGTTATGATAAAATTATGGAATGAGCGAGAAGCATTTTACCTGAAGGGAACAAGCTTAAAGAGAACTTCTATGCTACTAAGTCCGTGATGAAACCCCTCGATTTAAGATACCAGAAAATTTACATGTGCCCTAACTTCTACATGATTTACTACCTTGAAAATGCTAAGATGACTGAGAGCATAACATGTGGGCATTCTCGTTACAAACCCAGAACTGGCATGGGAAAGAATCCTGTGGCATATAAGAAACTTAGATACTTCCCAATCACACCAAGAGTGCAGAGGTTATTCATGTCACCAAGAACTGTTGAGCACATGACATGGCACCAATCACATAATACGGTTGATGGAGTGATGGTGCATCCTTCTGACGGCAAAGCATGGAAACACTTAACAGTGTGCATCCTCACTTTTCAACTGAATCAAGGAAGGTGTGTCTTGGGTTGTTTATAGACAGATTCAACCCATTCGGGTCATTTGCCGATCATACTGATGGTTTTAACTTGCCACCGGGGATGTGTATGAGGCTGGAGTTCATTTTTTTTTATGGTCATACTAGGTCTGAGCAGTCTAGGCCAGAATACAGATGTTTGTCTTCGACCGTTGATTGATGAGTTGATGCAGTTGTGGTCCTCCAGAACTTTGACTTATGATATATCGACGAAACAAAATTTTGTTATGAGAGCGACTTTGATGTGGACTATCAATGATTTCCTAGCTTATGGAATGGTTTCTAGTTGGAGTACACATGGAAAACTAGCATGTCCATACTCTATCGAAAACAAGAAGGCATTCATATAATTTGGAACAACCTTGTAGGCAACATCAATGATATTTATTGTCCAATAACTCACAGCTGATCGAATCCTAAATTACAAGATGAATAATTTGCCACATGGTTTAGAACACATATAAGTCATTATCTCTTGCAAGGTAATTGTACGTCAATATTACAGAATGTTTGTTTATTGTTTATTGTTGTATTTGATATACAAGGTTTATCAAATGAGAGGTTGTGCTGCTATTTCATTCTCTTTATTAAGCTTGGACCCTGAAAGAAAAGTTAAGTGCTATAACAGGTATTTTGTTAATGGATATGTGTTTCATACTGAAGAATACGGGAATGGAAGAAAGACATACAACAACGGTGTTTGTATTAAGGGATCGACTTGTAGTGAGTTTGAAGTTGACTACTAGGGGAAATTAGAAGAGATTGTCGAATTGCAATATCATAGCGAGCAGAATAGAGTGTTTTTATTCAAATGTTATTGGTATGACACAACTGACAATGGAATCAGAGTAGATCCTCACTATGGTCTCGTTGAGATCAACTCAAAAGCTTGACTCCACAACATAAATGATGTCTTTACTTTCTTAAAGCAATGCCAACAAGGTTATTACACAGACACCCCTTCCTTTAGAAAGGACTAATAAAGAATTGATTGGTTATATGTTTTAAAAACAAAACCCAGGGGTCGTGTCGAGATTGTTCAGGATGAGAATGATACACAGGTGTGATAAATGAAGTCTTTCAAGCTAATGAGTTGGTTGAACCATATCGAGTTGCTCCTTCGATTGACTTAGAAGAAAATTTGAATTTTCGTGTTTTCGATTATAGTCTTGTTGATGTTGACATAAAGGAGTTGAATGTTGTTTTGACCTCTAGTGGACTAGGAAATGTCGATGAAGATAATGATAACCATATTGAAGAGTGCGATGGAGCTGACAACAATTCAATTGACGATGAAGACGAAAATTATGACTAAATATGATCAGAACACGAAAGTGTAAAGCCTTTTTTTATAATGTAATATTATGGATGATATTTTGGAACATGAAATATTTATTTTATAATTGTTTGCTGCTATTATTGTGTTGTGCAGTAAGTTTGCAATTTAAGCATTTGCGCAAGAGGATAAATAGGCAATACAAACAAAATATATAAAAGTATGACACAAATACTGATGTCAATACTGATGGAAACCATCCGTCGATATTTTACCAAGAGTTGCAAAATATTTACTGCATTTGCCACAAAAATCGACGTCAATACTGATGGAACCTGTTCGTCGGTATTTTACCGAGAGTGCAAAATATTTACTGTATTTGCCACAATCACCAACGCCTATACCGAAGGTCTGTGGCTGTCGGTATTTTACCGAGAGTTGCAAAATATTTATTGTCCATGCCACAATCTTCGATGCTGTTTTCGATGGACACTGCAAATTCCAATGCGTACGACTATCAGAGTGCTAGGTCGGTCGGTGCGGATATAGACGGCATCACCGACGGACACTGCAAATTCCAATGCGCGTGCTCTGACACCTCTATACCAACAGACTTCGAAAATTCTGGAGGGATTTTTTAAATTTTAGTGTGAAATTCAAAATATACCGACAGAAATTTAATGCCACCGCCATTAAATTATTATGCTAATGTCCGTTGGTAAAGTCGTCGGTAAAATTGTAGTATAAAACCCAGTCCCGTTTGTGTTTTGTTTTTCCAAGAATTAGTGCGAATTTTTATCATTTTGATTGTAGTTTTCAACATATTAAAAGGTATGTATTCTCCTTTCTTTATCTTTGTATTTTTTTTTACTTTTTTTTATTTTAGTTATGATTATTTTTTTTGTGTTTTTTTAATTAAATCAGCAACAAAGAAGGAAATTTGTTTTTTTATTTGTCCAAGTTAAATAAGGAAATCCAAGCTAATCAAGGACATCAAAGGGGGCAGCAAAACAAATTTCCCAAATCAGATTTCTCCTAGTTTATTTGGGACTTCTTAAGGATGACAAATCTGATTTTAGCATATTTAGGATGGTAATTTTAGGATTTTTATTATTTGTTTTATTTTCTTCTTAGTTTTTGGGTTATTATTACTTATTTGGGTCAATTATAAGTGGGCTTCATATAAGTCCACCTAAGGGGGGTCCATTAGGATTTCTTTAAGTCTAGTGTCAGTATAAATAAAGGCATAACCAAACATGTAAGATTACGTAATTTTCATATCAATAAACTTCTTTGCCGCACTGTTGTGTGTTGGTGGGATAATCTCATTTCCTTGATTCTCTAAAGAATTGAAAATAACTTATCGAAGAACAACTAGCTTCATGGCGTCATCCTTATACTTCTCGTTCGCAAATCAATATTCATTGGGTGGGGGTTTTTCATTTCCAATAGTTTTGATGCCTAGGTACAAGTTATCTTTGTGTCACACTCTTATCAAACCTAATTTACTTAGCTTTCCGGGAATTGATGTCTTTGTGTGTGGGTTGCGTGACCCTGTGATCACGAGGTTTGTATTAGTTGTTATCAAAGCTAGGCTCTAAAACAAGGTCATATCCTTTTATTATTTTTATTTTTTTAGTGTTCCTTTAAGTTTTTCAGTGTTTGTGTCCATCTTCTTGTTCTTCGTGTCTGTGTCATCTACGCAAAAAAAAGTGTTATATTTCATCTTGTTACTCTCTCTAATCATTTCAGTATATTAAAAAGAAAAAAAGAAAGAGAGAGAGAGGGATAAGTTGAAATTTGAAGGATCATTCAATTTTTGCCGCAGAAACACAACTCTTTATGAACCATAAGCAAACCACCTAGCAATCAATTGAAACTTCATATTCTGTGTATTGGGAATGAGATCACATCGTATGTCAAATTTGGGATTATTTTGATATTATTTGCCTGAGGTTTTAATTCGAGGTTCAATTATGCCATAGAAACACTACTCTTGGTGAACCATAAGAAAACCACTTTAGAATCAATTGAAACTTTATATTCTATGTATTGGGGATGATATCGCACTATATAATAAAGTTGGGCTTATTTTGATATCGTTTGCTTGAGGTTTTAATTCGAGCTTCAATTCTGCCGCAGAAACACTACTCTTAGTGAACCATAAGCCAACCCCCTTAAAACCAATTTAAACTTCATATTCTGTCTACTGAAGGTGATATCGCACCATATATTAATTTTTGACTTATTTCAATATCGTTTTCTTAAGGTTTAATTTGAGGTTCAATTCTGCCATAAAAACACTATTCTTAGTGAACCATAAGCAAACCACCTTAAAATTAATTGAAACTTCCTATTCTGTTTATTGGGGATGCGATCTTACCATATACTAAATTTGGGCTTATTTTGATATCGACTTCTAGAGGTTTTAATTGGAGGTTCAATTCTGCCGCAAACTGATCATACAAGGGGTTTGGGTACCTAGACATAAGAGAATGACCTATAAATTTATTTTTAGTGTTTGTTTAGTATTAGAATACTAAATATTGAATTTGACATCATTTCAAGATTGTTTGGTCTGGGTTTTAATTATATTACGTAAAAATTGCATAACAGATTAGATTTGCATCAAGTTTCAAAACATTATCTTTACTGTTTATTTTTTTCCAAATATTTTTGTTTCTATTATATTAGGGTAATCTAGGAGTCAAGTAATTGTTTTCACTAATATTCACTTCTGTTTTATTTCGTGTCTTCGTTTCATCCACAATTCGTATGAATTTGCATTGATACTTGCGAAATCATAATCTTAGTTTCGTTTTGCTTTATTTCAGTATATTTATTGATTCTTGAGTCTAAAACTATAATTAGAGTGCGCTGCAAAGGCCACTGACTTTGATTTGTTGATTTTAGTTCCTAAAGAAGCAAAACAAAGCAAGTTGTGAGATAAAAGGCGTAGTGAGCTTATTAGAGTGAAAAACCTTGATTTTTTTACGTGATACATGAGAGGTGTGGGGATATATTTTGTGCTACTAACCAAATTTTGCAAATTCAAGGAATGTCTAAAAACAACGAGTCAGCGACACAAAACACTGACGTAGCTTTCTAATTGCGAGCCATAGGCCAGCAATTCAAGCTGTTGTCTAGGATGTACAGGGATCTGAAAGGTGAGGTGAATTCGATAAAGCAGCAGAATGGTGGGGCTGATCGTCAAGGAAATATAGTCCGTATGGCCGTACGGAATGTCAGATCTAATTTTAAGGAGTTTGTTGATGAAAACGTAGATGCGAGTGAAGAGGATTATGGTTTTGCATTTGCTGGCCAAGGGATCAGGTTCGGACCAAACAGGGTTAGGAGGAATGTGAATTTTTATGGCATGGGGAATTATGAAGAAATGGATAGGGACTTGGACACCATTAAACTGAAAATTCCTAAGTTTCAAGGTAAAAACGATCCCGAGGCTTATTTGGAATGGGAGAAAAAGGTAGATTGGATTTTTTTATTGCCATAGCTATTCTGAACAAAAGAAGGTGAAATTGGTGATAATTGAGTTTACGGAGTATGCATTGATTTGGTGGGATCAAATTGTAATCAGTAGGAGGAGGAATGGGGAGCGACCCATTCAGACTTGGGGGGAGATGAAAATCTTAATGATACGATTTGTGCCGAACCACTATTACAAGGACTTATATCTGAAGCTACAAGGTCTGAATCAAGGTTATAAACAATAGATGAATATCACAAAGAGCTATAGATAGCAATGATTCGGGCCATTGTTGTTGAGAATAGAGAAGCCACCATGGCTAGATTTCTTAATGGGTTGAATCGAGACATTGCCAATGTGGTGGAGCTCCAGCACTATGTGGAGCTAGAGGACATGGTTCACATGGCTATGAAGGTGGAGAGACAACTTAGGAAGGGACATGTTCGGCCAGCATTTAATTTGGGTTCTTCATCATCTTGGAAGCCAAATCTAAAGAGAGAGGGTACTGTCCAGCCGAGGTCCTTTGTTCCTTCCAGAATTGAAACAACAAAGGCTAAAGTTGATGTCCTTACTAGTGCCAAAGGTAAATCTGAAACTTAACCTAAATGTACTCGTGATGTTACATTTTTCAAGTGTCAGGGACATGGATATTATGCTTCAGAGTGTCCAAACAAGAGAATCATGATGATTAGAGATAATAGTGATATGGAATCTGAAAGTGAAAAATTTGATTGTGAAGGCATGCCACTATTGGAGGATAGTGATGGGGATGAGTTAACATTACCGGTTGAGGAGTTCTTGGTTATAAGGCGAACATTTCAGGTTCAGATCAAGGAAGATGAAACTAATCAACAAAGGGAGAACGTTGTTATGTACAAAGCAAGATGTGTGGTTTAATTATAGATAGTGGAAGCTGTGTTAATGTTTGTAATACCACCCTTGTTAGTAAACTGGATTTGTGTACTGTTAAGCATGCTAAACCATATAGATTGCAATGGTTGAATGATAGTGGGAAGTGAAAATGACTAAACAGGTTGTGGTTCCATTTTCGATTGGGAAATACATTGATGAAGTTCTGTGTGATGTGGTACCAATGCAAGCAAGTCACATCTTGTTGGGAAGACCATGATAGGAAGACAATTTATGATGGTGTTAAAAATAGGTATAGCATTGTAAAAGATGGTAAAACCATAACTCTTGTACCTCTTACACCCAAACAGGTGTATGATGATCAAATAAAGCTAAAGAGTGAGCATGAGGATGTGTGTTGATTGTCGAGCCATCAACAACATAACGGTAAAGTATAGACACCCCATTCCTAGGCTTGATGACATGCTAGATGAGTTACATGGATCCTGTATTTTCTCAAAAATTGACTTGAAAAGTGGGTACCATCAAATTAGGATGAAAGAAGGTGATGAGTGGAAAACAACATTTAAGACGAAGCATGGTTTGTATGAATGGTTAGTAATGCCGTTTGGACTTACAAATGCACCTAGTACGTTTTTGCGTTTAATGAATCATGTGTTACGTGCATTCATCGGCAAGTTTGTGGTTGTGTATTTTGATGATATTTTGATATATAGCAAGAACTTAACTCGACATCTTGATCATTTGCGTAATGTACTTAGTGTGTTGTGTAGTGAGAAATTCTATGCTAATCTTAAAAAGTGTGCCTTTTGCATGGAGAACATTGTGTTTCTTATGTTGTAACTGCACAGGGTATTGAGATGGATGAGGAGAAAGTTAACGCCATCCGGGATTGGCCTACACCCAAATCGGTAAGTGAGGTAAGGAGTTTTCATGGGTTACCTAGTTTTTACAGGCGTTTTGTGAAAGATTTCAATACAATAGCTGCACCCTTGAATGAAGTTGTTAAAAAGTCAGTTAGGTTTAAATAGGGGGAGGAACAAGAACTGGCTTTTGTTCTCTTAAAAGAGAAATTATGTTCTGCACTTGTTTTGGCTTTACCTAACTTTATGAAAGCATTTGAAATAGAATGTGATGTGTCTGGAATGAGAATAGGTGGTGTGTTAATGCAGGTTCGAAGACCTATTGCATATTTCATTGAGAAGAAAGTAAAATTGATAGTCATCGAATTCACGGATTACGCACTGATTTGGTAGGATCAGAATGTGATTAGTAGAAGGAGGAGTGGAGAGAGGCCGGTAGCGTCATGGGAGGAGATGAAAGTGTTGATGAGAAGGCGATTTGTGCCTAATCACTATTATAGAGATTTGTATATGAAATTGCAGGGTTTGAATCAAGGTTCTAGGTCCGTGGATGAGTATTTCAAGGAGATGGAGATTGCAATGATTCGGGCCAATGTGATTGAGGATAGGGAAGCTACTATGGCTAGATTTTTATATGGGCTGAACAGGGACATTGCGAATGTTGTAAAATTACAACATTGTGTGGAGGACATGGTCCATATGGCAATGAAGGTGGAGAGGCAAATAAAGAGAAGGGGCAGTACACGTTTTCAGACCAATTCATCTTCATCTTCCTCAACATGGAGGACGAATCTAAAGAGAGAGGGGGTTGTCCAATAAAAGCCTTATGCAAAGGCTGAACCACCTAAGGCCAAAACAGAATCTCATACGGATGGGAAAGGTAAATCTGAATCTCAACCTACTTGTGATAGAGATATTAAATATTTTAAGTGTTTAGGGAAGGGTCACATTGCATTCCAGTGTCCAAATCGAAGAGTTATGCTTACAAGAGACAATGGGGATGTTGAATCTGAAAGTGACAAATTTAAAAGTGAAGAGATGCCAACTTTGGTGGATTGTAGTGATGATGAGATTGCATATCCTGTTGAGGGGGAGGCCTTGGTTATAAGGCATGTGTTGAACATACAAATAAAAAAAGATGATGAGATCAGCAATGGGAAAACATATTTCACACTTGATGTTCCAAAACAAGGCATAGCATGATAATTGATGGAGGTAGTTGTGCTAATGTTGCTAGTGATACTCTTGTGAAGAAATTGAATCTGAGTTGTATTAAGCATCCTAGGCCTTATAGATTGCAATGGTTGAATGAATGAGGTGAAGTGAAGGTTAGTAAGCAAGGATTGATTGTGTTTGCTATTAGAAAGTATTCCGATGAGGTTATGTGTGATTTAGTCCCAATACATAATAGTCACTTACTTTTGGGCCGTCCATGGCAGTTTGATTGGAATACGATTCATGATGGGTTTAGAAATAGATTCACTATTGTAAAGGATGGTAAAACTATCACTCTTGTACCTCTTTCTCTATAATAAGTGTATGATAATCAAATGAAATTAAAAAGGGAGTGATAGGATGGGAAGAGTGAAAATTCACGCGAGGACAATGGTGAGAGAAGACCATCAATTCGGCTAAACCTAAATCATTAATTAAACTGGTTGAGAGTGGAGGTAAAACCCGAGGAGTTTTGAAAGTAAGCTTGTGTGATAATAATAGCTTGGAAAAATTAGAGAAACTACCTAATTTTTATGCAAAAGGAGCTCAAATCAGATATGTGTTTTTCACTAACAAGCAGATGATCTTTCTTGTGTATAAGAAGGCTTATTTTAACTTTAACGATCTTGATTCTGCTATTCCTAGTGTAGCCCTTTCTTTGTTGCAAGAGTTTGATGATGTATTCCCTGAAGACATCTCTAGTGGATTACCACTATTAAAGCGAATTAAACATCAGATTGACCTTGTACCTAGAGCTTCGATTCCTAATCGCCCAACCTATAGAAGCAACCTAGAGGACATGAAGGAGCTTCAAAGGCATGTAGATGATGAAGGGGTACTGATGTGCATCATGGGAATTATATTCCATCTTGTAAAGCTAAATCTAATATGCAAGAGGATTCAGATGGTCCAATGACAAGAGCAAGAGCGAAACAGCTAGGGCCTTGACGAGTCAAATTGGAATTATTGAAGCTACATCGGAGTTAAAAATTAGCAATCAGTTTGAAAGTAGTTCAAGGATGTTTATTTGCCTACAATTGGAACTTAGAGATGGGAAAAGCCTTTAATGGTTCTTTTAATGCTGGGCTACTTGAATTTGGGTTGATATGCAAATAAGTGAAGGAATTGATGTTGTTTACGGTCAGAACAATAAATGAATTTAAACCCGAATTTGAAGTCATCCATTGCATGTGAAAACAAGACTAATCTAGGTGGATTTCAAGTTCAGAACGTGATCTTTCTAGATTGTCCAACCATGATTGTATTGGACTTTTGTGCAAGAAGTATAGCTGTTTTAAATTTGGTCTGTTTATGTTTCAGAAAGGTCAAAAAACGTGTGCTATTTAATTTGTCTAGGTTAGTTTGTCAAAGTCTATTTTTTGGGCTTGACTTCTGCCATGTTGAATTTTTCCTAACTTTGAAGGGATGTTCCAATTATAAATATAGTATCAGAATATGTAATAAACACTTTTGGCCAAGATTTGAAACTTAATTCACAAAATTAAGAGTTGTTCTTCCAATTTGATTTTGTGAAGAACCCTACCTGACTTATCACTCTTCAATCGCAAAGAGTGGCGTCGAAATCCTAGATTGATCTTTGTGGCGTCCAGATCGACTTATCAAAGTATCATTCTAGTCTATCCTCCATCTTATTTATACCTTAAAATCATTATAATCCAGGCTAAACACCAAAAGAAAGACAACCAACCAAACCCATCCTTCATCCATTTTTGTCAGATTCATTGTTGCTGATTTTTCAAATCATTCACGGTACATTATCTGGTATCAGAGCATCAGTTGCGATCTAAGGCAGGAGCCAAAAACAGAAGAAAGGCTTGCTGGAATTAAGGTTGATAAACTTAATTATGGCTGGAGATAAAAAAGATTTGCCAAGAGGGTTAAGTTTGGAACAGGCACAAGTTATGGGCTTACAACAATCTCATGTTGAGATTCGGGATGAAATGACTGGAATTTGTGAATAGTTGAATACCCTTATGCAAATGATTCAAAGAAATAATTTGCAACCCCAACAGAGGCAGGCACTTAGGGTGCCATGAAATGATATTATAGAAGCTGACAAAGATCCAAATAGGGATGATGAGGCCGACGATAGGGGTAGACCAAGAAGGAAAAATTATAATCCTCCTAATGGTCTCAAACTTAAGATTCCACCGTTTAGAGGAAGTAGTTCACTCGAGGAATACTTGGAGTGGATTCAGAAGGTTGAAAAGGTGTTTGATGAGGAACGTCTTACCAACAAATGAAAACAAAAGGATCCAAAGAGCTTGGAGGGTTAATAACATAGATTCTTAAGTTGATAGTTAGCTGGTTGTACCCTATCGAATCTAGTGAGGTTTCAATTTTCTGTTCGGTGGCTAGCCTGTAGCCATCTGTTGTTTTATGTTTCTATTCTCATTGTAAATCTAGGGTATGCCCCTTATAATCTTTGTATTTTCTTCTTTTAATACATATGTCAACTTACCAAAAAAAAAAGGTGTTTGAATGGTATGAATATTCTGAAGAAAGGAAGTGCAAAGTGGTAACGCTTGAGTTTACGGATTATGCTATTTTATGATGGGAAAACTTAAAGATTCAGAGGGGAAGGGATGGAGGAGAGGAGCTTACAACGTGGGCAACTATGAAAAGAGTGATGAAGAAGAGATTTGTTCTTGATTACTATAAACAGGAGCTATACATCAGACTTCAGACTTTGCGACAAGGATCTTTGAGCGTGGAAGAGTATGTGAAAGAGTTTGAGTTGCTGCTGATTCGATGTGAATTGATGGAACCCCAAGAG